>Ga0105054_10007582_pt1 | contig 14681 bp, 12 predicted proteins | sample BON02_FD_78091 | JGI IMG/M metagenome (GOLD analysis project Ga0105054, IMG submission 78091) | Freshwater microbial communities from Lake Bonney liftoff mats and glacier meltwater in Antarctica - BON-02 (megahit assembly) | ecosystem: Environmental > Aquatic > Freshwater > Ice > Glacier...
AGGGGGGGGGGGGGGGGTGGGGGATTGGGGACAAACAACAAGAGTGGGGGGGGGCTCGAAAGGGGGGGGAGGGGGTAGGGGGCGATTTTTGGGGGGGTGGGGGGGGGGGGGGGGGGGGGGAGGGGGTGGTGGTGGGGGGAGGGTTGGGGGGGGGGGGGGAGCGCCTATTTTTAGGAGTAAGTCGTTGAGACGGCCGGCGCCTGTCCCTATTGTCGCTAAGGGCGTGGGAGGGGTGGCGGCTGCTGCTGCTACTGCTGCTTCTGCTAAGGCAGCAGCGGCTGCTGCTGGAGGCAAGAAGGGCAGCAGCAGCAAACCCGCAGCTGCTGCTTCAGCTGCTGTGAAATCTAAACCTGCTGCTCCTGTTGCTGCTCCTGCTGCTGCTGCTGCTGCTACGGGCGGGATGCCCAAAAACAAGCCTCAGATGGTGCCTCGTCGTGCTTTCAATGCGCTTTCCATTCGTTTACCCGATGGGAGTATCCTTAAAACAGGGCTTGGGCCCTCCGCAACTCTCTCTGCAGTCTTCTCCAAAATCCGCGCAGACAAGGTAAAAACAACAGCGAAAGCAGCAGTAGGAGGGTTAAAGCTCGTGGCCCGCGTACCGGTAATGAGGACCTACCTGGAGGGAGGGAAGGAGGGAGGGAAGAAGCTAGGTGACCTAGAATTGGGTGGTGGAGAAGTGATTCTGAGTTTGGTGATTGCCCCGCCGGTGGTGGAGGGAGGGAAGGAGGGAGGGAAGGAGGGAGGGAAGGAGAGGAAGGTGGTGTCGGCGGATGTGTTGGCGGCAAAGGCGAAAGCACGGAAGGAGAAGCCGAGGAGGGGGGGGACGCACACGTTGTTTTCGGAGGGTCATTTAGATGAGGCGCAGACAAAGGGGAATAGGTATTATGGGGGGGGGTCGACTTATTACCAGGCGTCGGTGGATGGGGAGGAGGAGGGGGAGGAAGGGAAGGAGGGAGGGGTGGTGGTAGGAGGGAAGGAGGGGGAGGGTAAGAAGGTGGAGGAGAAGGAGGAGATGGTGGCGGTGGAGGAGGAGGAGGAGGAGGAGGTAGAAGAGGACGAGGACGAGGACGAGGACGAGGACGAGGACGAGGACGAGGACGAGGACGAGGACGAGGAAGAGGAAGAGGAAGAGGAGGAGGAAGAAGAAGAAGAGGAAAGTGATAGTGAGGAAGAAGAGGAAAGCGATGATGAGGACGAGGAGGACGACGATGAGGAGGACGAGGACGACGATGAGGAGGAGGATGATGACGACGACGACGATGAGTAAAAGGGAGGGAGGGGAGAGGGAGGGAGGGAGAGAGGGATAAGCTTCTACTATTGTTGAGAGAAGTGTTAAGCACCTTGTAGGTGGATCGGAATCTGAAGACCTGTCGAAGATAGGAGGGGGGGAGGGAGGGAGCGACGGCGAGTAAACCCAGCACACGCCTAGTGTCTGTGCGAAGTAATCAAAGTACCATGAGAGCAAGCAATCAGAAAAGAAGAGAAAGAGATCCGCATTTTTATTCAGCCACCGCGCCTTTGTTTGTTTCCTTGTTTTAACACATCCCGTCTTTTCTCTCTCTTTTGTTCTTGGTTTCCGTTTCTAAAGCTTTCATGTATATTGATAGACTCCCTCTCTCTCTCTCTCAGCTTTACTTCTCGTTCATGCGACTCTCCCTTCCCTCCCTCCTTCTCTCTTCTGTTCCTCCTCCCTGCAGCTGCTGCTGATTGTCCACGGTTTGTTGTTGTTGCTTGTGTGTAAATGCGTAAAAAAGTGTGTGTATATGTTCTGCGGCGGGCGCCAGGCGGGAGGGCAGCCGAAAGGGAGAAAGAAAAATACTTTTGTTTGTGTTGGAGAAAAGGAGAAAAATAACTCTCTGTTTGAACTGGTGGTGTGGTGGGAGAAGGAGGGAGGGGGAGAGGGAGGGAGGGAGGGATGGTCTATTCCTCGCTTAGAACCCGCTGGCGGTCATCTTACTACTCTTCGTGGGCTTGTCGAACGCCGACACATCAGCCGTAGGGATAGGACTTGCCCCTCCCCCCGCCGCAGCAGTAGCAGCAGCAGCAGCCAGCTTGGCCTCCACGCTCATCTCAGCCGGTGGTGGGGGAGGAACGATGTAATCAAGAATCTGGACACCCAACCCTCCTACAATCGGTACGTAGCTCGTCACGGGCCTCGCTACATGTGTCACTGTCCCCTCCACCAGCTCCCAAATGATGCCTTTGCTCTTCTTCATCTGCTGCTGCTGCTGCGGTGGCACCACCACAACGACCTCCCCAGTCATATGCTTCTTCAATTCCACCGCCTTCTTCAAGACTTGGTCCTTGGTCTGATCAATCCCAATGTCAATCGTCGTAATTAAACCAGCCACCACATGGTCCAACCGTGAGATGCCACTCTCCGTCGATACCATCTCTCCCGGAGGCTGCCGCAACACGATGTGAGTCAACACCCCCTCCACCACACACTCCCCCATCGTCGACCCCAACCCCACCAGCGGGATGTGCTTCACGCGTCGATACACCCGCTTGCTCAAATCATAGTAGAACCCCCCACGCATATACCAAGGTCGAGGCCCCGAGAAATACTGTGCAGCCTGCTCGATCGTCCCGTTCCCGAAATGGTTGCTGCTGCTGCTGCTGCTGTTGCCGGGCATTCCCATACCACTGCAGACAATGGGGGTGAAGCGTGCGGCCAAGCAGACCTCTCCACACACCTCACCGTCGCGTTCCAGCTCGAACCAGGAGGCTTCTAGGATATTGTGTGCGAAGGAGTCGGCCGGGACTGTAGTGGGTGTTGAGAGAGGGAGGGAGGGAGGGAGGGAGGGAGGGAGGATGAGTTGATAGTGCAGACAGAGGAAGGGTAGGAGGGAAAGCGGGAAGAGCAGCTAATATAAAGAAGCAGATGGACCGAAAACGCAAGAGAAATTTCTGATCTAAATGAAAAGGACAGTCACAAACACACACACACACACACACACGCACACGAACACGCCTACGTACATCTGAGGCTGCCCAGCTCCTTGTCCTGCACGTTGTACTTCTCCATGATCAACACCTCCACATACTCATTCACGGCCATGCCCACGGTTGACACCCAGTCATCCTCGTAGATAGGGTCTTCGCAGTCGTCCACCTCCTCGGTCCTGTGCTCCTCGCCGCCATACCGCACCACCACGTAGGTGTCTGGCTTGCCCAGAATTTCATTAGACTTGATGCCCTTGGCCGCCAGCACTAGGGATGTATGTATGTATGAGTAGAGGGTTATGAGTGGGTCATGCATTGATCAAGGTGCTTGCTTATATAGGCCATCCCGAACTCTTCTGCCATAGAAGCTTGCTTTCACGGCGCCCCCCGAGGCACCGCGCCATGCGTGCTTGACCAGCATGCTGCCGCCACCCTCTCCATCTCCCTCTCCCTCTCCCTCTGACAGTTGAGCCTCTCGTCATCCCTCCTCTCTCCTCCTTCCCTCGACATAGCTCGCGTGTCCTCTTGTGCATGCTCCGTTCAATCCCATGCCTGTCTGCTTTGCTGCCCTGCTTACCTCGAATGTTGACAATCCCGGGGTGGATGACGCCGCGGTCGGCCATGGGCGTCCCGCTCGTAATGATGGAGAGCTCGGCCACTTCTTTCTGGATGGGGTACATTGGCATGTCGTGGTGAGACGCGTGCCCTCTGTGTCGTAGTGTGTAGTGGGTGGGCAGACGAGGTTGAGATGACGATCGAGCGTGGTAATTGGACAACAGCAAATTGTGACCACGAGTGAGGGACAATCCAGGTAAGACAGGGCACATTACGCATAGACACACACCCCTAGAAGACACAGAGGCCAAAGAGGCGTGCACAGGGCACACTGTTGGCTGTCCAAGGGCATGTCCCTCTCATTCAAAAATGTGTAACGGCCACCAACTGCGCCAGCAAAAACCTCCCCCCGTACACGACAAGCAACAAAATGGCGTGTGCTGGCAACACGACGGCTCGAGTGGGGTGGGTCCAGCGCACGGTGCAATCGGATGGTTTACTGAGAGATGCACCACCGCATCTACTTGCCCTCCCCCCTCTCACTCTGCTGCATGTGCTTCCATGGCCTCACCCTCACTCCCTCTACACACCCCTCCCCCATGCCGTTCCACAGCCTGAACGCTAGAGCCATAGTCTTCGACACCTCAAGTCCATTGGGCCACACCGACCCAAGCTACGGCCATGGCCCTCCTGGGCACCTTGCTCGGCCAGATTTCTTGCGATAAGCTGCCCACCGACTATGACCGGGCGTCCAAGGCGGAGAAGCAAGAGTACGTGCCTGGTGTGGTGCGCTCGGCTTTGGCGTGGCCACTTCTGGACTACACTGACCACGACGATGCCAAGGACAAGAAAGCCGACGACACCACCTCCAAGAATGACGACCACGTCGGACGCAAGCAAGCGACCCTGCTGGCACTGTACGGCCTCCTGATGAAGCGCTACACGCGGGAGCCCGAGATCGAGCTGGCCATGGTCCTGGAAGACGGAGCGTGGGTGGGCATGCCCTTGCACGGGATTGCGGGGCTAGAGCTCTCCATTGCTAAGGCTGCTGGGCAGGTTCACGCCCTCCTGCGCGACCGTGCGCCCCTGGATTCGTTCGCCTCTGCCGCCGCCTCCGCCACCGACGGCGGTGACTTGAGCACCCGAGCCTTTGCGATGCAGGACAATGTGCTCCTTCCCCCGCCTCGAGAGTGGCCGCAGCTGTCCTTTATGTCGCCGCCTCCTCCTTGCTTAGCGGACGTCTGCCTGGTCCTTGAGCAAGACCACTTCTTCACCCTCCTCTACAACGAACGCCTCTTCTCGAGCACTATGATGGAGGCCATGATGCGCTGCTGGGAGACGTTGCTGGCCAATGCTCGTCAAAACATGTCGGTGCGGCAAGATTTGGTGCCGGTCGTGAGCCCTCTGGATATGGAGCGGATGGTAGGGGAGTGGAATCAGACTGAGACGCTGTTCCTCCCAGCCTGGCAAGGCATCCACGAGCTCTTTGAGGCACGCGTTGACGAAGCCCCGAGCCGCCTCGCAGTGGTGGGTCCTGTCTCTGAAGCCGAGAGCGACATCGACCACTATCCCGCACGTGTGCAAGAACTTAGCTATGGGGAGCTAGAGCGGCAAGCCAATCGTCTCGCCCATCACCTGCGCCGGCAGGGAATCAAAAATCAAGACATTGTTGCCATCTTCCTGGAGCGGTCTGTGGCCTTCTACGTGGCGATGCTCGGGGTGCTCAAGGCTGGTGCCGCCTACGTCTCGATTGACACCGACTACCCTGACGACCGCATTCAATTTATGCTTGAAGACTCGGGGGCTGCGGCACTGGTGACGACGCAAGCTTTGGCTCCGCGGGTCCAGGGCAAGACGGCGGCGCCACAAGGACCCCCCCACCTTGTGCTGTTGGACGACTCCAAGCATTCGGCAGCGCTGGCTCAAGAATCTACGACACGCCTTCCTCCTGCCACCATGTCCAACGCCATCGAGGCGCCGTGCTATGTCATTTACACCTCGGGCTCCACGGGCAGACCCAAGGGCGTGCAGATTAGCCATGCCAATGCGCTCAACCTCATCCAAGCCGAGGCGCACATTTACGCGATGCAACCCTCAGACCGGATCCTGCAAGGTTTCTCTACTTCCTTTGACGCCTCGGTGGAGGAAATTTGGATGGCCTTGCATAATGGCGCGGCGCTGGTGGTGGGCACCAAGGAGCTGATGCGCTCGGGCCCCGACTTCCCACGGTACCTAACAGCGTTGGGCGTGACGTGTCTCTCGACTGTTCCGACGCTTCTCGCAACTTTGGGAGCAGTCGATGATGGCCAAGATGGTGACGATGGACAAGCACAACTGCTCCCAAATGTGCGGCTCGTCATCACGGGGGGGGAGGCGTGCTCCAAGGAGCTCATGGCGTGCTGGGCGACGGGCGGGCGCCGGTTCTTCAACACGTACGGTCCTACCGAGGCCACCGTCATTGCCACCTACAAAGAGTACGGCGCTACACCTTCTTCCAACAATCCTGTGCACCGCATCACCATCGGCAAGCCGCTGCCCAACTACCAGTGCTACGTCCTGGACGGGCACCTGAACCTGCTGCCTCCTGGGGCGCTCGGCGAGCTGGTCATTGGCGGCGTCTCGGTCTCCCGCGTGGGCTATTTGAATCTGCCGGACAAGACCCGGAGCGTGTTCAAGCCTGATCCTTTCCGGCCCGGCAAACCGGACAACTACCCGCTGTACCAGAGTGGCGATTTGGCGCGCATTTCCCTGGCTACCGATACCATGGGCGAGATTGAGTACCACGGCCGGACGGATGGCCAAGTCAAGATCCGCGGGTACCGCGTGGAACCGAGCGAGATTGAAGCTGTGCTCTGTGGGCTGTCAGGGATCCAAAGCGCCGTAGTGGACGTGCAGCAGCAAGGTCCCGGGACGATGAAGGAGTTGGTGGCGTTTGTGGTGCCTGCGGCTGGAGATAAGGGTACGTTGTCCCTGGACACGGCCGCGGTGATGCAAGCCATGCGTGAGAAGCTGCCAGCCTTCATGATTCCGTCGCACATCGAGCCGATGGTTGCCTTTCCGACCTTGCCCTCGGGGAAGCTTGATCGACGCCGCCTGCCTCAAGTCCTACGTCCCGCCTCCCGCCGAGCGTTCAGTAAAAGCTTGACGAGGTCATTGTCGCGCTCCCTGCGGGCCGGAAATGGCGTTGCTGCAGCTAGCGTCTGCGACGACGTGCTAGTGGAAGAGCACAACGAGCATCGGCGCGCGGTGACGGGAGCGTTTGAGCAAGTGCTAGGCCTGCCTGCCCAGACGCTGGCGAGCCCCAAGGCCACTGATGCGGACTTTTTCGACCTCGGAGGCAACTCGCTACTAGTTTCCATGCTGGTCACCAAGCTCCGGCGCCAGTATCCCGCTGTGACCGCCCGAGACGTGTACAGTCACAGCACGGTGGGCGCACTGGCAGACGTCCTCGAGTCTTTGGACACAACGGCAGCTTCAGCAGCGGCAGCGGCGACGGCGACGGCAGGACAGTCGATGACAGTAGATAAGGAGGGAGAGGATACTCAATCCGCTGGCGGTCGCAGCCACGTGTTCGAGTTAGAGCAGCAGATGCCGGCTTTACCTCCTCCTTATATCCCACGGATGGCCACTACGATCCTCGCCGACCTGGTCCAACTGGCCGCCATGTACCTCGTGGCGGCCTACATGGGACTGAATGGCCTCAGCATGTATCTCCTATACTTCAACTACAAGGACTTGCCCACGCTCAAGTTGCTGGCGCTGCTCGCGGGCGTCTCGATTGCCCTCATCCCGCTGGCATTTGTGGTGTTGGTGGCGACTAAGTGGCTGGTGCTTGGGCGCGTTCGGGAGGGCGACTATCCTCTGTGGCAATCCTACCACCTGCGCTTCTGGTTCGTGCAGTGCTTGGATAGTGTGTTTCGGCTCTTCTATATGGCATCGCTGGAGGGTACGCCGTTGGCGGCTTGGTATCACTGGGCTTTGGGCGCACGCATAGGGCGCGGAGTCTATCTGCAGGGCAACCTGGAGGGGTACGATCTGGTGACGATTGGGGACGGCTGCAGTGTCAACTGCCAGGCTAATGTGAGCGCCGTGAGCATAGAAGGCAACTACCTGAAGCTGCGCAAAGTCACGCTGGGTCAAGGCGTGACGCTGGGCGTCCGGGCCATGGTCCAGCCGGACGTCCACCTGGACGACCACTGCAAGATCGAAGCCTTGTCCCTCGTGCCTTCGGCCACCCATGTGCCATCTCGCCAGATTTGGGCAGGGGCGCCGATTGCATTTGTGGGCTTCCGTCAAGACATCGGCTCAGCGGCGACGGAGCCTAGTGCGCTGGTTGGGACCTTGCAGCTTTTGTGGAGCGTGCTTGAAAAGGCCATGGAGGCGGTCTTCTTGGTGCCCTTTCTCTATCTCCTTCGCGCGGCTCCGGTTCCTTCCGTGACAGAGGACGATCCCGTGGCCACACGCCGGCACGAGGCGGGGCCGACGTTGCTGCACGTGATTTGGCTTTCAATGGTCTTGCAGATAGGCCTTTTTCTAGCTAGTACGTGCTTGGTGGCAGGATTGAAGCGCCTTCTCTTGCTGGGCGGTCTGCAGGAGGCGACCACCTACCCGCTGACATCCTGGACCTTCTTTCGACGCTGGGCGGTGGACAATCTGATGGATTCACTGGCGGTCTACACCAAGCAGCTTCGGGGATCCCTGTACTTGCCACTTTGGTACCGGCTGATGGGCGCGCGAATGGGACATCACGCTGAAATCTCGGCATTTGAGAACGTGTGCGCGGAGCGCCTGACGCTGGGGGACCAAGTCTTTGTGGCGGATGACGTGATGCTCGGCATGCCGCACGTGGAAGACGGGGTGGTGACGCAACAGTCGGTGTCCATCGGAGATCGGACCTTTGTAGGCAACAATTCCGTCGTGGAAGGCGGCACGCACCTACCCCACGACGTGCTGGTCGGAGTCCTGACACTGCCACCCTCACAGGCCACGGGCTCGGGGGAGACGTTGCTCGGCTGCCCGCCCTTTCGGATACAAAAGCGGGCCGAGCTCTCACGTCAAGCCAAGAACACATACAGCCCGCCGAACTGGATGGTGTTTGTACGCTACGTGGTGGAGGGCGTGGGCTTTCTCCTGTTGCAGCTCTCGTTGGCGACGTGCTTTGCGCTGCTGTACGTGACCATGACTTGGTGCTACAACGGAGACAACAGCCGCACTAGCCTCGTGACGTACTTGCTGACGCTGCCTTTGTTTGTCATTGGGGAAGCCGTGGTGGCGGCCGCCCTGACCTTGTTTTGGAAGTGGGTTGTCATTGGCCGGTACCGCGCTGGGGCCTATCCACTGTACGGGACTTATGTGTGGCGAACCGAGTTTGTAGAACGCATCGAAGAGAACTTGCTGCACACCTACACCTACCCCTTGATTAGCGGAACAGTGTGGATGCAGCTCGTGAACCAGGCCATGGGCGTGCGGATAGGGCGCCGAGCCTATTTGGAATTCCCGTACTTTTGCGAGCCCGACCTCTGCACAGTGGGCGATTATTGCAACATGGAACGGACGGCCTCCTTGCAGGCGCACTTGTTTCAGGATCGCATGCGGACAACGGGTCCCGTCAAAGTGGGCCACTTTTGCAGCTTGGGCTCGGACTCGGTGGTGTTGTTGGGCGCAGTGCTGGGGGACCATTGCGCCTTGAGCTCCTTGTCGCTGGTCCTGCGGTCCGAGGAGCTGCCTTCGCACACGCAGTGGCACGGCTTGCCCGCCGTCAAGTTGCTGCCAGGGGTTGGGGCGGCGCCGAAGTACGACGAGGAGGAGGCGCGGGGGTCAGGAGGCGTGGCGGTGGAAGCGGCGGGTAGGTTGGGAAGGGCTGAGTAAAAATGCAGGAAAAAGGCGGGGAGGAGTGAATGGCCAAGTAAGATAAATTGTGTCTGTAGTTGAGGGTGAAGATTGGCGATTGAGGATAGAGCGGGGGGGGGGACCTTGCGGTCCAAATATTGTGAAATAAGTAAATAATTGTGGTGAGGGTGGAGAAGGGGGAGGCGGGAGACAGAAAGAAATACCAGATGAGTCATTCATAGCAACAATACATACGAGATAGTGCGTTGCTCTTTACTTTGCCGGTTTTTGGCATTCCTAAGTTTACAAATCATTTCTTAATAAACAGCTTGGCGGATTTTGAATACCGCTTACATGCTCTTCCGCGATTCTACTTTCCCACCCTCCTGCTCTATTAGTGCCGCAGCTGCTGGCTTGCTCTCCGTCACTCCGCCAAATCGCCGGCGTCTTTGCCCATAGCTTTCCAACGCCGCAAGCAGATTCTCTTCCCTAAAATCAGGCCACAAAGCCTCCGAGACAAAGAACTCCGAGTACGCGCATTCAAACAACATAAAGTTGCTCCAGCGCTGCTCGCCAGACGTGCGAACTACCAAGTCTGGGGGGCGGGAAACACCCTTCTGATGCGTGGACAGCCGTGACTCAAACAAGGCTTCATCGATCTCCTCTGGCTGGATCTCGCCCGTGGCCGCCTGATTGGCCAGGGTCCGACACGCCTGGACAATGTCATCTCGCCCACCGTAGCTCAACGCCAAGCACACCGTCATCCCATCCTTCTGAGTGTAGCCAGCCGTTTCTGCCTCGGCTCGCGTCACCAGCGCCTGCAGGCTGGGAGGGAGTCGGTGCATCTGCCCAATCACGACGAGGCGGATGCGATTCTTGTGAGCGTAGTCCAGGTTGGCCCGGAGGGAGCTCTCGACGCAGGCCAAAATTATGGCCACCTCGGCTTGGGACCTGCTCCAGTTCTCGGTTGAGAGGCAGTACAGAGTCACGGTACGAACGCCCAATGCCTGCAAAGAAGGGTGGGTGTGTTGGAGGGTGGGAGATGACATTAGTCCTGTGTGTCTATGGAATATAATCCCTCCTTCCCAACCCAGCCCGCGGACCTCTCCCAGTCCTCCCTCCCTCCCTATTTCTCACCTGGCACGCCTTGAGGACCTCAAACACCCGCTTGGCTCCCTCCATGTGCCCCGCGCCACGCGGCAGCCCACGTTGCTGCGCCCACCGTCCATTCCCGTCTAAGACCAAGGCTAAATGCTCAGGCACTGCCACACCAGGTGGCAAGGACGCACCAGCGGCTTGGAGATGGCGATGGGGCTGGCGGCGTTGATGCAGCAAGCCTCCCCTTCTACTGCCTGCGAGCGGCTGTAGGAAGGCATCCACAGACAGGAGGACGGAGATGAGGAGGAGGGCAGTGACCAGGAAGGAAGACGGGCGCAGTGGTAGTAGCGGTCGTGGTCTTAGTCGTGGTGCTGCGATGATGATGACGGTGAGTGAAGGCGTGGACAAGCAAGCGTTGCGGTAACAGCAAGGCAGGCGACGCACCGGCATCAATTACAGCTTGTTCTCTTGGCGCGTGTGTGCAGGCCAGGGGTTGTCCCTGTGTGTGGTCTGTGATGGATGGTAGATGTGAATGAAAGGGAGAGCTTGCTTATCCGGGTAGGAAGAAGTGGGGAGTTGACACTTTGCGCAAGGAGTCGATTTATTTAGGGATGGAATCACGAAAGCCAACGAGGAATGGAATTAAAAAAAAACAAAAGAAAAGCCCTTCAAATCCTCATGCGCCTAATTTAGTTTTTCTTTTTACGTCGACCTTTGCTTGCTTGCCTTCACCACACATCCCTACTCCATGCACTCAATCCACTCTACCCCTACGAATAGTACTGTCCGATGGCGGCATCGCACGACAAAGGAAAGCCCGCCGCCAACCACCCCTTGGACGCCAATCCATCCGCCAAAGCATTCATCAACCTCATGTCATCTACCCCGCTCCCCACGCTCGCCTGCAACACACGGCTATACCCACTGCTCCCTCCCTCCCCGCCAAAGCGAAAATGCATGTACTTTGACTGGAACGCAGCACGGAGCACATCGCTCTGGGCGCCTCCACGGGCCTTGGTCAAGCGGCCACCGACGCGGGCGACCACTTCTTGAAGCTCGGAGAGGGCTTGCTCTTGGCTCTTGTGGAGGGGGAAACGCAGGGGCACGCCCTGGGCAGAGGAGAAGGCGAGGGGGCTATCTTTTTCCTCGTCGTCGGCATCGGTGACCCGCCTGCTTGCAAAAAGCGGGAAAGAGATGAGAATATGAAAAATTGATTGGATTTACTTTGCTATATGAGGAGAAAGTCCTGTTTCCCTCACTCTCACTTTCCCTCTCCCTCTCTCTCTTCCACCCCTCCTACGTACGTACTTGATGGGCACCGCTACGCGCTCGGGGGCCTGGGCATCGCGGGCCATGGCCCCGCCCTTAATCACGGGGATGACTGCCGCCTGTAGGGAGGGTGGAAAAAGGAGGGAGATTGGCTAGTGAGATGGGTAATGCCTGTGTGCTGCGTGAGTCTTGCTTTCCTTTTCCCTTCCCCCTTTTGCTCCCTCCCGCCCGCCTTGCCGCCTGCCTCCCTTACGTACCGCCGCCAACGCGCTCTTGAGCACAAAGTCGGCCCGGCTCCATTTGTTGTAGAACCGCTCCGCCATCATGCGCGTCGTCGCGGCCTTGACTTGGCGGCTGCTGGTGCTGCTGCTAGGACAGGGAGGGACGAAGGCCAGGGTGGTGCTCCAAAACGCAGCCATGAGGAGGCATAGAAGGAGCGAGGTCAATAGCCTGGACGGCAAGAGGAAAACCATGGTGGAGAAGAGCGTGTCCTGTCCTGTGTGTCAGGGTGGTGGTAAATAGTGTGGGTAGGGCGAGGACTGAGTGCGTGTGAATTGTGAATCGTGAAGCTCAAGCCGCCGGTTTGGACACCATCACGAACCCTCGCAAAATCAGCAGCAACAAGCCCATTCATTCCTCCCACCAAGACCTAGCATTGCTTCTCACGTTCTCCACCCTTTCCCCGCCCACACAGCACAACACAGAGCTCGCACACTCAACACAAACGCACGCCATGACGACAATGGAGGAGGAGCCCAAGAAGTTGGACCCAGCTAACAAACGCTTCGTCATCGTGGGAGCTGGCCCCGTGGGTCTCCTGGCTGCAATCCTTCTGGTGCAAGAAATCGACGCCCTCCAGGTAAGGCACGCACGACCAAAGGGGGACAAAGGAGGGCATCACAATAGAAGATAGGGCGACGCGGGGGGCGGGTGTTGTCGTTGAGGTCACGCCTCACTCGCCGAAACCAGAGCTGCAACTCACATGGCCAGGCACTCCCTCCCTCCCTCCCTCCCTCCTACTGCGCTCCCTCCCTCCCTCTCTCACCCACTTCCATTCCTCACCAAAACAGGTGACCATCTACGAAGCCCGGGATGGCCTCACGACGGATTTGCACGAGAGCTACCCTATTGGCGTCAACCCTCGAGGGGCACGGGCGTTGGACCGGGCTAGGCCCGATATGGCCATTGCCTTGCGCAAGCGCGGCGTTATGGTGGATGCTTGGAAAAGTTATGCAGGCACACGAATGGTCGCTGAGGTGCCCTCGGGCTTGGTGGTGGGGACGACGCGGAGCACGATTAATGAAATGTTGTATGACGAGGTCCGAAAGCATTTTGAAAGGCGGATTGAAATCAAGTGGGGGCATCGACTCAAGTCCCTAGATTTGCTCGAACGCCGGCTGGTTTTTGACGTGAAGCAACCAGTGATCGACCCTGACGTGGCACGGACATATGAGGAAGTAACTGTGGAGGGAAGGGGGGCAAGGGTGTTGGCATGCGACGGGGTCTGGAGCGAGGTGCGGGCGTTTGCAGAGAACCACGTGGAGGGTTTTAAGAGTCAAGTCACTCCCTGGGGGGTCCAATTCCGCCTGCTCTTTTCCAAGCCCGGCGCGGGGGCCTTGGCTCCTTACTTAAAACCGGAGAATCATTATGTGATGAGTGGAATTTACGTGTCGATAATAGAGGGGGATGTGTGGGTGCTCGCCTTGGGGATAAGTGATGGTCTCCCAGCACAGACTCGAGAACTGCTTCTCGCCACAGAAGCGACGCCTGAACGAGTGGCAGCTCTAAGGGCGTATGTCACGAAGAGGGCGCCGTTGGCGGCCCCATTTTTGGAGGAGGAGGATTTGGGGTTATATTTTGGGAGGAAGAGCTTTCGAGGGGCGATTGTGAAAGTGAATCGGTTGAACTTGGGAGAGTGGGGGGTGTTGTTGGGTGGTACGTATGGAGGGGTTGAGGGTGGGGAGGGGATAAGGGAGCGAAGGAGGGAGGGGAGGTGGAGAGAGGAGGAGGTAGTTTGATGCTGTGCGTTCCAAGCGTGTGTGTGTGTGTGTCTTGGTATGATATGAAGGCTTACTTTCTTTACTCACGCCCTCCCTTCCCTCCCCTTTCCTCCCTCTTCCAGATGCCGCGCACTCCGTCATCCCCCCTACGGGTGAAGGTTTCAATTCTGGGGCTGAAGACGTCGAGGTCTTGATCGACGCTATGCATGCTGATATCGAGCATCCCTTCGGCAAGTACAACGCGAAGCGTCTCCCCGATTTACACGCCTTGCACGAACTGGCCTTCGATGCCAATAAATCGAATTTTGGACATTTTGGCCCCGAAAAAATTAGTCGATTGATGACTACTATCATGGTGGGGCTTGCGAAGAGCTGTGGGGTGTTCAGTCGGACGTGGGAGGATTTGAGTTTTGGGGTGGATGCCTCCCCGCCCAAGTCGTATCAAGAAATTGTGGGGGTGTGGAGGTGGCAGCGTTTGTTGATTCTGCCGTTGGCGAGGATGATTTTGTGGCCTGTGTTTCTGCTTGTGTGGATGATGCTGTGGCCGGTGCAGGTGGTGTGGAGGGTGGTGACGGGGCCGTTCCGAGAAGGAGGAGGAGGAGGAGGAGGAGGAGGAGGAGGTGGAGGTGGGAGAGGCGGGGGTCAGAAGCCGAAGCAGGGGTGAGGATGACGAGGTGCGAATGGTCTGTACAGCAAAAAATGCATATAAAATAAGATCGCACTTCAATATTGCAATATTATGGATTACGTATGAGAAATTTTGCTTCTATCGTTCCATTTCCTTCTTAGCATTTCAAGAGCGGGGATGAGCACGAGCGCGTGTGTGCCAGAGAGCAGTCTAAAATTCAATTGTTTAGGCAATCGCCGCGACTATGGGCCTTCTCTACGCCTCCTCTCTCGCCATCGCGCAGATCTGCCCGGTGGTCATTTTGGACGTGGACGCCAAGCCCGTGGTGACCCGTGGTCGTCCCTTGACCTTCAAAG
>Ga0105054_10007586_pt1 | contig 14676 bp, 11 predicted proteins | sample BON02_FD_78091 | JGI IMG/M metagenome (GOLD analysis project Ga0105054, IMG submission 78091) | Freshwater microbial communities from Lake Bonney liftoff mats and glacier meltwater in Antarctica - BON-02 (megahit assembly) | ecosystem: Environmental > Aquatic > Freshwater > Ice > Glacier...
AAAGCAAAAGATGTGAACGCAAACCACCGATATCTCAAATCTAAAATAGATTTGAGCGCATAGACCCTCAATCAAGGGTACTAAACTACTTCTTACAGTAATAAAAGCAATCATCATCATCCTGTCTTCTCATTTTGATGAATTCTTCAACTCAAAAAAAATTCTGGACTACCTCTGAGTGTTTTTTTAATAGGCAACGAGCTTGTTTATAAACAATCGATTGCCGTTGACAGTGCCACAATATTCCCTTTAATGCATTCGATGCGGTCTAACATGTATTGTTCGCTCTTGTTTGTCTTTCTCCTCTCGATCAAGAAGTTTAGTTTGCTCCAGTCAAAACAGAGCGAGGTGACTTTTTAATTCTGAGCACTCATTTTTTTCCAATTACTTTGAGGTGCTTGCACAAGGCGCGATTTATTGTTCTGTACAATTTTCGACGTCTGTAACTGTTGTGTAGTTCAAACGAAATAATGTATTGGTGTGTTTTGTCGTCTGCCTGGGTTTTACGTTGTGACTACACTTTTCTGAGAAAGCGAATTTTGCACATATGGAGATTCAGCTGGATATTTCTCGGATGAGGTGTGCGTCTTGCATTGCTCGATGATTAAGGGAGAGTTTTTTGCTGATGAGTCTCCAAATTCAAAAGAGATCATGTTGTACAAGTTTATTGGAAAAGATCCAAATAGATAATCAAATTCTGATTTCCGTAGCAACTAATTCCGTTAAGAGACTCTCACTGCGAGTAACTATTTGTGGTGTGCGGGGTTGTGTTTCCATTTAAGAATGGCGTGGTGATCTCGGTGTGATGTATGTAACAAGCTATTGGGTGGTCGTACCTTTGATGACCTGTGCGAATGTGTTCGATGCGGGGCATTTTGCTCAGAGTTAGTATGTCTAAGTCTTTGGTGGACGAGCCTGGCCTGTGGGGCGGATTGTGTTATCGAGGGGACCGTGATAGCAGGCTTGTTTGTTCTGTCTTCTTGTCTTGTTGGTTGTGAGCCAACTGTAAAGTAGCTGGGAATGGAGTGCGTGAGAATACCAATGGCTGACGGTAAGCATCAAGCCTGAGAAAGTAAAAAGGATGCATGTATATGTATGTCCTTGTCTGCGCTATGTGTAGATTGCTAAGTAACCAGCCCATAGAGTTTGCTATAAGCTCGGCGCTGTCCGCTCAGGTATCCTAACTCAGGCTCTTACAGGACAGTAACCCCTGCGGCCAAACCGCAGGGGTTAATAAAGGCTCCTCGTTGAGGAGCCTGGTCACAGTTATGAATGCTCGACCCACGTGTGGGCGGGCGATGAGGGGCAGACAATGTATGCTGCAGCCCTGTTGAACGGCCGGTCTTCCTCCCGAACGGCCGGTCTCCCGACAATGTATGCTGCGGCCCTGTTGAATGGCCGGGTGAGCAGCCTAGTGTTCTGTCTCTTTAAATTACTAGCCCACTAAATGGGCCGGTGAATTTTTTCAAGAGTTGGATTTGCTGAAATTTGGGAGTTGGCCAGTTCTGATGGAAGCGAGCTTAAGGCACATTCAGGGCTGCGAAGAATAGATACGTGAAAAAGCTTGAGAATACTATCAGACAGGGCTAGTGTTTTCTACACCGTAATTGCTAGGATTTTGTCTCTAGCTTTGGAATCTGTCACCCCGAGAATTTGAAGTCCTTCTTGAAATTGGATCTTCGTAAGAAAGTAGCGTGCTCCAATCATGAAGTTGATCTATGCGCAATTCCAGGGTCGCCCTTTGAAGGCGCTAGATGGTTGATAAAGTAGCGATCCAAATTCGATTTCAAGTTCGACGTGTTCACTTTTTTGGGAAAAGTTCTTTTTGACGTTGTTATTTTGATGGAGTACTAGGATAAGCGTCAAAGGAAAAATTAAGAGAGAATTCTAAAAATTGAACACAAGAATATTGTGCCTTGGTGCATTGGATCAACCGTATACATCAACGAAGCCCGTTTTGATTCTGAGAGTCATCTGCGCGAGGAACAGGGTCGCAATTATTGTAACAAGCATATGTGTGTTGTTATGTGCAGGCATTTTCGTGATGCGTAAAATTACGACGTGTTCATGAAAGAATCTTCAGCATAAGTATAAAGTGAAGGAAAAATAAAATGTTTGAGTGCAGACTTTTTATAGGAAATGAACATCAAGAACAACATTCAAATGTAGGCTAGATACATGCTTATGATTGCTGTGACTGTCTTCGTTTTAAGAATACTATGCAGCACACATGGAAAGCGATCTTGATTGATGGACGGAATTAAAAGGATCAATTTCCGAAAGGGACATCTGGAATTAAATACAGTAAACCCATTTTCAAAATCGATGAACAAAGAAACTATCTGATTTGATGTCCGATCTTTGAACCTATGTGTGTGTTTTACCTTCCGATCTTTGAACCTATGTGTGTGTTTTACCTTTTTCTCTTCTGTCTTTACTTTTCTGATAGAAATGAACTTCAGCTTTAAGTCCCTGTTTGCAATTTGGTCGTTAACACCACAGCGATTCCATTATTTATTTAATTTTTTTACTACAGTTTCTTGGCAGTATCAGAAACCATTCTGGTACTTGTGCTGTGCCTTCTGTGTGTAACGCCGTTGGTTTGCTCATCTTTTTCAAGCTTTGCCCCGTCTTCACCTTTCTTCAGCAGCTGAGGACAAAATGATTGTGAGTTATGTACACATACACTTGTTCTCCGATGTTCTCCATCGACGTCGTCGCGTCAGCCCCAGACGACCCACGGGGCAGCCGCTTTGAGCGCCTCGATGATGTTTTTGTGTTGCTTGTTCGCCTCATCTTCTTTTACCCTCAGAAAATCCTCATTTCTGTCAGATGACCGTTTGAACTCTGGATGTATAGTATTCATTGATTTTTTGTTAATCGCTATGCCTCCGATTCCAAAAACTGTTTTCATAAAACATTGTCGAATCGAAATAATAGCGTTCCTTTTCGTGCTCTTTCACAGAGATCGTTTTTTTTCAATTCTGCTGCCTTTTCTGATGCCTTGTCATATTTGCTGATAGTAAGATTGCATAACTGCGTCATGCGTTTCGCATATGCAGTGTGCGCCGCCGGAATCTTGTCCTTTTACCTGCTTGTACATGGAGCTTTTCGACCTTGTTATAGAAATCATCTTCCACTGCACCACGCCTCCCTGCCACAAAATCCATCTGTTCAAACGTCCATTCCATTGGAGATCATTTTTGATCTTCCTTTTGGTTTTCCAATAAACAACATTATCTCTCTCTCCATTCTGGGGCAGCCACTTTGAGCGCCTCGATGATGCTTTTGTGTTGCTCGTTATCCGCATCTTCTTTTACCTGAAAATCCTCATTTCTGTCAGATGACCGTTTGAACTCTAGGATGTATAGTGTTCGATGATTCGTGTTAATGACTATGCAATCTTGCCTCCGAATCCAAAAACGATTCAAATCTCATAAAACATTGTAGGGTCGTAATTATAGCGTCTTTTTGTGCTCTTTCACAGATTTTCCAATTTCCACTGCCTATTCCGTCAGCGATTCTCTGCTGCATATCTGATCAAACTCTTTCGCCTGCCACAACGTGTTCATAATACTCTCTGTATCAGGTGTGACAAACATGAGCTTACTCGCTGGTGTTTGTGCAGCTTACATGCCGGCATACAGATGTCTCCAGGTGAAGTGGTGGCCAGCCGTGACAGTTGTCGCCATTGAATCGCAGAAAGCACTATTGATGAGCTCATATGTCTCTTCTGGAAGGTGTTGACCTGGAAACTTCCTGAAGCATTTGGATCTATCGCTAGGCTTGCATCTTGTTATTTTTTCTGATTATTCTGTGCCCACAGTTTAGCCCATGATGTGATGTGCGGTGTAAACAGCAATCTTATTGGAAAATGAAATTTTTTCAGTGGGGATATGATTGAAAAGCTTCACTGGCAAGGACTTTTAGTCCGCCAAGATTTGCAATATTCTGATCACAGGCAAGTTTAGCATTGATATTCTCCCCAAGGTTTCTTATTTTTCAGTGTGAATGAGTATGTCGAGCGGCAGGGAGAGTAAGGCTGCTTCCATTGAATCATTCCGGAAATCGGAAATTTTTCAACTTTCTGAATTCCTGCTTGCATTTAATCATTTGTACCAGGCATGTTCGGGTCACAAACTTGTTGAAGTTCCGGTCGATACTTGTCAACTTTCCGGTTCTCGAAAGATATGCATTTCTTTCGGGATCCTCAAAGATGAAACTGGCAAAACCGAAAATTAAAGGAACACCTACCGTGGGGTTGATTTCAAGAAAACGAGGTTTGTACCTAGGGGATCCTCTTATACCAGTTCACCACCTTCCTGTACCTGGCGGAAAGTTGTTGATGGGTACAAGAGAAACATTTTCAGTTTATGAAGACATCATTTTCGAATTAGTCGTGCCTTCGCAACCTTGGTGCGACCCATTGTTTGAAACATGTGGTGCGATCCTTTGTCTTTTTACAACACCTGTTGGTGCGACCCATTGTTTTTGACAACACCTCTAACTCTATCAAAACCCGACTGATTAAATGGAAGCAAGGGCCGGGAATTCAATCTTAGATTTCGAAACTCTGTTTTCTGATTTCCAGGAAATATTAAATGGAATCGGCCTAAATAGGAATTAGTGGGAACATGTGAAATTTTGAATATCTAGACGTGTGCAAACCGAGACCATTTCAGTATGAAATAATCACCCACGGGAATTACATTTCGTACGCGAACTAGGGTCATTAGAACTTCCAATAGGAATAAAACCCTAATGTCCACGGGCATAGACAGCTAGCAAATTCCCTAGGGGTGCTAGCTCACTGAGCTAGTAGCATTTGCGAGAGCACTTGCGAGAGGTCTGAGTCGACGATCGAAGACGTTCTTCTCGGGGCTCAGGGCGGCGCCATCCTCTCTCTCTGATAAAAATCCTCACAGGTCAGCTTTGCTCTCATTTTCAATCTGAGTTCAGAGTGTAATTAGTAGTGAGATGACTGTTGTGAAATTCTACCTGGATCGCGGCACTTAAAGGGGAAATTGTTGCCGTCTTCGCCTGTAACAGCGTGCTCGCCTGTATATATATATGTATATATATGTATATGTATATATATATATATATATATACTCTCTTTGTCTCTCTCAGGCTCTCTTTTGCAGGCTCTCTCTCTCAGGCTTGCTCTCTATCGCTCTCTCTCTCACACACATGCATGCGGGCTCTCTATCTCTTACTCCCTCTCTCCGTCTCTCCCAGACTCTCTCTCTTTGTCTGTTGTTCTGTCTCTTTCTCTTTCATTCCATATCTCTCTCTCTTCCTGTCTTTTTCTCACACTCTTGCTTCTCGTCCTCTCTTTGTTGCTCATTCTCTTTATCTCTATCTCTTTTTCTCGTCCCCCCCCTCCCCCCTCCCTCGCCCTCTCCCTCCAGGGAGGAGTACTCCCTCTCTCTTTCTCTCTCTCCCCCACCTCTCTCCCTCTCCAAGTCTTTTCGTCTGTCTGTTTTTCACACTGAGATGATCTCTCTTTCCTTTTCTCTCTCCAGCTTGTCCTCTTTTTCTTTCCTTTTGACACACATTCTCTCCCTCACGTTCTTTCTCTTTCAGGCTGTGTTTCTCTCTCCATCTCTCTCCTTCTCCCTTTCCTACTCTCCATTGCTCTCTCCCTCATTCTCTCTATGTCGAACTCTCTTTTGATCTTTTTTTTTGCCCATTCTCTCTCTCTCTGTTTCTCTCTGGCTCTCTCTCTCTCTCCGAGGCTCTCTCTCTTGTTTCTCTCTCTCTTTCTCTCTCTCTTTCTCTCTCTCTCTCTCTCTCTCTGTCTGTCGCACGCACAGTCTCTCTCTCTTCTTCACTCTCCTTGTCTCTTTCTCTTTCTCTTTCTCTCTCTCTCTCTCTCTTTCTCTCTCTCTCCAAGTCTCTCTCTGTTTCTTTTTCCCTTTCTCTCTCTCTTTCTTTTTCTCTCTGTCTTTCGCTCTCTCTCTTTCTTTCTCTCCCTCGGTCTCTCTCCTTTCTCTCTGCCTCTTTGTCTTTTTCTTTCTCTCTCTCTCTTTATCTCTCTCTCTCTTTCTCTCTCTCTCTCTTTCTCTCTCTCCCTGTCTCTCTCTCTCTTTTTCTCTCTCTCTCTCGTTTAAACTCACTGCCTGCCTCCAATCGAGCCTGGGCCATTTTCCCGACAACAGATACTTGTTTAAAAGTTGCCACTCGTTTTGTGTTCTTCCTGTGCTGTTTGGAAATCATTTGCCAATCGTTTTTTATCAATCCATCATCACCGATTGTCATATCATCGATTTTCACTCGCCACTTGCCACTCCCGTCCATTCATGACCGCATCTATTGAAAGATTGCCACAGCAAAGGATGTCACCATATTCACAGACTGTATAATGGTTATGTACAAGACATTATCTGCAAGGTGCGAAACTAAAATCTTTTACTTATTGTCGCCCGGTGGCCTTTCTTTTTTGTGATACTTTTTCTAAAATATCAAAGTAAGGAAAGTTCAAGCGTATACTGTCTTGAAATCCAGCACATTAGGGCATTATGCTGGGTTATCCTTTGATACACAAAAGGAGGCTACATGGTTCTTTCCATTGCCACAAAAAAAAGCTACAGGTTCTTTCCATTGCCACAAAGTTGCTCTGTTCATTTGCTTTGGAGGGTGATACGGATGTAGTGAAGTAGCTATGACAGTGCTGCCGTCGTTGACCATCACCGACATATTTTCGATGACCATCACCGCCAGAGTTTGATATTCATGTATGTTTGCTGGCTCTATGATGGAGGTTGCGAGGAAATATCCGTTCTATATACTCATATACATGAGGAACTAACTCATATACATTAGTTGAATTTTGATACTAGAATACTGGTCAAGCCGTTTACACTCAAGCGAGAAAGAAAATCGGTTCAAGGTCATGTCACGCGGTTGATGTCGTGAGAAAGCAGCATTTATTGGAAAAAAAATTGGGTGTGGGCGCCTTGTACCATAGTGTTCACTGTCTCCTAGAGTGCCGCTGGCAATCCTACGTCATAAGTTTGTACGATTGTGTAGTCAAACCAGATTTCTCTATATTGAGAGAGTTTTCTCTCTTGTATGGCCTGGAAATTGCACCAGCTTTTTTAATTTACATCTACTGTTGCTACTAGACTGATGTACTGCTGGTCAGATATGTTTCAAGGTATCTCAAATATATGCTGCGGATTCGACTTAGGCTGCACAAGCCTGCCACTCGTCGTTTGTATTATCCTCAGACGATGGCCGCAGCAAAAGAATACGCTCGGAGTTCGTGTAACGTGGCCACATTGTGAGGCCACGGCTATCAGAAGGTAGCGGCAACTTGTCGAGCAACCAGGTGACATGCGCTGCGGATAAGGCTGCCACTTTCGAGTACACAAAGTCTTCGTCTTCCCAGTCTGACATCTGACCTGAGCGAAGGGCCTGTGTGCGCTGCTGCTTCTCAGAGGCCAACAGCGTGACATTGCGCATGGTCGCTGCTATAACAACGATCTGCGCCTGAGTAATAGCATCATTGGTCACTGCAATATCACCAAGGCTGTGCCCGAGCTCCTGCCACGCCTCTTCGCCTGTGAAATGAGGCTGCTTTGCGGATTTTATTGTATTTCGAGGCGTGGTAGAAGAAGCTAACTCAGCGGGCACTGACTCGGAGATCGTTGGCAGGACAGTATGAATGTCAGCATAGGTCGAAGGAATCTGAGGCTCGGCCATCACGAGTTCGCTTGCGTCAAACTCCATGGCAAATGCCAAGTCTGACAACGATACTTGCAAGTTGGAAAAGTCAAACGAGTCCGCGCAGACCCTACCGTCACAGCCAAAGTGCAGAGTATGCTGATCAACCTCAGCCACTGACTCACTTGAACCTGCATACCTTCGCAACAACATTATCGTGCTACTGTCCACTTGCACTGAGTCATCCAAGCAGTATTTATGCATGGAAAAGGCACAAGCGTCTGCATGAAAATGCGCCGTTTTCACTCGGCCCCGATTCTTCGTCACCAGTCGGAGCGAGCATTAAGCCTTTTTGGAAACGTCCAAGTAAATTGCGACGGGGTTTCACGTCATCGTCACGGCTATATTTTCTTCACGGTGGCGCTACGCGCTTGGGAGACCTTGCAGATGCGATTTTTGGGGAGACCTTGAGGGCTCCCGTATAATCTCCCACATGGTCTCCGAAATCTGAAGTGAGGACAGGGCAGGAATGGAGCGTGACTCGTTGTCCAGCGAGCTTTACTTTGAGACGTCTCTTGCATTAGGCAGCTCATCTTCAAGCCCACACCACACTCGAGCGTGCAGGTAGTAGTCCATCTATCTCGCAAGACGCCTCACTTCAACACTCCCTATCAGAGCCATTCCAACCCCTGAGACCTTTCCGCCACGGGAGACCTTGCAAATTTGATTTTCAAATTTGATTTTACAACTTGTGTAGTAAAATCGACTTTTGAGACTTCCTGCGCTGAAACCAGATTACTTGGCGAATCGTGCTGACAAAAAAAATGAGGCGCCATTGGGGGGAAAAACTTTCACAAAAATCGAGAAATAGTTGTACAGCAAACCTTGGTTGTGTAGAAGAACACGGACAGTTGACTCAAGGCGCAAATTAGCGCAATGCTGAAACCAAATACAAACGCTCAAAGAATGTCTTTTCTTCCACATCTATTGCGCTCAGCTTGGAGCACATTTGGACAAGATTGTTGGAGTTTCCCGCGCAGTCTCTGATAGGGAGTCCCGGTACCCTCACCGTGGATATCCACCACGTACTTAAGGTCGCGAGGGGTATCGTGATTTTACGCACGTTCTGCTCAATCTCAAACGCGATTTCTTGACTTGTTTTAGTTGCGGTCACGATTGTGCTTTGAGGTGTGGGACAGTAAAAGCTGTGTGATACCCCCTTCTCCTCCGGTCCGGTGCAGTCTCTTGGGTCCTAAGTGGTTGATCAGATGTTCGCCATTCGCTTAATCTAGTGATTGGTCGGTTCTTCGAAACCCAAGAAAGAAAGAAAGATAGGAAACGCAACCCCCGATCGCCTCGAGAAAGAAACGCCTCGAAACCTGGTTCATCCCCTCTGGAACGAACCGGTCCAGACAACATATCGAGTCAACCATGGTCTGAGGCAACGTGCCCCTGTAACACCGCTTCTAGTAGGTCCTACTTTGTCTTGTCTTTTCAACAAAAAGAGCATGACAAAGCGGAAGTAAGCACTTCAAGAGGTGGTACAGGGGCAAGTTGTGTCAAACTATGGCTGACTCGTGATATTGTCTAGACCCAGTCGTTCCGGAGGGGATGAGCCAGGAGTCGAGGAGGTTGCGTACATAAACAGCGCACCCTCAACACCTGGCTATCTTCTGGCACTTCTGCGGGAACTTTCGCATGCCGCGGGGCCTTACAGAAATTGCAGAGGCGAAGCAGGTGCGATTTGTTTTGTACCAGTTTAGAAAAAGAGTCCGAGAGTCGATCCTCACGTTTCGAACCAAAGATCTAGTTGATTTCTTTTTTAAGGGTGGACTCCTTGAAAATTCACGAGATCTTAGGTTCGAAACGTGAGAATCGATTTTCCAACCATTTGTTTGAACTGGTACAAAAAACGTGTGAGTTTTCAAAATGGGGTTTTAATACTTGTTTTCGCGTCATCGGGTCAGCCAGTTTCGAAGTTCGCATACAACACATGCAAGAAAGAAAGAAAGAACAAATAATTTCTTGCGCAAATACCCTGAACTTGTTTGCGCATGCCTTCCCTCTGCCAGCGCGCGTGCTGTGAATGCACTTGGTCGACATCCTCAATTGCAGCCACGACCATTGGGGGGGGACTCCCCCCCTCAATCATGGGCGCGCGGTGTCGACACTTACGATTGGCGCGCAGTAGCGTCTACTCTAGTTGACTTCGTTCTCACCGTTACCTTCTCCATGCACCGCCGAGACCTCACCCCTATCCTTCCACCCACACAACACCCTTGCATGCAACTACCCTCCACCACACACTCACACCCTCCACACGGCATGTCAGCGAACTTGATGAAACTGTGTTCCCGAAATATTCCTCTCAGAGTCGTGTCCACACTAGTCTAACCGATGAGTGAGCACTTCGGAGTGTAAAATCCCCAACCTTGGCGCTTTACCAATAATAGCCTCGGTCTCCCCCACGCACATTTCTTGTCTGTTTGCCTGTTTCTATGAGTCTGTGTCGTTTGTGGGGCGCGCGGCAGCGAGGCGCAACGTGCCGAAGCAGCCGCGCGCCATCAGGGTAGCTCCACACCATGGGGGGGGGGAATTGGGTTAATAATACCGGGGGTGTATCTGTTTTTCTCATGATACCGGGGGTTTATCTGGGGACTGTTGTCTTTTCCTTTTTTTTTTGTAAAATACCGGGGGTTTATCTGTTTTTTCCTTTCTCAATACCGGGGGTTATCTCTTTTTTTTCTCAACACTGGTGGTTTATCTGATTCTTTTTGATATTTTCCCCATACCGGGGGTTTAACTCAAAGATAAACCCCCGGAATGGAAGAAAAAAGCACAGATAACCCCCTGGTATTTTACCCCAATTATTTGTCCCCCGCATGTGGACCTACCCTGATGGCGCGCGGCAGCATCGGCGCGTTGCGCCTCGCCGCCGCGCGTCACCTTCTTCTCTACCTGTCTTTCTACCTGTGTTGCGAGCGCTGCGTGGTTTGTGCTCACTTTTGTATTCGTAACCACCTTTTAGTTCTCTTTCTTCTTTTCCTGCAAATTCTATGCATAGCTTTGGCATGGTGCTCTTGTTCTCTGTATGACCCTGCCCATATGCCTATCCTCCTTTTCTATCTGTATGTTTATTATTCTAATTCCTGCGTATGTGTGTCTAAACATGTATACGCGCCTGCCTCCAGTTCCATACTCGTTTACATTTATAGCCATTTTCATATGTATTGTTTGTGTTTTGTTATTTCCTCTGCTTATACCCACGTTTTTGTGTGCCTTCTTCTTTTCCCCAAACTTAATAGACACCTGTGTTACGGTGTCTATTGATGTGATCATACTTCTCCTCATATCATAATCCTCCGATTCCTTTTGTATTTCCACTTTGTAAACTGTACATCCACCATCCTCCAGTCCTTAACTTACCTTAGTCCTCCAAACAAGTAAACTTTACAATGACATGTATGTGTGAATACATAGAAACTCAATAGAGACCTGACTACAATCAAAATGTCTGATAATAGTATTACGCATTTGTAACAAAAATAATAAAATGTCAAAATCAAACATTAAATCTATTACTACTTGACATAAACAATGACTACTTGAAAAACATGACTAAAATCAAAATATATTGAATAGTATTTAACATAAACATTGAAGTGCCAAAATCAAACATCAAATTTGTTTCAATTCAAAAAAAATCTGTCAATGTTCATGTGTGTTTTGTTTTTTTCATCGTTTGTTTGTATATCTGCATATGCGAATGTCTACTTCAAAACAACAATCATAAAACAAAACATCAAAATGATACTACTTTCAAACAACATTCATGTGTCCGAGGTCCATTGCGGGAGTGCCGTTCGATTCGGTCAGGCGCTTCCGGGCTTCCTTATGACTGCACGCCACTTGTATGCATCTCTGCTGCAATTGGGTTGCTAGCTGTGTGGCTGCATAACAAACCAAAAACCAAAAACCAAAAATCTTGGTATGACAAAAGGCGCAATGATGAGTTTTGCGAACTGCGGAGAATGGGGGAGCACCTGGCTGAGGGCGCTGCCAAGGACACTGGATACGTGCACGCAACCGTCTTTCCAGCCCGCGTTGCCTCGTCGAAGCACGTTTCGCCGCTCGCAACAGGGCGATCACTAGGGCCGTTTTCCACCGTAGGTGAGGGTTGCAAAACTCAGGTGGTGTAGGTGAGCCTCGACCTCTGCACCCGGCGGAGACGACAGCGCTAGTAGGGCCATTGCCAAGAGAAAAACAATCCTTCTGATGCCCCGCAAGTCAGTGCCAAAGGCAAAACAAGACGCGTTCGAGCATATCTGTGGGCAACGACGGACGGTGGCCAAGCAACTGAGTGACAGGCAGCGGCTGCCAACCTGTGCCACACCACGGGTGATCCACATACAATCCACCCGCGCATGCTTTGCTCTGTGCGTACAATGTGTATAGCGCTCCTGCATGAATACATGTATGCTTGCGCATACCCAACATCAATTTCTAGTGTTCGCGAACAAAACAAAGCTTGCTGTTGCTAGTGCATGCGGACATGTGACTGCGTACAGGCTGCTCGGTGGGTGTGCACACGCGCTTCTCAGCATGTGGGTGCATGCATACTTCTTTTCTGCGATATGCAACGAGCGCTGGGCACTGATTTGTTTTGGTGACATTTGTGGGTCTGCTTGTCATTGCATCTGCGTTTATACTCTCACCATTCCCCTTCCCCATACCCTCCTCTACTACCCTCAGACCAAACATCTCTCGTGTACTCTTTCCCAGTTGAAGACCGTTGGGGGGGGACTCCCTCCCTTGGAGCGCGGCGGCAAAACCTATGATTGGCGCACGGCAGCGCCGACTTTCTTTGTCTTCGTGCTCATCTCTCCCTGCACCACGGCCCGCCAATATCTCGCACCTGGCTTTGCACCCTCACAACACCCTTGTATGCAACCACACTTCACTACCACATCTCATCCTGACGTTTGCACCTAATAACAAGCTTTGCACCCTCACACCCTTGTATGCAACCACACTTCACTACCACATCTCATCCTGACGTTTGCACCTAATAACAAGTGACCCTAGGTCCCGGGTTCGCTTCTTTGTGAAGAGTGCCGGGGGCATGGGTCTACCCAGTTTTCTTTCAACACGCCTTGGCAAAGTATACAAAGGAGCCTTGGTTGTACCCCCCTCATCCCCTCACCAAAAATGTTCTTCTGTGGGGCGTGAATAGGCACCGCACAGGTTGACGTCTCGTTGGTGTCCCTTTTCGATCCACTCTTCAAACGGTCTAGGTTGTATTGTTTCCATGTATGTTTGGCGTGATACTTGTGGCACATAAAAATATGCTGACAATATCTGGTACCCACATACAGGGTCTACACAGCACCCAGGTACACCACCATACCCAAATTGACCTGTTGACATGTCGTGTCTGTTTTGTTAAACATATGATGATCAGCACCCAGGTACGCCACCATACCCATTTTGATCTGTCAACATGTCGTGTCTGTTCTGTTAAACATATGATGATATTGCGTGAGTACTTCTCCCGACTTTGGTACGATCCCTACCCATTGCATGCGCGTGGTCTACTAGGTCTCTGTCCTTTTTTAGTGCGCTGGTCTGTGATCTGCTTCCAAGACAGTTGTTTGATGTATTTTGCTAAAGGTGCATTGCCCGAAGAGTATCTCAGGCACAATTTTGACGAGCAATGCTTGGGAGGACACTAGGCTTATTTGATGCCTTTCCTACCCTAGTGGGAGGGCACAATTGATCCCTGGGCACTACGTTTCTTGGTAGTTAGGGAGATTGATTGTGGGAATTGGTTAGCCCGAGGATACATGTATGTTGGGAGTGGATTGAGGAATTGGAATGGTTATTATTGCTAAGGATGTGTCTTTCTTTCTTTCTTGGGGTTCGAACATCCACTTCAAAACAACATTCATTTGTCTAAGGTCCATTGTAGGAGTGCCCTCGAGCCAGGCGCTTTCAGGCTATCTTATTACTGCACACCACCTGTGTGCGTTCCTGCTGTACTTGCAGGGCTAGCTGTGTGGCGGCATAACAACAAAAAAAAGTGATTAGGCAGGGTCTTCAAAACCAAAGAAAGAAAGAAACGAAACTTGGTGCGTCCATCGGCACAACTTTGTTTATCTTACTCAAGATATCTGGGGCGTTATCGATGGTTGGTGTCAAAACCAGTCAGCAGGCTTGATCCTGTCAATCTTCTGTCGCTTTGTTTTGGGTATTGTAGCCCCCTAGTGCAGTGGGATTGTAACGCTGAAATGTAATGTGAATTTATTAAGAAAGTCCTACTTCATCGCGAAAAGCGCCGGGATTCTGCGGACCACCCCATTAGTGCGCACCACTCGTAGCTGCGTGGCGGCATAACAAACCAAAAACCAAAAACCAAAAGTCACACCTTGTCACTACCACATGTGCCACCTCTGAGCACAAAGTTATGGCAGGCCATGACAACATAGCAGAGAAGGCGCGCGCCTTCGGTACCCACACACAGCTTGCATGTTCAACAAGTTCTGTGTTTCAATTCATATCAATATTCTCGTATCCACATCCATACGTATCCATACATTTATATAATTCACATTCTACAGACTACAACCCATACAGCACGATTCGTGTGTCTTATTGAAGCGAGATGACTCGTTCACGTGTATCATTGAAGCAATCAACTTGTGTAAAAAATGTCATTTTTGAACTATCATGACCGCCCTTGGCGCGCTACAGCAGATCTTGTTCGTGGACGTGTCTCCTCCCGCGTCTCTGCTTGGCTGCTCGCTCTGTCTCGACATGCTTTCATTATCAGATGCTTGCTCTCGGGCTTCGATTGGACTTCCCGGTATCGGGGGGCCTCGTCGAAGATGATCACCACGCAAGGAGTCTTGAAGACGGCGTCTTCTGCCACCTTGTTGCCGTGAGCGTCCAGGTAACTTTCGTGTATCGATGCCGCCACACCTTCTATCCGTGCGCGCCCCTCTACATCTG
>Ga0105054_10007587_pt1 | contig 14674 bp, 17 predicted proteins | sample BON02_FD_78091 | JGI IMG/M metagenome (GOLD analysis project Ga0105054, IMG submission 78091) | Freshwater microbial communities from Lake Bonney liftoff mats and glacier meltwater in Antarctica - BON-02 (megahit assembly) | ecosystem: Environmental > Aquatic > Freshwater > Ice > Glacier...
CTAGCACACAACACAACATCCCATAGACAGGGCACCACCAACAACAACCCGTCGACTGGCATGGACAAGAACACGGCCTTGTCGGGCGAGCCGCGTGCGCCCACGGCCGCGTCTGACTCGCCTCCAGGGGGCCATCAGAAGAAAGGGGGTTCCTTGCATAGCGTTGTCTCGCCGCCTACCTCCGCGACTGGGGGGGCAGAGTCTCCTGTGTATCAGTCTGACCGTGTCAAGGAAATGGCCTCGGTCGAGCCCATCGAGGTCATGTGGGAGCACGTCTCGTTGCGGGTGCCAATCAAGGGCAGCACGGCCAAGAAGGCAGTGCTTTTGGACGTGTCAGGTCGTGTAAAGGCGGGACAAGTCAGTGCCATCATGGGGGCCAGCGGGTGCGGCAAGACCAGCCTTCTCAACGTGTTGGCAGGGCGGGTCCAAGCGGTAAAGAAAGGCGAGCTCACCGGCCGCCTCTTGACCAATGGCAAAGTTAGGGAGGAAGGGGAGTTTCGCAAGTTGGTGGGGTACGTCACGCAGGATGACACCTTGTATGCCTCTTTGACGGTTCAGGAGACGCTCAGGCTGGCGGCATTTTTCAAATTGGGCAAGAAATTGGCGGGAAAGGCATTGGAGGAATATGTGACGGGCATCATCAACGATTTGGGGTTGAAGAAATGTCGGCATACAGCGATTGGCGATGCGATGATCAAGGGCGTGAGTGGCGGGGAACGGAAGCGGGCCAGCATTGGCGTGGAGTTGATTTCTAATCCGTCTGTGTTGTTTTTGGACGAGCCGACGTCAGGTGAGTGAGAAGGGAGGGAGGGTTGGTCGTGTGGATAGGTGGTAGCAGACTGAATAAATATTTCCTCGCTCTCTGTCAATCTTGACGCCTGATTCATTCCCGTACATGTGGAAAGGAAGGGGTGATCGACTCTATCTACTCGTCTTAATTTACTTACATCTCTTTATCCCACCCTTCCTTCCCAATACCAGGTCTCGACTCTTTTCAAGCACTTGCAGGTGAGTTCCGTGTGTATATGTGTATGCATGTCCTCTCTCCCCGTCGTTTTCCCTCCTATTTTTGCTCCCTTCCTCGCTTCCTCTTCCCTCTGTTTGCTCGGGACTCCTCCTCACATTTTCTCTCCACCCTCCCCCTCCCCAGTCATGTCCGCTTTGAAGGAGCTAGCCGGCACGCAACGCACCATCGTCACCGTCATCCACCAGCCCCGCTCCTCCATCTTTGCCATGCTCGATCGCTTGGTCTTGCTTTCGGAGGGGCGCACCATCTACGTGGGTCCAGCCATCGACGCACCTCTCTACTTCCATCGCCAGGGCTTTACCTGCCCCGCTCATTCGAGCCCTGCGGATTATTTGCTGGATGTGGTGGCGAAGGACTTTCGCACTAGCAAGCTGGAGGCATTGAGCCAGCAGCGGATTGACGTGTTGACGCAGGCTTATGAGGAGCATTGCCGCACGGAGGAGGCGTTGGTGCCGGCGCCGATGAGTGGGAATGAGAAAGAGCTTGTGGTGTCGTCGATGACCGAAGGCCGCAGCATGGTGTCGGATGATGGGACTTCTTACGGGGCGGGGTGGTGGACGCAAGTACGATTTCTGGCCTGGCGCAACGTGATGGTGGCGTCTAGGAACAAGATTGGGAGGATAGTGGGGTTGGCTCTCCCGATGTTCTTTGGGCTTCTCTTTGGTGCCATCTGGAGCAATCGCGACACGGACCCGCAGAAGGCGATCCAGGATCGGATCGGGTTGCTCTTCATGGCTACTATTTTGATGGGCTTTATGGGCATGTCTGAAATGCTGCAGACGTTCCCGATCGAGAAGCGCACGGTGCAGAAGGAGCGGGCCTCGGGCTTCTATTCTCTCTCCGCCTACTACATGGCCAAGGTGGTGACGAACGTCCCCTTTGCGCTTGCGGGGCCCATGCTCTTCTGCTGTATCGTCTACCCGGCTGCAGACATGCGGGCCGGTTTCGAGCATTTCTTGATTTTCCTGGCTGTGATTGTCGCGGAGGTGGTGGCGGCGAGCTCGCTGGGCATGTTTCTGAGTTCAATTGCCAGTGACCCGGAGATTGCCAACGCGATGGCACCGGCTTTCAATATCATCTTCACTGTGTTTAACGGTAAGGGAGTGATTTGTGCGTGTGGATTCAAAGAACGAGTCCATTACCGTTTTTCTTTTTGTGAGCCAATAAGGAGAGACATTAATCTGATTTCTCTTTCCACACACACTCCCCACTTGAAGGTGTTTTGATAAACGTCAAAGACTTGCCGAACGGGACGAAGTGGCTTGCCATCATCGGGTACAACCGCTGGGCCTTCGAAGTAAGTGCGGGCGGTGGTGATGGTGGCGGGGGCGAGGGGAGGAGAGGGGATCTTGCTTATTGTATTGATTTTCTCGGCCTATCATCTACACCCCATGCTATTTCTAACCCTCTCCTCCCCCTTCCCCTCCTTTTTCATAGGCCCTAGCTATAAACGAATTTCGCGACAGGCCCTACTCCTGCGGCTCGGCCGCCAACCCCGGAACCTGCGTGACGAATGGTAATCAGATTCTGAAGCTCTACACCTATGACCAAGGCAGCGTCGGCTTCTCCCTCATGTGGATGTTTGTTATATGTTTGGTCATCCATTCCCTCGCCTATTTAAATCTCTGGCACAACGCCACCACCTACCTCCCTATGCGTGCCCCTGCTGCTGCGCCTGCGCCTGTGCCTGTGCTGGGAGAGGCAGCAGCAGCAGCCGACGAGACGACCCAGACGAGCGTGACGGTGCGTGCCACGCCCCCGAGCAAGGAGGAGGAAGAGGAGGCCTTGATGGAGGTGAATACCCGCGGCGGCGGCGCAGCCAACATGGCGCCTGTGCCAGCCGTGAACGTGTCGTGGCAGAACGTCACTTTGAAGGTCGGTGGTGGCAAGGGTCGAGCACCCAAGGTGGTGTTGGATGACGTGAGTGGCGAGGTTCGAACGGGGACATTGACGGCCATCATGGGCCCCACCGGCAGCGGCAAGAGTTCGTTGCTGATGGTCTTGGCGGGGCGCGTGGTGCAGGCCAAGGGGGTTAAGTTGACGGCGGGCGCGTTGCTGACCAACAACATCCCCCGGGACCCTGCCTCGTTTCGTCATATCTCTGCGTTTGTTTTGCAGGATGACCTGCTCTTCGGGCATTTGACGGTGAGCGAGACTTTCTTCCTCGCGGCGCATTTTTCACTCGGCTCGTCCATCACCCCCGCGGAAAAGGCCAAGCTGGTGACGAGCATTGTGGATGAGATGGGGTTGGCCAAGACGCTTCATACGATCATTGGCGACGACCGCGCGAGGGGTGTGTCGGGCGGGGAGCGGAAGCGGGTCAGCATCGGGGTGGAGTTGATTAGTGGGCCGGCGGTGTTGTTTTTGGATGAGCCGACTTCAGGTAGGAGGGAGAAGAGGGAGGGAGGGATGGAGTGGTGTGTGGGTGCCGTAATTGCGATTGTATTGCGTTTGTTTCCTTGTATTATGTAAATGTGTGTCTACTCCAGTTTATTAACTCACCCCCCTCCATTCCCTTTCCCTTCCCTCCACAGGTCTCGACTCCTTCCAAGCACAAAGCGTCATGGCCGCCTTGAAGAAGCTAGCCGGCACGCAACGCACAATCGTCGCCGTCATCCACCAGCCCCGCTCCTCCATCTTCACCATGCTCGACGAACTGATTCTCATCTCGGAGGGCCGCACCATCTTCATTGGCCCTGCCGAGAAGGCCGCGCGGCACTTTGCGGCGCAAGGGTTTGTGTGCCCCCCCCAATATAACGCAGCGGATTTGTTTCTCGACTCTATCTCGATGGACTACCGCACGGACGCCTTGGAACACGTCACCCGCCAGCGCATCGCCCAGCTAGCCAACACCTGGCGTGATCATCCTTTCCCTGACGACAACGACGACGGTAGCGAGGCGGGCATGACGGCTTCGACTCTTGTCCGCGGGCCAAGCTGCAAGGACCTGGCGGCGGCTTCGTATATCTCTCCGCAAGTGCGGGGTGGCTGGTTCAGCAATTTGTATTATTTGACGTGGCGGGCGGGCAAGTCGGCGTACCGCAATTCCTTTGCCATCACCCTGCGGATTGTGCTCAATGTAACTTTTGCGCTCATCTTTGCGGGCATCTGGCGCGATGTGCAAAACACGCAGACGGGCATCCAGTCGCTGGTGGGCATCCTCTTTATGTGCTCGACCAACGTGGCTTTCAGCAACACGCAAGCCGTCATCAACTCCTTTCCCGTGGAGAAGGGCATCGTGCAGAAGGAGCAGGCTTCCAACGCCTACTCCCTCAGTGCCTACTACCTTTCCAAGTTCTTCTCCGAGCTGCCTCTCAACCTGTTGGGGCCCTCAATCTTTGCCTCGATGGTCTTTTGGACCATCCACTTCAACCACTCCCTCGTCAACTACGGCATCTTCATCGCCACCATTTGCTTGTCGGCCCTGTCGGCCATCGGCCTTGGTACACTCATTTCGACCCTGGCGCCCAACACCGAGGTGGCGGCCGCTCTTTCACCAGTCTTCAACGTGCTCTTCTTGATCTTCAGCGGCGTCTTGATAAACACACAAAGCCTGCCCGCGGGTGCCCGGTGGGTTGCCAGCATTAGCCCTATTAAGTGGACGGTGAATGCGTTGGCCTTAAATGAATTTACGGGGGCAGTGTTTACGTGCACTCCTGGGCAGCGGTGTCTGGCTACGGGGGAGGAGGTCCTGTCTTTGTATAGTTGGGACGATACGACGATTGGGCACTGCATGCTGAGCATCGTGCTAATCATGTGTGGCTTGCTGACGCTGGGCTACGTGGTCCTCCAACTATCCTTGCCGCGCTACATCAAGGCGGAGGAGAAGGGGCAGACCAATGATGAGCAGCAGCAGCAGCAGCAGCAGCAGCAGCAGCAGCAGTCAGAGAAGCAAGAAGCGCAGATGCTTGCAGTAGTTTCATAATACATGTTGGAGTGATCCATCACATCGCCACAAAAATGAAGCCGAAATTTGTACTATATATGGTTGGTTCCATTGAAGTGGCAGAAGTGTATGTTAGGGCAACATAGGAAAAAAATGTATCGGGTAGCGAAGACGAGTGTCGAAAATAGGGGGAAATGTATCGGATAAAGGGGACGAGCGGTAATAAAAGCATGGAATGAAACAAAATCAAACTTATGTGTGATGACCTTTTGTCAGGATTAGCTCGGCCGATGTATGATGGAATTGCTTCAAGTTTCCCGAGTGAATTGCTTCTTGCTGCTTCCCTCTCTGTTCTCCTTCTAGGAACATACCGTATGAGAAAGGGTGGGGAGATTAGCTAGTCATTTAACGCCACCTCCGTGCAATGATAGAGGCCCAAAAGCTCGTGCATCCTTGAAAATGTTTGGCAAAGTACCAAGGGATCTTGTTCAGACCAGAAACATGCTTTATAATAGAGTGTTGACATCGATTTGAGAGGGCGACCGCGCCGAACGAATGACGAACATTGTGTGTAAGCAAAGCCCTACTCTCAACTCCCCCACCTCTCTTGTCTGCCCCAGCCCATCCCCCAAGCACGCACACAGCACACACAGAGCTACAGAAGCCCCGCACATACACACACCTGCAGAGGAGGGCATGCTCCATCTATTCGGCTTTGTCGCTGACCTCTTCTGATCTCGCACCCCTACCATCACACCACAGCCAGGTACCACCTTTTGCTTCTTTCTTCGCCCTCCGCAAGTCAAGCCTAGAATGCCTGCCCACGCTGCCAAGCTGGTCATGGCCGCCGATGCGGACGCCCTCAAGGCCGTCATTGCGGAGCATGTCGCAGCGTCGGCCAAGGCAGCGATTGCCGAACGGGGTCGCTACACACTGGCGCTTTCAGGAGGGTCCATGCCGGGCTTGTTGGGCGGGCTGGCGACCGTCTCCGATGTGGATTGGACCCGTGTCTACATTCTCTTCTCCGACGAGCGCTGCGTACCATTGGACGATGAAGACAGCAACTACAAGGCCTGCAGCAGTGCCCTGCTCGGCAAGCTGTCGATTCCCGCGAGCAATGTCTTGACGATCGATTCCGCCCTGGGCAGCGCCGACGCCATGGCACAGGACTACGAAGCAAATCTCAAGGCTTTGCTGCCCTCCCCCGGCGGCGTTCCCCAGCTAGACACGGTGCTTCTGGGTTTGGGGCCCGATGGGCACACCGCGTCCCTTTTCCCGGGCCATGCCTTGCTAGACGAAACGAGTAAGTTGGTAGCGGGCATCGAGGATTCGCCCAAGCCACCGCCTGCACGCATCACGCTGACGTTTCCTGTCCTGCATGCCGCGCGGGAGGTGTTGTTTATTGCCGCCGGTGCGGCCAAGGCTCCGCTCTTCCAAGAGGCCTTCTCGGCCCCAGCCCTCACTTCTGGAGGCAAGCAACCGCCGGCCGCTTGGGATGCAGGAGTGATAGACCACAGCATCGTCTCCGTGCGTGACGACTTGCCCTACCCCGCATTTCAAGTCCGACCGGCCACAGGAAGACTTTGGTATTACACGGACGCAGCCGGGGCGTCGTTGCTGCCAGAAATGCTCAGGACGATTGTGGCAACGAAAGCAGCTCTGTGAAGTGTGGGTGCGACAATTATTTGAGTCCAGATTACAAGTAAAAAAGCACAAGACATTCATATGAAGAAAGGTGAAGCCAAAATGTAAAAGCAATAATAGCACGACATTCAGAACAAGAGAGTTGAAAGCCAAAAGTATCAAATGCAAGCTTGCTTTCAGGTATGCCGTTTACTTTCTTTCTTCTTTTCGTTCGTTGTGATGGATTGTACAATCAAAGTGTTGGTCGGCTGAGCGTTTCTGCGTCTTTTCTCCCGTCTGCCTCGCCCAGGTGCGGCCCGGCCCGCCTTCCACTTCTTCTTTGTGTCGTTCCTCTTCTTTCTTTCCTTCCTTGCGTGATGTTGTTTTCCCTTGTTGTTGTTCTTGCCATTCTTACTCTCTTCTTCTTTTCTCTCCGTACATACAGTAGTCTCTCGCGGTTCTTTTGTGTGTGGATGATATTCACAGAGCGAGCCCAGAATCGAAAGCTTCCTTCCCTCCTTTCGCTCCGGACCCTTTTGTCGGTCCTCGATCGTTGTTCTTTCCTTCTCGTTCGTACACCTTCCTCGTCGTCCTTATTCGTGCCCTTGCTCTCTTCGTTCACATTTTGCTTTCTTTGCATTCATTCTTTCTTCTTCTTGCCGTACCAGAACCGTCACACATGGCAAAAAAAAGTAGACACATAAGACCTTTCCTTCCTTTCTCACAGCTCGCGCATGCTCCTCTTATGATTACAAGTTGATGAGCAAGCGATTCCGCCCCGTCGCCTTCCCATTCCCGCCTTTGTTCGCCGCCGTCTGCGGGGAGGGTGTCACAAAGTGAAGTGCAGGCCGAAGCGGGTCATTGATGCTCAGGCGGATCGTGTTCGAGCCCGACTGGGCCATGCGCATCGGGGCTGCGCCCGCCGCTGCCGCCGCCGCAGCATCCATCCCTGACGAAAGGGCACCCGTGGCATCAGGAGCAGCAGCAGCAGCAGCAGCAGCAGCTGCCAAGGTAGAGATGGAGGGCATCATCCCCGTGCCGCCGCCCAAGGTCACAGTCTTCCGCCCACCACGCGCTTTACCGCTGCTGCTACTGCTGCTGCTACTGGACGCTGCGTCAGGAGTAGCCACAGCCTTCTTGGCAGCCTTGATACCCTTGCCCATCAGCTGGTAATGCCCGCTGCCCACCACCATGCTCATGCCATCCTCCTCCTCCTCTTCCTCCTCCTCGTCCTGCACCTCCATCTTGACTGGCGCCGCCTTCTTCCGCCCCGTTGATGCCGCCTTGGTCTGCTTCCTCCCTCCCCCTCCTCCTCCTCCTCCTCCTCCTCCTCCTCCTCCTCTTCCTCCTAGCTCCAACGCCTCACCCGGGAGCATCACCAAAGGCTCATTCATAGACAGCCGCGGGCGCTTCACCGAAGAAAAAGTTTTTTTGCCCGAGGACAAGAGGCGGGACCCCTTAGGCGGCGCAGCTGAAGAGGAGGAGGAGGAGGAAGACATCTCAGCAGGCGCCCTCGTGAGGGCCATGGCGGAGGAAGGGGTGGGAGCGGCGGGAGGGGTCTTCTTTCCTGCAGGTGTGGCTTTGGCTGCCTTGATGGGTGCGGGTTTCTTGGAGGAGATGAGCAGCTTGGGGTGTCGGCTGGTGGAGTGCCCACATCCTACTTCTTGCAGGCCGTGGTGCAGCTCGAGGAAGCGGAGGAAGGCGGCCCAATAGGAAGGACGATGCTCCGAGTAGTCACTCCCGGCCAAAGCAGCGCTATGCAGAATGTCGACAGCTTGCGGTCCATCCAGCCCTCGTCGTCCTTCCTCCAGGGCTTCTAACGCCTCTCGGAGCATGGTTCGGATATGACTTAGGTAGTTCGCCGCGGAGGCCAGGGTAAGATTGTGCTGCTGAATCAGGAAGGCCTCCAGGCGACGTTCCAACACTCGATCTAAAGGCGTCTTGTGGATCTTGCCTCCTTTTTGGGAGTTCCTTCGCTTAAAATTGGAGGAGTAAGGAGGGGAGGGCAACTTACTACCGCAGCTGCTGCTGCTACTACCACCACCACCCTCCTCCCCTCCGGCCTTCTTCCGCCCCTCGCTGCTGGGCTGATAGATCCCACTGGCGACAAGCACGTTGGGGTCGTCCACGTCAAGATAAAGCCCCCCGAACGACTGCCGGCGCGCCGTCCGTCCCCCACCCGAGCGCATCACCACATTTTCCTTCGTCGCTTCCTCCTCCTTATAAACATACGGCTGCCCCGCCGCCGCGGGTATGTCGCTGCTGCTGCTGCTTTCGTAGCACCAACCACCACCCCCTCCTCCTTCAGTGCTCTTCCGACGCGGGGGCATCTTCTCCGCCTTCAGCCCCACGGCTTCCAGCAAAATGTTAAGCGCCGCCCGTCGTCGTAAAATAGAGGCCTCAGAGCAGGGAGGAGAGCCGGGGAACGTCTCGTCTTTCCTCATTCGATAGAGCTGCGTGACGACCGCCCGGGTGGTGCGTAGCAGCTGGGCGAGTTCTTCGGCTGTGTCGAGGGGTTGGCGAGGGGCTCCTAGGGCTTGCATCATCCAGATGGCGCGGGCCATTTCTTTGCGGAGGGTGTCAGCCCAGTATTGAGCGGAGACGTTGCGGCCGTAGGCGAGGTAGTGGTTGAGTTCTTGTTGGAGGGCGGGGCCGAAGGTACCGGTGAAGGCGACTTGCTCTAAGGAGATGGCGGAGGGGGAGAGGGCCAGATGCTGCAAAGGATTATCTCGAGGGACAGACATGAGCCCCGCGAGCTGCACAGAAGTGGTGCGGCGACGAGAAGGGGTGGGCGTCGCGTCAGCAGGTGAGGTGGTGGGCGCCCGGCCCGTTCGTCGCCCGCTCCGGCTGGTGGTGATTTTGACGGCCGTCTCTCCTTCTTGCGCTCCTCCTGCCTTGCTTCTTCCATTCCCTCCACCACTCCTGCTGCTGCTGCTGGCCCTCGGATCTTCAAACATCATCACAGCACCCGACGGAGCCACCACCCCCACACTCCTCAAGGGCAGCAAAGGATCCAACGGCAACTGCATGTGAGCATGCCCCCCCTCCTCCTCCTCCCCTCCCTGCCGACGACGCCGCCGCGAGGAGGAGGAGGAAGAGGAAGCAGCCGCCGGGCTGGGCATCGTGTCAAACTCCTCGCAAATTCGAGCAAAATCCTCATCGTCGTCCTCCTCCGCCTCCTCCTCCTCCTCCTCGTCCTCGTCCTCGCTATCATCCTCCACCTCCTCATGCACGTAGTCCTCGTCCTCATCCTCATCATAATCAATGATCCCTTCCTCCCCCCCTCCCTCCCCCCCCGGTGCATACCCAAGCGCCACTGCGTAATCCAACATCTCCACTCCCGGCGGCCACACCTGCTGCCCTTCCCCCCCTCCTCCTCCCCCTCCCTTCCCTCCCCCAGCACTCAACGCGCTCGCAATCAGCGGTTGCGGATGCAACTGCTGCTGCTGTTGTTGCTGGTGCTGATACTGGTGGTGGTGATGGTGCAAACGCTGTAGATTTCCCCCTCCTCCTCCTCCTCCTCCGCCGCCCACCCCCCCCGCTCGAGAATGTGAACGCGACCCAGAAGGAGACATGGAAAGAAGGGCAGCCACCGCACCAGGCTCCCCTTGCTCCATCCCTCGGCGCGCTAGCCCCAAGGAATCATGCCCTCCCCTTCCCCCTCCTCCTCCACCACCGCCAGCAGCAGCAGCAGCAGCAGCAGCAGAGAGGCCTCGAAGAGGACTATGACCGTTGCTCCCTGCTGTGTGGACCGCTAAGCCAGGTATGTTCAGGGCGCCCCAATCAATAGCGTGATGCATAGGCAAGCCCTCCGTCCCTGCTGCTGGGAGGTCAAAGGCTGAGGAAGACGCTCCTGCTGCTCCTCCTCTCAGTCCTGCGGCAGGGCGGGCGTGCGAGGAGGAGGACGAGGGAGGAGCTGCGGTGGTAGTAGTGGTAGGAGCAGGGGGGATGGGCAATGTGGGGAGGATGACAAACGAGGCCGAGGGCCGCGATACCGCTGCGACCGTTGCTGCCGTCGCTGCTGCTGCGGCTGTGGCTGCTGCTGCTGCTGCTGCTGTTCCTTGTTGCAGGTTGGCCGCGGCTACGAGGTCAGCGATGGTGCTGGTGGGCCCTCCTCGAGCTCCTGCTCCTACTTGATGCTCCGCGTTGTGTCGCGCCGTGCCGTCCAACCACTCTGACATGCTTGTGTCCTCAGGCGGCAAGACTGCGCAGCCATCTTGATCTTGAGAACGGGGCTGGCTCTGCTGTTGGTGCTGCGGCGTTGAGGAGCGCGCCCGGTGGTGGTGGTGGTGGGGGTTTTGCCTCGGGGAGGGAGAAGACAAGGGAGGGCGTGCGACAGGCGAGCCAGCCCCTCCTCCTTCTCCTTTCAGTGCGGCAGCGCCCACATCATGTCGAAACCTAGTGGATGGGGAAAGAAAGAGAAGAGGGAGGAGGAGGAGTGAGTGGAAGGGAGGAGGCATTTCCATTGACTCGACACAGGAAAAACTTCCTACCACCCGCCCTAATCCTGCTCTCGTCGTACCTGTCAGAAGAAGGCGACGCTGCTCCATGCCCACCCTCGTCAAGACGATGGGCAGACGCCGAAGAGCGTTGGGTGGGAGACGTGAGGTCGCCGCCCGGGGGCGCGGGCAACATCAAAGGGTCGGTGGCAAAGCCCGCGCGTTGGGGCGAGTTGGCGTTTCCCATGGTGTCGTGGTTGGGTATTTGGTGTGCTGCGTGTGTGGTGTTGCGTGCGAATGGACTGCCTCAAGTCCTTCCTCGCGCCGCGATGGTGGGTGGTGATGGTGATGAAGTGACGCGTGAAGGGTGACAGGGTGAAGAGGCCACAGAGGGTGGACGAGGGCAGCGAACGTCTAGAGGGCCCGCTCGTATGTCTCCGCCGAGGTGGTGGTGCTGCGACGTGGGCCTCCTCGAATAAGAAAAAGGGAGGCACGTCGGCCTCCTGTGTGTTTGGGTGTGTATGGGAGGGAGATGGATGTGAGCGTTATGAGAGGATGGTGATTGCCTTGTGTGCGTGTCGTCGGTGGGAAGGGGTTGATGCGATGGCCTCGCTTGACCTCGACGTTTGCTGCCTGGGCTGTCCAATCAGGGCGCACGCTCGCACCCACTTGGCTAGAGAATACGAATGACAGCATTGCAATTGCCTAGACAGGCAAAGGTGGAGCCAGCGCTGCTTGCGAGGCCTCCTTGGACAGGGCCGCGTCCGTTCCCTCCTCGGCACTAGCAAACGCAAGGCAAAAGGAGGGAGCGGGAACCGCAACAGGTGTTTCCACCACCAAAAGTGAAGCGATCGACCAAGACACCACGTCCCCTGCTTCGTCCTAGTGTCAGGGCTTGTAAATGGTGAGGTGGATCGAGGTAATGGGTGCTGTGGCGGACTGGGAAGCAAGGACAAGGGCCCCGAGGGAAACCAACTTTTCGTATTTTGCTTGGGCGGGAAGCGAAAATTGGGGCTTCGCGCCCTCGAGAATTGAAGCATGGCGTCAGTCGAAGAACACGGAGCCCTTCTTTTTTTCTCTTGTTTTGTGTACATTGGTGTGGTGCCTTTGATTCTTTATCATTTGCGTGGTTGTGTTGTTTTCAACATTTTAATATTCTGTTTGTTTGCGCGCGAGTCGTCGCTTTCTTGTTGTCGGTTGCTGCGGCCGTTATCGCCTTCACTTGCGTCAGCCTCCCCTCCCCTCCTTCTTCGTGTCCTCGTGCTTGCTGCTGCTGCTGCTGCTGTTGCTGCTGCTGCGTCTTTCTCTCCAAATCCTCAATCACCCACCCCTTTCCCCCTTCTTCGTGTCCTCCTGCTGCTGCTGCTTTCCCTCCACACCCACATCCACGCTACTACTACTACTATTACTACTACTGCTACTACTACTACTACTACCCAACCCCACCACAGGACCAGGACGGACAAACGACGTGCCAGCCACCTTCACAGGCTCCGCCGCCTCGGCTAAATCAATCTCCCTCCCTTCCTCGATACCCCCCGTCTTCATCCACTCCATTGCGGCTTGATGTCCCATGCGTTGTAATTCGTCGGCGACATCGTCAGGAGGGGCCACAAAAGCCCATCTCATGATTTGTGGGAAGGAGAAGGGGTAGCTCTTGCCAAGGAGGTGGGGGGTGACGTGCAGGTCGTTGCGGAAGAGGAAATGCCCGGGGAAGACACACACCTGTGCGTGTGAGAGTGCGAGAAAGAGAAAGAGAATATTGCCTGCGTTAATCATCCAGCATTTGCCTCAGGAACAAGAATGAAATTTAGTCCAAATCGGTGTCCTCCCTCCCTTCCTTCCCTCCTTCCCTCTCTCCTTTCCTACCTTGATCGACCCCGGCACCGGGGGGACGAGGTCCACCAACCCGCCATCCACATAAAAGCCCGTGCGAAATTTAGTCCAAAAAGGCTGCTCGGCGTCGAGATAGAGAGGGACGTGGCTAGAGGTCATTAGAGAGTCTAGTAGGTCTTGACGGGAGTGGAAGTACTCGAGGAGCTCGGGTTGGAATTGAAAGGCGGGCCAGACGCGCATTACCGCTATCGTGAGTCTGGAAAAAAGGAAGAAAGAGGGAGATAAAATGAGTATGGAGAAAACATTCAGTCTTCTTGTCGTGAGGGAAGGAAGGGTAGAGTGGGAGTCTAGTGGGTCTTGGCGGGAGTGGAAGTACTCAAGGAGCTCGGGTTGGAATTGGAAGGCGGGCCAGACGCACATTACCGCGATGGTTAGTGTAGAAGGAGGAGGGAGGGAGGGAAGGAAGGGTTGGGTGAGGGTTGAGTAGATCTTGGCCGGAGTGGAAGTATTCGAGGAGCTCCGGTTAGTCTAGTAGGGAAATTGAGAAGGAGAGGGGAAGAAGGAGAAGAACGAGGTCAGATTAGAAGGCAAAAGTAGCATTTCTAAAAATCAAAAATAGACTCTTTGAGCGATTCGAAAAAATGAATCATTAACCATCTCCTCCCTCCCTCCCTCCCTCCCTCCCTCCCTTCCTACCGTCGATTCGCCAATTCATGCGCATCTACAGGCAAGCGGGCCTCCAAGCTCTTATGTAACACTCCTCGGACCTTTCCCAGAAAGCCCGCCGCTCGACACGCGCCAGCCATTTCTTTGTACGCCACCATTTGATCTGCTGGAGAAATGCCACAGACCGTCGACCCGGCCACGAGAGCACCGCCCGAGGCGCCTGCCAGCTGCATACGTGTGTGTAGTGGTTGGAGTGGGTGTGAATGAGGGTAATAGAGGAAGAGAGGAATGTCTGTAACGCACGTACCTTGGTATGAGACGTGATGATGCCCTTTTCCTGCAGGGCTTGGACGACCCCTATATGGAAGGGCGAGAGGAAGCCGGCGCCTGCGAGTGCCGATGCGGGGATTGAGGTTTGGGTGAGCAATCGTCGACAAAAACGGGATAAGCGTCTCGTCTTCTTTTCTTTTTCTACTATCTTTTGTCTTATCACCATCATAAAACCTTCCTCTTGCTCCTCCGTTTCCTTCTCACGCAACCCTCCCTGCCTCCTTCCTTCCACCCGCCCTACGCACCCGAGAAGGAGAAGGAGGGCTGCTTTTTGCGGGGTGGAGCCACCTGCTCGCCCTTGAATGGCCCACTAGACAACCACCGTGGCCGTGGCCTGCGAAGGTGGAGGGTGCTGGACGTCGACACGGAGGTGGTCCTCTGGGTAATTGTTCCATTTCCCTTGATGAGTGCGGCGAGGGGGGGTGGGGAGGTCGAGGTCGACGGGAGGGTTTTCAAAGCCGTCGCCTGGGCCAGCAGGCGCGGCAGCATTGCTAGGCGGTGGCGCAGCTGGCAGCAGCAGGAAGGTGGCTCTTAGTTGTGTGTGCCAGTGTGGAGGGTGGCGTGAGACTTGGATGAGCAATCGCTAGGAGCGTTTTCGTGAGCTTCTTCTTCAGTGCTGCCCTCTTGCCCTCCCTGCCCTTTACCACGTGGTACCTCTGCATCGCAACCACAACTCATTTACCCCCCCTCCCACCTTCCCCTAAAACCTCTGCCACGGGTCGTCGTGCTGGTGCGGGTCCTCGCCTTCCTCGTCCGTCGCAAAAGCCAGGCAGCCGCTCGCCATCATCTCCCCGCCTACGCCCCAGCCTCCTGCCTTCCCCACCATCTCTAACAGCATCATGGCCAGCAGCAGCAGCAGCAGCAGCA
>Ga0105054_10007589_pt1 | contig 14673 bp, 21 predicted proteins | sample BON02_FD_78091 | JGI IMG/M metagenome (GOLD analysis project Ga0105054, IMG submission 78091) | Freshwater microbial communities from Lake Bonney liftoff mats and glacier meltwater in Antarctica - BON-02 (megahit assembly) | ecosystem: Environmental > Aquatic > Freshwater > Ice > Glacier...
CGTGTAGGCAGCGGCGGGGAGGGGATCGGCTTGCAATTCGAAGGTGCCGCCGGTGTAGTCTTTGGGGGCGGAAAGTTGCATGACGAAGCTGAGCTTGCGATCCATCGGCTTGCGGATTTGCGCGGAATTGTCTTCGTGCCAATCGTAATGGCCGCCGGATGCGCCGTGGTATTCGGTGAATTGGATTTCGGTGAATGAAGGCTGCAAGTTGAAACCGAAACCTTCGCGGTTGGCGATGAGGATTTTTTCTTCGATACGCAGGCGCAGCCAGAGTAGATCGAGGTCGCCGTAGCTGAGCCAGCGGATGGTGCTGGTGCGCATTTTATCGCTGCGGGCGGAGGCTCCATGACCGACTACTGCGTCTTGCGCGGGGTAGTTTTTTTTCGCGTGCTTGATCACGCGGTTGCATTCGGCGGGGGTGAGCAATGCGGGGAGGTTGAACCAATGGTAGTGCATGGAAGGATGGAAGGATTTAATGGTTGAGTGAGGATGACCAGAAAGCGGCGTTGCGGGCCGCTTGCGCGGCGGTGAACTGCGGGAAGCGGCGGCCGCTGTGAGCGCGCGCGATACCGGCGACGGTGATGACGGCGGCGCGTGAATGGCGCGTGGCAGAGGTGGCGTGCAGGATGATGCGGGAGGAATCGCGGAGCTCTGCGGTGACGTCGCCGCCGTGGATGTGGAGGCTGAGGATTTCGATGGACTCGGCGCTGTCGAGGCATTCGAGCCAGAGCGGATCGATGGGGATTTCGAGGCTCGTGCGATGCGCGGGGAGGACGGCGTGGAGGTGGTCTAGCCACATGCAGCGGGGGCTTTCGGCGACGTGGAAGGCGACGAACTGGGAGGCCGGACCGGCTGAAGCCGGGACTACGAACTGGGAGGCCGGACCGGCTGAAGCCGGAACTACGAACGCGGGGATTTCGATGATGGCTAGTTTGGCGCCGGCGGGGCCGGGGGGGCCGTCGGGGCTGGAGCCGAGGGGGGAGTACGTGACGTACACATCGCGGGCGGGGCCGGGGGGGCCAGGTGCTCCGGGGGTCTCGATGCCATCCGCGCCGGTGGGGCCGGTGAGGCCATCGGGGCCGAGCGCGCCGGAATTGGGACCGGGATAGCCGGTGGGGCCGGGGGTGAGCGGGCCGATAGGGCCGTCGGCACCGATGGGGCCTGCGCCGCCGTCTTCGCCGATGATGCCGGTAGCGCCGAGGGGGCCCTTGTCGCCGGGGAGAGTGCCGGCTGGACCGGCTTCTCCCGCTTCTCCGGCCGGGCCGAAAAAATCGGCACCGCCGAGGCCGGAAAAACCGGGATCGCCGGCGGGGCCGGGGGGGCCGGCGGGGCCGGGGGGGCCGACGGGACCGGGGCGATCAGTGGTGCGCGTGATGTCCATGCTGCCGCCGAATTCGCTGGCGGAGCTGGCGGTGATTTCGCTGGAATCGATGCGGAAGGTGCCGAGGTGCTGCGACAAATGCCGGACGTAGGCGATGGCATCACTCATGAGCGCGAGACCGCGCGTGCTGCGCAGTCTGTACGGCTTGGGCTTGGGCGAAATGAGCATGATCAGGCAGCAGTGGCGCAGGCGTAAAATTGGTTGTTGGCGTGCATTTGCGCGGGCGTGAAGGTCTGCCAACGGCGATCACGCATGCCGCGCCGGATGGCCTGCACGGTGAGACAGATGGTGATGGGCAGCCGCTGCGAGGGGAGAGCCAGGACGATGCCGGCGGCGTTGAGCGTGGCGCGGATGGGGATGGGCAGGGAGCTGACGACGCTGGTGAGGTGGAGGGTGTCGCACTCGACGGCGTGGAGGTAGCGGGGATCGAGGAGGAGGATGTGCTGCCGGGTGCGGGGCGGGAGGGTGAGGCGGAGGACGGACTCGAAGATCACATCGGGGGCCTCGATGGCGTAGAGGCCGACGAACGCGGAGGCCGGACCGCCTGAAGGCGGAACTACGAACGAAGAAGCCGGACCGCCTGAAGGCGGGACTACGAACGAAGACGAGACGGGCATGATGGCGAATTTGTCGCCGGGTTCGCCGGTGGGGCCGGGGGCGCCGGGGGCGGCGTATTCGTCGCCGAAATAGGTGTAGTTTGAATCGCCGTAATCGCCGGGGGGGCCAGCGGGGGCTGGTCCGGCATCGGCTCCAGGGGGACCGTTTGGGCCGAGGTTGCCAGGCGGGCCTTTATTCGGGCCGGGATCGCCGATGGGGCCGTCGGGGCCGGGGGCTGTTTGCGCGGGGCCGATGGGTCCCTGCGGACCTTTGAGCAGCCCCTGCGGCCCCTTGGGACCCTTGGGGCCACGATCTCCGCGCTCGCCGGTGGGACCGAGCGGGCCAGCGGGGCCGGCGGGGCCGGCGGGGCCGGGGAAAACGCCGCCGTTGGCACCGGGGGGGCCGTCCGCGCCGGTGAGGCCGTCCGCGCCGGTGAGGCCGGTGAGGCCACGCGGACCGATGGGGCCGGGGCGGTCGCGGGAGATGGTGAGGCGGCCGCCGCTCTCTGAGACGCGGGTGAATTCGTCGGAGGCGAGGCGGAAGCCGAGGCGAGGGGCGAGCCAGGTGAGGAAGGCCGCGAGGTCGCGCATGCGCAGCAGTCCGCGCGTGCGGCGAAAACGGTAGCTGGGGCTGGGCGGGGCTAGGGGCACGGTGGGGTGGGGTTATGCGCGGCCGCCGGGGCGGGCATGGGGCATGGGGCATGGGGCAGGGAGCTTGGGGCTTGGGGCGGGGAGCTGGGAGGCAAATCGCACATTGTGCGAAAATAGTTCTTGCGCCGCTTCGCACAATGCGCGAATGTCAACCCATGAAGAACGAAGCACAAATCACCCAACTCACTCGCAAACTCGGACTCGGCAGCCACGCGAGCCATGGCGTCAAAGCGGTCCTCGGCAAGATGCCGATCAACATGAGCGACTCGCGCGCTGATAGCGTCCTCGATGAACTCCAGTCCCGCTTCGCCGCAACCGAAGACGGGCAAGCCGAAGCGGCGCAGTCCGAGGGCTGGATCGAAGATGCTCCGATGTGCCCCGCCGCCGGCCGCCAATACCAACTCCGCACCCGCTAATAACACCCCACACAAAAAAAACCAATGAACACACCGAAAAACGCAACCACGCCCACCACCGCAGTCACCTGCGGAAAAAACCACGACGGCAACAAACACCTGACCTTTTGCGCCCGCGAAATGTATGAGTGTGACGGATGCGGCAGTTCCTACACGCAGGCCGAGGTAATGGATGCCGAAAAAAACACCCCTGCCTGCACACCAGCCCACGTCGGCCTGCGTCACTGACATGTCGCTCGACCGCCTATCATTTGCAGCCGCGCTCAAAATGCACCGCGCCCGCCTCGGCCTGACGCAAGCCGAGGCGGCAAACATCCTCGATGTCTCTCCACGCGCCCTTTGGAAATGGGAAAATAACGCTGGTGACACCCTCGCTGTAACAATGGAGGGAGTGATTGACCGGCTAAAAATCGCAAAGGCGAAGACTCCGCCCACCCCCCCCAGACCACAGCGCTGAGTGCAAGCTCCGCGCCGTCGGTGGATTTCACGGGCGGAACCGGACCGGCTGAAGCCGGGACTACAAACTCGGAACATGGGCGCGGGTGTAGAATTGGTTGTTGGCGGTCATTTGCGCGCGGGTGCAGGGCATGAGTTTGGCGGTGGCGAAGCCCTTGCGGATGCCGCAGATCGTGAGGGTGGCGAGGACTTCGCGGCGGGGGGCGGGATGGAGGCGGACGTCCACGCAGAGGCGGCCGGCGGTGGCGCGGATGCTGGTGCCAATCAACGCGGGGCAGCCGGGGAGGTGGGCGAACTGAACGAAGAGGGAGCCGGGCTCGCAGCACTCGCGGAAGATGTGGCAGACGTCGGCGCTGGCGAAGCCGTGCGGCGGAATCGGTAGAGTGATGACGTCCTTGAAAAGTGCTTCCTCGCCTTCGAGCGCGTGCAGCGCGACGATGCCGCGCGTGGTGGGCAGGAGGGCGGTTTTGGTGGGGTCGCCATCGGGGCCGGTGGGGCCGGTGGGGCCGGGCGCGCCGTCGCCCTGGGGAAAGGTCTGATAGGTGGGATCGAACGGCCAGGCGGGGCCGGTGGGGCCGTCGGCACCAAAGGTGCTGATGCCAGCGGGGCCGGTTTCGCCGGTGGGGCCGGGATCGCCGTCCGCGCCGGGGTTGGGGCTGCCCGTCGGGCCATCGGGACCACGCGGGCCAGCGGGGCCGGGCGCGCCGGGATCGCCGGGATCGCCGACGACGATAGAGGCATCGCCTTGATCACCCTGCAGGCCATCGGCTCCGGGATTGCCGGTGACGCCCTTGCCGCCAGTGGGACCGGCGGGGCCGGGCGGGCCGACCGGCGCAGGGCCAGACGCGGGGGTGCCAGGCACGCCGCTGCTCCCGGTGGGACCGAGCACGCCAGCGCCGCCAGAGAGGCCGATGGGGCCAATGGGGCCGATGGGGCCGGAGTCGGACCACACCAGATGGACGCCAGTGTTGGTCTCGCGCATGCGCGTGACGCCATCCGCACTGACCTCCTGACCGGTGCGATCGGCGAGCCAGGTGACGAGCCGCCAGAGGTCGCGCAGCGTCGCCAGCCCGCGCGTGCTGCGCAGGCGATAGGTCTGCGGCGGGCGGGCGGCGATCATGGCGCAGGATCGGCATCGCGCGGGGTGGTTTCGCGCTGATAGGCCCAGGTGATATTCACGAACCAAACGTCTGCTCCGGCCAGCTTTTCAGACTGCAGGCTGGTGCATTTCCAGCCGTACGGGATGTGATAGGTGTACGCCTCGCCGAGCAGAGTGATACCGCCAACGGCGGGCGGATTCGATGGGTTCCAAAATTGCCCGATCATCACATTCGGCGGCTCGACCGTGGTCAAGAGAGAATCTGACACTGAGATACCGGGGATGTCGTATTCGATCTGCTGCTCATCTACTGTAGCGAGATTGGCGCTGCCAATCGCAACGGGAGGATAGCCGAGGTAAACAGTGCCGCCGATGTTGTGCAGCCCCTGCACGCGGGCGGAGACGGCCTGACCGCTGGTATTGATGCGGCGCTTGGCTACCTTGGTGCCAAGCATGCCCTTGAGCGCAAGCCCGACCTCGTAGTAGCCAGCGGCGCGATGCTTGTGCTGATCGCGGTCAACGACATACATATTTTCATAGCCTGGCAACACGAGATTCGTCAGCTCGCTGCGCAACTGCGCACCCTTGATGAACCAGGCGTGGGATGGCTGCTGCGTGATGATGGAGCGGCGGATTTCATCGAAGCCTTCTTCGGGCGACGACTCGCCGTAGTCAGTCTCGACATAAATCTGAGCGGGATCGGCGATACCTTCGAGCTGCAGGCGGTATTGATAGACCGGCCCCTCTTTGTTGCGTTCGCGTTCGACGATGGGCATGCCGGGGTAGTCGGCGAGGATAGAGCCGACGGGATAGACAGTCGCGCTCTCATCTTGGAAGGAGATTGCGATGGTGTCGAGCTCGCGCGAGCGCTGGGCAAAACGCTGGTCTGGCAATGCGAGATTGGGGCTGCCGTGCTGAATGTAGGGGTCCATTAGGATTCGGTGAGGATGGCACTAGCGAGCGCGACGGGGAGGCGGGCTAATAGCTTGTCGAGGAAGCTATCAACAAGGGTAGAGTTGCCGCCTGCAGGCGCACCTTGCGCGGCAGCATTGGCGGCGTGATGATCCTGCATTGATTGGCCGGAATTGAAGGCGTTTTGTGTGTAAAAGTCCGACATGCCGCCACTACTGCCGATGTTCCCTGCCTGCAAATCCCAGAAGCCTGCGAGACCGCCGTTTTTGCTCATTGGGCCACCGCGCGCGAGCGAGCGGCTGGGCGGAGACAGGGGACCGCTGGGGCCGCCGAGGCCGAAGCGAGAATCGGGATCGAGATCGTCTTTGATCACGCGGCGGATTTTGCCGCGCTTGCCATTCGCGCGATCTTCGAGATCGCTCATTTTTATCGCGAGGCTGAGTGCATCGTGTTTGCTGAGGCCGTTTTGTTGCTCCAGGCTTTGCGACCGCTGCAGGATGCGCTGCTGCTTTTCGATTTCATCGACTTCGCGCGTGCGACCGGATGCCTTGGCCTGCAGGAGCTTGTACTCGAGCGCGGTGTCCATCACGCTACCACGCCGTGCAGTGGCGGCTGCGGCAGCGGCCGTGGCGGCTTGTTTGGCCGCAGCCTCGGCTTGCTCGGCAGCGCGTCGGGTGGCCTCGGCTTCGCGTTCTTTTTCCGTTGAGATCTGCCGTTGCGAATTGAGGAGCTGGGATTGAATGGAGACGCGGCGGGATTCGGCGTCGATGATTGCCAGTGTGTCCAGCTTGGAAGCGCCTTTGAGTTGATTCTCTTCGGCGAGCGCTTTTTGTGCATCGACGCTCATGATCGCGATGCGCTGGGCCAGCGTCATTTGATCAAGCGCGGCATCTTTTTTCTGTTCATCGAGCTGCGTTTGCGCGGCGGCGATTTTGTCCATCTCGGACTGTTTTTCTTTCGCGGCAGTGGCATCTGCCATCTGCTGTTCAGCGGCGAATTTTGCGCGCACGTTGTCCTGCATTTTGCCCTTGATCTCGGTCGGGGCGGTGTCGAATTTCGCCAACTCGCGGCGCATTGCGACCTCGCGAGTGAGCTGATCAGCCTCGGCATCGCGGCCTGCGGCGCGGGCTTGCGCGATGCTGAGTTCTTCTTCCGCAGTCTTGACGATTTGCTCCATCAAGTCCTTGCGACCTTGCTCATGCTTTGCGGCGAGCTCGGCGGAGGCGTCGCGGCGGAGATCGTAGTTCTTGGTGCCTTTGCCAGTCTCATCAAACGTGGTCCACGACAGCGCGCGGGCGGCACCTTCGAACATACCGCTGCCGGTGCGGCTGCTGGCGTCGAGCTTGAGTTCATCGGCGCGCTCTTGCATTTTTTCCATGCCACTGATCATCTCCATGATGCCGCCCACTTTCAAAACGCGAAGGGATTGATCGAAACCACCGGCTTCTTTTTGCAGCGCCTGGAGAGCTTCGACGCCTTTTTGCTGCATGCCGTAGAACAGGCCGCCGACGGCGACGAGACCGCCGACGATCATGCCGGCAGGCCCGAACACAGAGAGGAGCTGTGAACCCTGCTGCGCAATGATGGTGCTGGCCTTGGTGCCCATCTGCATCTGCACGGCGATGTCCTGCGCCTGCATGGCGGCATTCCCGACGGCCCATTTGCTACCGCCGGACATCGCGCCGCCGCGCGGCATCGAGCGCTGGGCGAGTGAGTATGCCTCGCGCTGCGAGACATTGGTCTGCTGCTGGACGGTGCGCATGCGCTCCAGCAGGCTGATGCGCTGCTGAATGGAGGCGGCTTCTTTTTTGTTGCCGCTGATTTGCGCCTCAAGTAGCGAGAGCTGCATGCGGCCATCGGCGGCCATGCGTTGCGAGCGGCGGGCCTGTTTGGCATCCAGCCCCTGCAACTGCTGATCCATGCGGGACACGCCGGCGAAAACCGGGGCGGCATTAAATCCGAATTCGACGACGGCGGGCATGATGGATGGAAGGGTGAGCTAGCGAGAGCGTGGCGGTGTCAATGCGGGCGAAAAAGTTGCCGGACTTTGAGCCACCAGCGGCCGCGCCGACTGAGCTGGGGATCGGGCCAGACCATGACCTGGCCGTCGAGGATGGCAGCGGCGTGCAGCAGCGCGCGGCCCTGCGCGAGTGGCAGGTAGTCCCGAATGTAATCGTAGGGTGTGAGGGGCTGGCCCGCTGCATCGGCAGCGTGATCGAACAGCCCGTGACAAGCCTTCGCGAGGAGGATGACATAGCATGCCTCCTCCGAAGGCTGGGCTAGTTTCCCGATTCGTCAGCGTTGACGTGGCGGGGGCGGGCGATGGCGCGGGTGGCGTCGGCAGCGGTGAGGAGTTCGTTGGTGACATCGGCGAGCTTTTGCAGCTCATCGATGCCGACGTTTTCATCAGTCCATGCATCGATGGACTCTAGCAAACGGCCGCGATCATGGACGAGCGCGCGCCAGTCGCCAGGCACATGAGCGGCAAGCCAGAGGATGATCTGCGCATTGCGCACATGGCCGGTGCTGCCGCCGGTTTCGCTCATGTAAATTTCATTGGCGTGGTCCTGTAGCGCGGCCTGCGCGGGAGTGCCTTCGGCCTCGCGCGCGGCCTTGATCGCGGCGATGGCAGCGGCGGAAAGCATGGGCGAGGGAATGCGCAGGTAATCGTAGAGGGCGGCGCGTGAGGACGTCCAGAGCAGGGGTTTGCCATGCCAGGTGATGCTGCCGATGACGGCGGCGGTGCGGGCTTGGGCGGCGGTGTGATCGGCGAGGTGATCGGCGGAGTCGTCAGTGAGGAGAGTGGGTGACATAGTGGGGTGGGGGTGTGTGGGTGAGGGGAACCGGACCGGCTCAAGCCGGGACTACAATACGGGGAGGCGGACCGGCTAAAGCCGGGACTACGAACTCAGATGCTGTAGTCGGGGGCGGTGGGGCGATGGGGGAGTTGTCGGAAGTCGGCGAAGTGGGAGAGGATTGTGGCGAGTTCGCGGGCGAGGCGGGGGTCGATGCGCAACTCAGAATGATCACAGCGGGGGATGTTCAAAAAGCACAGACCGCGCCCGGCGAAATGACCGAGCTCGCAGGTGCGCTCGGTGGCATCCGTGAGGCGGATGATGGTGGCGTGGTTGTCGTGCCAGGTGAGCATGAGGAGGGTGGAATTAAAGGGGCGCGGCGGGGAGTTGGTTGTGCAGCGCGTTAGCCTCCCATGCCGCGCGCATCTGATCGACGGCGGCGCAGACATCGGCGAGCTCGGAGTCGAGCAGCGATAAATTGTGCTGCCGGCTCATGTGCTCGAAGAGCAGCCAGAAGGCAGAACCAGATGGGAGTGTGAGGGGAAGCGGACCGGCTGAAGCCGGAACTACGAACGAAGAAGGCGGGGCGGAGTGTTTGGCGGACATGGAATTAAAGTTGGTCGTCGCAGGTAGCGGCGTTCTTCCCAGCAGATTTTTGCGCTATGGCCTCCATTGCACCGGCTATCCGCTCATGGCATTTCAAGCTCATGCGTAGCCGTTCTTCGATTCGCTCATGGCTGGATTTCACAGTATCCACCATTTCGGTGCGGCCTTCCTTGCTGGCGATGCGGCAGAGGACTGCACCGACTGTTACGCCCAACGCGAATGTGATTCCGGCGAAGAAGTTGTGTAAAATTTCGATCATTTTCGGCATTGGTTGGTGGTCACAAAAAGAGGGAACCGGACCGGCTGAAGCCGGGACTACAATACGGGGATCAGGGGATGCGGAAGTGGTCGCGGACTTCGTTTTCTAGTTTTGCGCTGGGGTTTTCGGGGATGAGGGCGCGGCGGTTGCTGAAAGGATCTTTGATGAGCAGGCGCTTGTTGATTTGTTTGAGCTGGCCGAGGATGGATGCGTAGTGGTACGCGGCGTTGTAGCCCTGCACGACGGGGTGCTGCGGATGGGTGAGGCCGAGCTGCAAGTTTGGTTTGCGCGGGTAGATGCGGGGGAAGAATTGCGCGACAGGAAGCAGGGCGGCGGCAGTGGGGTTGTCCAGATATTCGAGCGTCATGTCGGGGAATAAATAGCGGCGGCGGCCGGGGTTGCCGTCGATGTTGATGACGGGCAAACCAGCGACGGCGACGGCGGCGGCGAGCGGGAGATCCACGGTGGCATGTAGCGCGGGGGCGAGCTGCAAGCGCGAGTCTTCGATGCCGACCTCGTAGCGATAGAGCGGCGAGCCTGCTGCGCGCTGCAGGCGGTAGCTGGTGGCAGTGGCCTGCATGTGCATGATCTGCTCGAAATTGTGGCAGGCGGCGAAGCCGCAGAGGAAGGGATGATCGGGATCCAGCTTGTTAAGCGTGCCTTCTTTCCAGCCGCGATAGAGATCGTCGCGCGAGGGTAGCTGCGGATGCAGCAGCGATTTATCGCTGACCTCGAAGCGAAGGTTTTTCCAGTTATCAAGCTCGACGATTTCGGTTTCGTTGATGGTGACGCGGAAGCCTAAACCGGAGAACGTGGCGGCAATTTTGTGATTGTTGGTGGTCCAGCTCATGGTGTTAGGCGGGGAGAGTCGGACCGGCTGAAGCCGGGACTACAATACGGGGGAGACGAAAAAAAACGCCGCATGCGCTGCCAGGGGAGAGGCAGGCATGCGACGCGGAACGTGCAACACGACACGGGGACATAGAGATGGATGGAAGGGGGTGCTGGATGCTCGCGCGCGAGCTAGCCTTGCGGCTGGTGCCCGTCCAGCGCGGGCCTATTTTGTTGGGTAGCTTTTATGCGGCCAGGGCAGCGGCCGAAAGGACGAACGGATAATAGACGAACGGCTGAGTGATCTGCAGCCCGTCGTCGCCGCGCGTTTGCTTGGGGTTGTTCAGGCAGATGGTGGCGGACTCGCTGATGCGGAAGCCGTGGATGTTGCTGTTGACCGGCAGATTGACGAGATCGGTGACGGCACTGCCGGGATGGGCATTGCCAAGGCCGTAGGGGAGGCCCAGCGCGTTGCGGCGCGGGCGCAAGCTCATTTCGCCTTCGATGCGCGGGTCTTCGTAGCGGACGTATTCGGTCGCGCGGGAGGCGCCTTTTTGCATGACGGCATCACGCATCGGAGAGAGGTCGAGGCTGAGAATGAGCGCGCCGTCCTCATCTGCGAGGTCGGAGACCTTGACGCCGTGCTCGATGATTGGCTCAACAAATGGATCGGGGGTGTCAGGCATGGGAGTGAGAGTGAGAGGTGAGGATTGCGGCGAAAAATTAAGGCGCGACCGAGAGCGCCGAACCGAGCAGGCCGGGGGCGCGGAAGACGCATTTCGTGGTCGAGATGGCGATCATGAGGACGTTCGGATAGAGGCCGCCAGCGGAGAGATCGGCGGCGGGGGCGATGCCGCCGGGAGTGGCGGAGCAGACATAGACCATGGTGCTCATGACGAGCGTGGCACCAGGGGTGAGGTCATCGGCATACCACACGACGGCGAGAGGCTGCGTGTTCAGCGCGGCGTGCGCACTGATGCCGATGACTTGGCTGAGCGCGGCGTCATTGGCATCGGCGAGGACGAATTTTCCCGTGCTGGCGGAGATCGCGATGAGCTGGCCGGCGGTGATCGTGGCACCGGCAATGCCGGTGTGGAATTTTGCGCCAGCACCGGGGAGGAAATTCGCTGGCGTGACGGTGAGATCAGCGGCGAGGGCGGGCAGGACAGGGAGCCAGAGGAGGAGCGAGAGGAGGAGGAGGTGTTTCATGGGTGAGGCGGTGTGACGATGGAGGGGGCGTGTCAAATGAGGGCGGGGGGCATGGGGCGTGGGGCATGGGGCTGACCGGACCGGCTGAAGCCGGGACTACGAACGGGGATCCTGAAAAAGATCGCCTTGTGAGAGCCGCTTGACGATCTCGATGCATTGGCTTTCGCGCTGCTCAATGCCGATGGCGCGCTTCCCCTGAGCGCGCGCGACGGCGAGCACGGTGCCACTACCAGCAAAGCAATCCAGCACGCTGCCGCCGGGAGGAACGCAATATTCCAGCAGGGGCGAAATCAGCGCCTCCGGTTTTTGCGTTTCGTTGACTGCGTAGCCCTGACAACTGTTGGCGTAGATGACTGAGCGCATGAGCTTTTGGCCCTCTTGTATTCCAAGTTGTCCTTTTGTTCCGAGGTGGGGCGTCTTGCCGCGTTGCATCATCTTTGTGGCGCGATGCTCGCCAACGCGCGGGACGGCCTTATGGAGCGCCGCCCAATCCCCCTGATAAAGATGAACCGCCAGTTCATGCACGCGGCGGAACCGATCTGAGGCAATCCCGCTGCCATTGTGTTTTTCCCAAACGATGTCCTGCGCAAGTTTCCACGCGCCAAACTCATCGCGCCGATCCCAGAACATCCGCAACGAGCCGAAACACCAAAACGAGTTGGTCAGTGGCGCGAGCAGCGAAGGCCAGCCGACAGGCCAGGTGTCCCATTCAAGATTAGTTTCGTTGTAGGGCGGGTCGGTGACGGCGGCGTCAACGGGCTGCAGGTGCGGTAGTATCTCGCGGCAGTTGCCGTGGTAAAGAGTGATGCCGTCGCGGTCATAATACGGCGCGGGTGGAAGTTGTTTCATGCGGTGGAAGGGGCTGACCGGACCGGCTGAAGCCGGGACTACGAACGGGGGAGGCGGACGGGCTGAAGCCCGAACTACGAACAGGGTTAGACGGTGAGGTGGAAGGTGATGGCGACGGCGGATTCGATGGGGCCGGTTTCGGTGCGTTGGACGCGGACGGCGGCGGGGGGTGTGACGTGCTCGATTTGGTAGCCGAGGCGGGTGCTGTAGTTTTGCGCGGCGAGGTGGAGGGCGAGCTGGTGGTGATCGGCCAGGCGGAGGGCGATGGCGTCCAGCCAGGGATCGGTGGTGGCGCGAGCGACGGTGCCGCGCGCGCTGATGGTGACGGTGAGCTGGCGCGAACGATTGGTGCCCTGCTCTTCGGCGGTGATGCAGATGCGCGGGTCGAGGTCGTCGGTGTCTGCGTCCATTTTGAGGAGCGCGCAAACGGCAGCGGCGGGGATGCCGACGGCGCGAGATGCGGCGGTGTCGAGGTAGCCGTGGATAAAGTTGGTGAAGATGAGATCGCGCATGAGCGGAGGTGTTAGTGGAGGAGGCCAGCGGCCTTGGCGGCGGCGCGGATGGCAAAGGGGGCTTCGCGCGCCATGGCACGCTGGCGGTGCATATCCGCGAGCGTGAAAAAGCGCTGGAGGTGACTATTCAATGCACCGGCCTCAAGGCTGATGCGCACGCTGGTACTCGCGCCCTGCTGCGTCTCGGCGATCTGCGCCGCACCCCAGGAGCCGGAGTGCCGCGCGACCCACGCGGGGACGCCACGCAGGGGGCCGAAAGCCCCGCTGTAACTGTTTACTAATGCGGCGGCGAGGAGGCCGACGTTGCCCTGCTTTAGCTTGATATAGGAGCGGACATAACGGGCATCCGTGACGAAGAGTGTCTTGGCCTTACCAGTCACGACACCGTTGCGCCTGCGGAGTTTGTGCTCCGCTCCGTCGTCGCCAGTGAAGTCCACGATCTGCGGTACACCGAGTCGGCGGGCGAGGGCATTCGCGGCAGTCCAGTCCCGCCGCTGCACGGCCGCCCAATAGCCTGCGGCGACAGCCGGATTTTTCGCTTTGAGTTGCTTGTACACATCGCCCGGGGTGCCATAGACTTTCCAGATGTCCGTTTGAACTTTGCTCGCGCCCTGCTTTCGGGCAGCGGGGCCAGTGATGTCGCGGTCCATGCTGACGGGCGGGACGATCTGCACGAGGCCCTTGTTTTTTCCGCTGGAGCTGATGAGCACGCGCGCGTGCTTGTGCAGGAGCACGGTGGCCTGCGCGCTGACAAAGCGCGGATAGGCGCGGAGCTGGCTAAGCAGCTTCGGCATACCCTTGATGCGGGCGAGCTGGCTCATGCGGGGGCGGGGAGTAGGCGCTCGGCCTTGAGCGTCCAGACAAGATCGGTGGCATTGTGCCCGGCAACGTCGTCGATCTGGTAGATCACGGTGCCGAAAGTGATAACGCTTTTTTTCGCGGGGGCGGTGGCGAGTAAGACCTTGCGCACGGTGGCGACGAGGGGCTGCAGCCGACGCCAGAGGCCGGTGGTGGTGTCCATGCGGTGCTGGACTTCACCGAGATGCACAGCGGCGACATAGCTGGTGCCGCCGATGCTGATGCTGCCGGGCTGTAGCTGCTCTTTGCCGCCCGCGAGGCCGCTGGTAGTCATGACACCAGTCTGATGCCGCTGGCGGGCGCTGAGGACGGCGGAGAGGGTCATGGGGGAGAGCCGTTGTCAATCTGACAACACAAGGACGCCGTGGTCCCCAACCAAAAGACCACGGCGAGCTTGCATGAAAGCCGGTCTGCGCGACCGGAGATTTTTACGAGAGCAGTGCGGCGTCTGCGGCAACGGCGTCCGGGGCTTTTTTCGCGGGCTTGGCCTTCGGAGCGGGCGCTTTGAAACGATGTGACTTGGCGGGGGAGTTGCCAGCCCACAATTCGAGCACGGGCCGATCTGGCGCGGGCGCGAGGCCGAGGGTGGTGGCGCGCTTGAACTCGTTGAGCGCCTGATCGTAAGGCATGGCGTCGCCGAGGGGCGTGCCCTGCCGCCGGTCGGCGGACAGGGCGATGAGGAGGGCGAGCTTCATGGGGCTTAGATCGGGGTGGTGATGAGCTTGAGCTGCGCGGCATCGCCAAGGCCGAAGCCGTAGTGGCATTCGATAGTCTGATACTCCTGATCAGTGTTGGCATCGGCACCGTGATAGTATTGCAGCACGAGACCTGAGTCATCGACGAGCTCCTGGTAGTCGAAGAGATCGCCACGGATAGCGGGGGTAGGTGGCACCGGGGCGAAGCCGATGAGGATGGCGGATGGCATGACCGCGAACCCGGCGATGTTTTCGTACTCGCGCACCGTGCCGGCGGTGATGGTGGTGGTGAAGTCCAGTACGGCACCGCCGAGGGTGGCGGAGACGGTGAAAGTCGTGGTGCTCGGCACGGCCGCCACGAAGTAAGCGGTGGTGGCAGCAGTGATGCCTGAGCCACCTGAGAGCGTCGGGAAGATGAGGCGATCTCCAACGGCCAGACCGTGCGCGGCACTGGTGGTGATGACATCGGTGGCGGAGACACCACCAGTGATGGTGAGCGCGGCGACGTTGTTGGTCGGCACGCCAGCGGACTCGTACACATCAAAGCC
>Ga0105054_10007593_pt1 | contig 14671 bp, 13 predicted proteins | sample BON02_FD_78091 | JGI IMG/M metagenome (GOLD analysis project Ga0105054, IMG submission 78091) | Freshwater microbial communities from Lake Bonney liftoff mats and glacier meltwater in Antarctica - BON-02 (megahit assembly) | ecosystem: Environmental > Aquatic > Freshwater > Ice > Glacier...
ACGACTATCTGGCGCAGCACAACGAGAAGCCGAAGCCCTTCAGGTGGACCAAAACCGCCGAAGACATCCTCGCTCGGGAACGACGCGCGCTGGACAAACTCGATGAAATCAGAGGGAACAGGTAGCAAGCGTCAGATTCAGAACACTAGAGATGGCAAAACTTGCCCCGATTTTGCGCAGAAAACTATACCCGCACGCTTGGCAAAAGGTGCTGTTCTTTTGAAGATGCTGATTTTGGGAGGTGATGCAATCCATTGATTTGGAACAGGAAAAAATTACGCTAAAATCGTGCTTGGCATAACTAGGCCTGCGTTGACAATCGCTGCTTGCAGCGATGAGAGGCGAGGACGTCGGTTTTGGCGGGGTTTGCACCCATCTTGCCGGTAGCTGTTCCACCACCTTCGCGACACGACCTCCCCCGGGCAACGGCCCCCGGTCGACCCGTCGGTGCGCAATCGCAGGTGTCTCAGATCAGCATATTGCGGGGATCGCGGATCAGGCCGCAGTAGTGCGACAGGAAACGCGCCGCATCGGCGCCGTTGATGACGCGGTGATCATAGGACAGATCGAGCGGCACCATGGGCACCGGGCGGGGGGTGTCGCCGTCCCAGACGGTTTTAACCCGGGTGCGGGTGATGCCCAGGATCGCCACCTCGGGCGGATTGACGATGGGGGTGAAGGCGGTGCCGCCGATCCCCCCGAGGCTGGTGATCGTCATCGAGGCGCCGCCCATCTCGTCCGGGGCGATCTTGCGGGCATTGGCGCGGCTGGCCAGATCGGTGATTTCGCCTGCAATCTGCCACAGGCCCTTTTGGTCGGCGTTGCGGATCACCGGCACCATCAGCCCGTGGGGCGTGTCGACGGCGACCCCGATGTGCACACTGCCCTTGAGGATCAGCGTCTTGCCATCGGACGACGGCGAGGCGTTGAAGCGGGGAAAAAGGTGCAGCGCGCGGGCCAGTGCGGCGACGTGAAACGCCAGCGCGGTCAGCCTGACCCCCCGCGCTCCGGCGTCGGGTTTCCAACTGTTGCGCAGGGCCTCGATCCGGGTGACATCGGCGCGGTCGTGGTGGGTGACGGCGGGGATCAGGGCCTGGGCGGCGGCAAGATTGCGGGCGGCAAGCTGGCCAAAGCGGCTGACCGGTTCTTCGGTGACGGGGCCGAAGCGGGCATGGTCGACGTCCCAGAACGATGTGTCGGCCGATGCAGCGCGCGGGGTGGTGTCGATATCCTCGACCCCGATGGTCTGGCGGCCAAGCTGGCGGGCCAGCGTGACCAGATCGACGCCCCGTTCCCGGGCGCGGCGGCGGGTCGACGGGCTGGCGATGATGTCTGACATGGGGCGCCTCCTTACCGGTTGGCCGGGATGTACCGGGTTTCCATGAATTCCGGCATGCCCTCATGCCCGCCTTCGCGCCCCGGGCCCGATTGCATGGTGCAACCGAAGGGGGCGGCGGGGTCGCTGACCAGGCTCCGGTACAGGCCGGCCATGCCATAGATCAGCCTTTCGCGGACCTGCAACACCCGTTTGAAATCGCCCGAGAGCAGATGGGCGACAAGGCCGTCTTCGGTGGCATTGGCGGCCTCGCCCATGGCGTCGGCGCGGGCCTTGCCGTTTTCCGGCGTGATGAGGTGGGCGAACTGATCAAGGCGTGCCGTCATCAACTCCCGGGCGCGGCGCAGAACCTCGGTTCGTGCGCGGGACGTTCGGGCGGCCCTCGCCGCTTTGGCCGCATCCAGCGCTGTATCGGCATCGGCGATGTCGGCCGAGGCCAGCACCTCTTCGGTGGCCGGGTTGATCGCGTCGAACCGGTCGGTGCCCTTGTGCCACTGTCGGTTGATAGAGAGATCGGTGAATTCCATGTCGGTCCTCGGAGGGTCAGAGCAGGTGGCGCAGCGGGTCTTCGATCCGGCCCGCGAAATCGCAAAGCAGGGCGATGGCGGTGTCGGGGTCCATCTGTGCGGCGCTGCACTCCAGCGTGATCGACAGGCCCGCACCATGGGGAAGCATCGTCAGTGTCGGCACGGGGGCGGCGCCCGCCGCAACGGTGCGCATCGCGGTGCCGCGCAGATCGCGCAGGATCAGATCGGGGGGGGCGTCGGTGGGCGCGGCCCGCGACAGGCTGCGGCCTTCGGGCACGCCATAGGTGCGCGCGGTGCCGTGGCGCAGGATGGCGATGGTGTGGATTTCGCCGTTCGGCAGGCTGGACCCCGCAAGGGAAGCGAGGATCGCATCGGCATCATGCAGGCCGTGCGCCTCTGCCGCCCAGGCGACGAGGACGGGCAGCCCATCGGCGTCGATCTGCGCCACAAGGCGTTGGGCGGTGGCGGGTGCGGTCTGCGCAGCGATCGGGGGATCGACACGCAGGGCGCGCAATGTGTCGAGGTCGCTCACATGGAACGGCTGGGGGTGGCCCGCCTGCACAAGGCGCGCGAGGTCCAGCCCTTCGGCCAGCGCGATGCGCCGCGCCCTGGGCGAGGCGAGGATGCGGCCAGAGGCGGGGGCGGGTTTTGCCGGGGGAATCGACGGGACAGGCTTTGAGATCGGCGGGGCGGCGGCGGCGGGTTCGGGCATGGCGGGGGCAGGGGCGGGTGCCTCGTCCTGTGCGGTCGCGGAAATGCGCGCGATGACCGCGCCGACCGGCACATCGTCGCCCTCGACGGCGGCGATGCCCGTCAGGAACCCGTCCGCCTGCGCTTCGATTTCCATGGTGGCCTTGTCGGTTTCCACCTCGAACAGTGCGTCGCCCCTGGCCACCGCATCGCCCGCCGCCTTGAGCCAGGCCACGATCCTGCCCGCATCCTGCGCCATGCCAAGCTGGGGCATCGTCACGTCATGCGGCATGGATCATCTCCCCGGCGCACAGCCGGCGGGCGCTGGCCGCCACGCCTTGGGGGGTGGGCACGGTGAGATCCTCCAGGACCGGGGAGAACGGGATGGGCACATCCATCGCCCCCATGCGCAACACCGGCGCGTCGAGGTGATAGAACGCCTTTTCGTTCAGACGGGCGGCAATTTCCGCCGTCACCCCATAGCTTTGGTGCCCCTCGTCGATGACGATGGCGCGCGATGTCTTGCGCACGCTGTTCAGCAGCGTTTTCTCGTCCAGCGGCACGATGGTTCGCGGGTCGATCACTTCGGCCTCGATGCCCTCGGCGGCCAGGATTGCGGCGGCCTTTTCGGCCACCTGCACCATCGAAGAGGTGGCAATCAGGGTGATGTCGCGCCCTTCGCGCCTGATGTTGGCCACACCGAAGGGGATCAGGTATTCCTCTTCGGGCACCGGGGCCTTGTCCTGATACATCAGCTTGTCCTCAAAGATCACGACCGGGTTGTTGTCGCGGATCGCGGTCTTCATCAGACCCTTGGCCTCATAGGCCGAGGACGGCATCGCCACCTTCAGACCCGGGATATGCGCCACCAGCGCATGCAGCGACTGGCTGTGCTGCGCGCCCGAGCGGCGCGTGGCGCCAAGGTTGGTGCGCAGCACCAGCGGCACGTTCAGCTTGCCGCCCGACATGTAGTGGGTCTTGGCGGCCTGGTTGCACAGCTGATCCATGATCAGGAAGATGAAATCGCCGAACATCAGATCGACGATGGGCCGTGCGCCGGTCATCGCCGCGCCCACGGCGATGCCGACGAACCCCGGCTCGGAGATCGGGGTGTCGATGACGCGGGCGGTGCCGAATTCCTCGACAAGACCCGACAATACCTTGAAGGGTGTGCCCGCCTCGGCCACATCCTCGCCGATGATGAAGGTGGTGGGGTCGCGGCGCATTTCTTCGGCCAGCGCCTCGTTGACCGCCTGGGACAGGGTGATCTGTCGCATGATGGGTGCTCCTCAGTCGGCGTAAACGTGCATGTCCACTTCGGACACATCGGGATAGGGGGCGGACTCGGCATAGGCGACAGCATCGGCGGCGTCCTGTGCCACCTCGCCATCCAGCGCCTCGATCTCGTCCCGGGTGGCGATGCCCTGGTCGATCAGCCAGGCGCGGAAGCGGGTGATCGGATCGCGGTTGTCACGCCAGTCCTTTTCCTCGGCCTTGGTGCGGTAATATTCGCGGTTGATGTCGCCCACATGGTGGCCGTGATAGCGGTAGGTCTCCAGTTCGATGAAGAACGGCCCCTCGCCCTTGCGGCAGCGCGCGACCAGCTTCTGGGTCAGGGCGTTGACCGCCAGAACGTCCTGTCCGTCGACCCTGAACGCCTCGATCCCGAAGGCTTCGGCCCTTGCCGTGATCGACCCGGCGGCGATTTCCTCGGTGCGGGTGTATTCGGAGTAGCCGTTGTTCTCGCAGGCATAGATGATCGGCAGGTGCCACAGCGCGGCCATGTTCATCACCTCGTAGAGCAGGCCCTGCGCGGTGGCGCCGTCGCCGAAGAAGCACACGGTGACATCCGTCTGCCCCAGCATCCTGGCCCGGAGCGCCGAGCCGGTGGCGATGCCCATCGAGCCGCCGACGATGGCGTTGGCGCCAAGGTTGCCGTGGCTCTGGTCGGCGATGTGCATCGAGCCGCCCTTGCCCCGGCAGTAGCCTTCCTCCTTGCCCAGGAGTTCGCAGAACATCGCCCTGAAATCGGCGCCCTTGGCCACGCAATGGCCGTGGCCGCGATGGGTGCTGGTGATGCGGTCGTCGTCGGTCAGCGCCTCGCAGATGCCCACCGCCACGGCCTCCTGCCCCGAATACATGTGGGTCAGGCCCGGCATCCTGGCCGACAGGTACAACTGGTTGGCGTTGTCCTCGAAGGTGCGGATGCGCACCATCTGGCGGTACATGCGCATGTAGTCTTCGGAGTTGGTCTTGGCCATGGGGTGTCCTTTGCTGGCGGCGGGGCAGGAGATCCTCGGGTCAGGCCCGAGGATGACGCGGCGCCCGTGGCCCGGTCAGTAGCGGTTGGCGATCGGCAGATCCTGGGCGGGGAACAGCGAGATCACCTCGCAGCCGGTGTCGGTGACGACGACCTCCTCCTCGATCCGGGCGGCGGAAAAGCCGTCGGTGGCGGGGCAGTAGGTTTCCAGCGCGAAGACCATCCCGGTCTTGATCTCCATGGGGTTTTCCAGGCTGACCGCGCGGCTGATGATCGGGCGTTCGTGCAGCGCCAGACCCAGGCCATGGCCGAATTGCAGCCCGAACGCCGACAACTCGTCGGGAAAGCCCAGGCTTTGCGCGGTCGGCCAGACCTCAGCCACCTTGTCGGTGCTGACCCCCGGTTTGATCATCGCGATCGCGGCGTCGATCCACTCGCGCGCCTTGACGTAGGCGTCGTTCTGCGAGGGCGTGGCCATGCCGATGTTGAACGTCCGGTAATAACAGGTGCGATAGCCCTGATAGCTTTGCAGGATGTCGAAGAACGCCTGATCGCCGGGCCGGAAGTAGCGGTCGGTGAAGTTGTGGGGATGCGGGTTGCAGCGTTCGCCCGAAATGGCGTTGATCGCCTCGACATCGTCGCTGCCCATCTCGTAGAGCATCTTGTTGGACATGGCGACGATGTCGTTCTCGCGGATGCCCGGCTTCAGTTCCTCATAGATCATGTGATAGACGCCATCGACCATGGCGGCCGCCTGGGTCAGCAGCTGGATTTCATCCCAGTTCTTGATCTCGCGCGCGCTCAGCATGATCTGCTGGCCGTCGACCACGTTCAGCCCGGCGTCCTTGAGGGCGTGGAACATCGCGGTTTCGGCGTAGTCGACACCCACGGGCATGCCCTTCATCCCGGCATCCTCGATCAGGCCGGCAATCTCTTCGGCGTATTTCTTCATCAGCCCGAAGGACGGCGGAATCGTTCCGCGCATGCCCACGACACCGGCGCGGCAATGATCTGGCACCAGCCAGTCGGAATATTTCCTGTGGTGCACGGCGGCGCTGCCGAAATCCCAGACATAGGGCGCATCGTCGCCCGTCAGCAGGCAGAAGCGGCACATCTTGTCCCGCTCCCATTCGCCGATCTTCGTGGCGCTGACATAGCGGATGTTGTTGACGTCGAACAGCAGCAGCGTGCCGCAGTCCGAGGCCTTCAGCGCCTGGTGGGTGCGCGACAGACGATAGCGGCGCAACCGGTCGTGGTCGATTCGGCGCTCGAAATCGACGGACATGTGGCCCCAGGCGGGCAGCCGGCCCTCCCAGCGCCAGTTGGGCTCCAGATCGGCGGGTTGCAGGATGTTGGGTGTCAGGGCGCGGGACATGGGATTCTCCTCCGGGAGCCGCGGCCCCCGTTGTTTCTGGTAAAATCTTGATGTGGGTCAGTGTGTTACTGGATACACCAGCCGCCATCGATGTGGATCATCTGGCCGGTCATGTAGTCGCTGTCGCCGCTGGCGAGGAACGATGCGGTGCCGACGATGTCGCGCGGATGGGAAACGCGCTTGATCTGCAGCGCGTCGCGCACGATGTCGTCATAGGCCTGGCCCTCACGCTCCTTGAAGCCGATGTCGACCAGATCCTTGTCCAGTTGATCCCACAGCGGCGTTACCACCACGCCGGGAGCATAGCCGTTGACGGTGATGTTGTGCTCGGCCAGCGCCACCGCGCCGCAATGGGTGAGCGCGAGGCAGCCGTATTTTGACGTGCAGTACACCGTCACATCCACCAGCGGCTTGCGCGACGCGATCGAGCCGACGTTGATGATCTTGTAGGGAGCGTCCTGCGGGCCCTGGGCGATCATCTGGCGGGCGGTTTCCTGCATGCCCAGCCACATCGCCTTGGTGTTGACGTTCATGATCATGTCCCAGTTGGCTTCGTCGATGTCCATGAAGAACCGGGGCTTGTTCAGGCCGGCGTTGAACACGCCGACGTTGATCGTGCCAAACGCCTCGACTGTGGCGGCGACGGCGGCGGCGTTGTCCTCGCGGCGGGTCACGTCCATCCTGACCGCGATGGCCTTGCCGCTGCCCCTGGCGTTGATCGCGTCGGCCACCTCCTGCGCCATCGTCCCGTCCAGATCGCCGAGGCAGATGTTCGCCCCCTGTGCGGCAAAGCTTTCGGCATTGGCCTGGCCCATGCCGCGAGCGGCACCCGTGATCAGGATGTTCTTGCCTTTCAGGCGATTGGGGTCCATTTCGTTTCCTCCCTAGATGGCCGGTTGTCGCATAAGTTCGTCGGCGCGCTGTTGCACGCGCGCCAGGGCATCGCGCGGGGTGACAAGACCGCGCAGCATGTCGTGAAGCTCGGTTCCGCAGATGGCGATGATGTCGGAAATCTGCGGGATCGGCGGGCGCGGCCAGAACTGCAACTCGTCGCGCCAGGACATCTGGTCGACCAGCTCGAAGATCGGCGACAGGCGGCGCACCTCGGGGTCGGACCCCACGGAATAGCGCGGCGCGGTGCGGCTGCCGTTCTGGGCATAGAGCTTTTGCGCGGCGGGCGCGGTGAACGCGACCAGCGCCTCGACCGCGTCGGCGATGCGTTCGTCGGCAAGGTTGGCGGGGATGCAGAACACATAGCCGCCCACAGGTGCGATCGGCACGCCCCGGGGCCCGTGCGGGTGGGGCAGATAGCCGGTGTTGCCATGGGCCGGGCAACTGTCGTCCAGTTCGAAATACGGCGCCAGCAGGGTATAGCCATAAGCCATCGCCACCTTGCCCGCCGCATAGGGGCGCACCCGTTCGTACCACGACATGGACAGGATGTCGGGCGGCGAGAAATCCAGCAACTCCATCAGGTAGTGCGCCGCCGCAAGGCCCCGCTCGGTGTCGATGGTGACGCGCATCGGGCGGTCCAGATCGTCGGCGTCATAGCCGCCGGCGATTTTCGGGATGTCGACCACCGGCTGGCCGAAGGCGGCGCAGGTCATGATGAACGTGTGCCCCAGTGCGGTGCCGCGCGCCGCGTTCCAGGCCACGCCATAGCGCCCCTTTTGCGGGTTGTGGAAATGCCGTGCCGCCTCGATCACTGCAGCGGTTGTCGTCGGCGCCTGAAGCCCGGCGTCGGCGAACCAGTCCTTGCGATAGAACAGCAACTCGGGCGTCGTCTGGCTGGGCACGCCATAGGGCAGGCCTTGCCAGTGGGCTGCACGCCAGCCGGCGGTGTGGAAATCGGCGGGGTCGAGGCGGTCAAGCTCCATCACCTCGCCCAGCGGGCGGATCACGCCCTTCGTGACGAATTCGCCGATCCACGGCAGATCGACCGCGATCAGGTCATACAGGCTTTTGGCGCGCCCGGCGTTGCGCAGCGCCTCTTCGCGCAGGCGGTCGATGGAAAAGGCGCGCTGGTGAATTTCGCTGCCCACCATCTGTTCAAACTGTCGCTTGAGCGTGTCCATCACCATGAACGTGGGATCGCCATGCACCAGAATGCGCAGCCCGCCCGCCAGTTTCAGGGGCTGGGGCAGGGCGGTGGGCGGGGCGATGGTGGCCTGCCCCGGCTGATAGGTGCCGCCGAAGTAATAGTCGGCATCGTCCTGCGCCAGGCCTTCGCCGGCGAAGGCGGTGCGCGCGATCCGGTCGACCCGGCTGGCCAGCTGGTTGAAGCCGTTCAGCAGCTGCCCGCTGGGGTGCAGCGAGAACGTCTTGCCGGTTTTCGTGCGGGGCCGCTGTTCGACCAGGCCCGCGATCTGGATTTCCGCCAGCTTGCGCGTTGCGGTGGCATAGGGCACGCCCGAGGCCGACACCATCGACGACGGCGACACCACCCGCCCCTCAAGATGGCTGCGCAGCAGATGCAGGATCATGTTGAGATGCGGGTTCGGGGTGCTGGGGTCGATGGCGGCGTCAAGCTCGACGGTGAGTTCCTGCAGGAAATGCACCACCCGTTCAAGCTCGGCGGCAGTGACGCCGGGCGCCGAGCCGTCGACCCCGGGCAGGGCCTCCTGTCCATTGCGGATATTCTTGGCAGCTTGGTGTTGCATGGTGCCAGTTCGGTTGGAGAGGTTGGTGCGGTTTCGTGACTCGCCCATGGCGGCCCCCTGTCGAATTTGTCCAGTTTGATACCTGGCAAGTATCGCTAATATATCCGAAATGGATATAATAATGTTCATTGCGGATAAATTAGGGACGTTCGGAGCGATGGGGAATCACGCTCAATGCAGTATGGATTGCGCCGGGTGTACCCCGGGCTGGGAGGACAGCGGCAATCGCAAGGCAACATCTTTGGGAGGACCAGACCATGAAATTCACGACCAAGTGCTTACTCGCCTGCACCACGGCCATGATCGGCACCGCCGCCGCAGCCGAGACCATGACCATCGGCATCACGCAGAACAACGTGGGCGTCGACAGCTATCAGACCACCTATGAAAAGGCGTTCATCGCCGCCGCCGAAGCCAACCCCGATGTCGATGTCGTGGTTCTGGACGCGGGCGGCGACGTGGCCCGCCAGATCGCCCAGATGGAAGACCTGATCCAGCAGGAGGTCGACGCCATCATCATCTGGCCGACCAACGGCGAAGCGGTCATTCCCGCCGTGCGCAAGGCGTTTCAGGCCGACATTCCCGTCATCGTGACCAATTCCAACATTGCCGAGCAGGGATTCGAGTTCGTCTCGTCCTTCTCGGGGCCTGACAACATCACCCAAGGGTCGCGGTCGGCCGAAATCATGTGCGACAAGTTCAAGGACATGGGCACCGAGAACGAGGCGCGCGTGGTGCAGATTTCCGGTCAGCCCGGGTACACCACGGCCATCGAACGCGCCAAGGGCTTCGAGGACCGCCTGCCCGAGGTCTGCCCGAACGTGTCGCTGGTGGAAACCCAGCCCGGCGACTGGAACCGCGAGAAAAGCCAGCAGGTGATGGAAGCCTTTCTGGTCAAGTACGACGACATCGACGGCGTCTATTCCGGTGACGACAACATGGGTGTCGGCGCGTTGAACGCTGCCAAGGCCGCCGGGCGCGAAGGCATCATCTTTGTGGGCGCCACCAACTTTGCCGTCGGATACGAGGCGATGGCGGCGGGCGATTACTGGGGTTCGATCTATCAGTCGCCGGTCGACGACGCCGAAGCGGCGCTGAAGACGGCAATCGACACGCTGAACGGCGAGGAACTGCCGTTCCTGAACTATTTCGACACGCCCAAGATCACCCAGGACAACATGGGCGACTATACCAAGCCGGTCTTCTGATCCACCTGCGCAAGAGTGCGGGGCGGGGGCGCACGCCGTCCTTGCCCCGCACATGCCTTGCGAACCGGGAAAATCGAGGAGGTTGAGATGGGTCGAGTTTCGGGACGATCCTGCATTGTCACCGGCGCGGCGCAGGGCATCGGTCGCGCCATCGGCGAGGCTCTGCTGCACGAAGGGGCGAATGTCTGCTTTGCCGACATCAATGCGGGCAAGGTGGCCGGCCTGATCGGGTCCATGGCGGATAGCGCCGGGGCGGACGGGGGGCGCGCGACCCATTGCGCGGTCGACGTGACCGACCGGGCACAGGTGCGCGCGATGATCGCCCACACGGTCGAAACGTTTGGCCGGCTGGACGTCATGTTCAACAATGCCGGGGTCAACCGGCCGATGAATTTTCTCGACGTGACCGAGGAGAACTGGAATTTCATCATGGGGATCAATGGGCTGGGCTGCATGATCGGCATGCAGGAAGCTGCCCGTCAGATGATCGCCCAGGGCGGTGGCGGCAAGATCGTGAACACCGCCTCGATTGCCAGCCGACAGGGGTTTGACAACGTCGCCCCCTATTGCGCCAGCAAATGGGCGGTCGTGTCGCTGACCCAGTCGGGGGCGCGCGACCTTGCCAAGCACGACATCACCGTCACCGGATTCGCCCCCGGCGTCGTGGACACCGAGATGTGGGAACAGGTCGATCAGGATCTGATGCGCATCGGCGCCGCACAGCGCCCCGGCCAGGCGATGGAGGAGTTTTCGTCCGAAATCCTGCGTGGCCGCGTCGCCAAGCCGTCGGATATCACCGGCACGACGACATTTCTGGCGTCGCGCGACAGTGACTACATGACCGGACAGATCGTGATGATCGACGGAGGCATGACGCTGGTCTGACGGCCACGGGCCGCGACCGCGCAGGGGAGGGTGCGATGACGGAAACGACCAGACAGAACATTGCCAGCGTGCTGGCGCGGCAGGGCATCCTTATTGCCTTCGTGCTGTTCATGATCGTGTTTGCGCTGGCCAATCAGCGGTTCATCGCGGTGGACAACATCTTTGGCGTGATCCGGTCCTCGGCCATTCTGGGGGTGATGGCGCTGGGCGTCACCTTCGTGGTGATCGGCGGCAATCTCGATCTTTCGGTCGGCTCGATGATGTCGTTCTCGACCATTGTCGTGCTCGATCTGCACGACAAGGTCGGACCGGCCCTGGCCATTCCCCTGATGTTTGCCATGACACTGGCGCTGGGGGCGTTCATCGGGTTTCTGGTGGGCTATCTCAAGCTGAACTCGCTGATCGTGACGCTGGGCATGCTGTCGGCGATCCACGGCCTGACGCTGACATGGTCGGGCGGCAAGAACATGGACATCGCCGACAAGGAAGGCACCTGGTTCGCCATCTTCGGTCAGGGCTCGGCGCTGGGCATTCCAATGCCGATCCTGATCTTCGCGCTGCTGGCGGTGCTGCTCAGCGTGCTGCTGTCGCGCACGCCGTTCGGGCGCAAGATCTATGCCGTGGGCGGCAACGGCACGGCAGCGACGTTTTCGGGCATCCCCCGGGCGCGTGTCGTCTTTCTCACCTATGTGCTGTCGGCGTTCTGCGTCGCCCTGGCGGGGCTGATGCAGGCCAGCCGCAGCATGGGCAGCCAGAACACCGTGGGGCAGGGGCTGGAGCTTGTGGTTCTGGCCGCCGTGATCCTGGGGGGCGCGTCGCTGCTGGGCGGGTCGGGCACGGTGTTCAAGACCGTGATCGGGGTGCTGATCCTCGGGTTCATCCAGAACGGGCTTTTGCTGGTCGGTCTGGAATTCTATGTCCAGTACGTCGTGACCTGGGTCATCATCATCCTTGCCGTCTGGCTGGATATTGCGGCCAAGCGCGGCCGTTTCCTGTCGCCGATCGCGTGAGGAGCACCGCGCCATGACACCGCAAACCCGCAAGGATCTGGTCAAGCAGGGCGCCATCTGGGCGTTCATCGTGGCCGAACTGATCTTCTTTTCCATCGCCGGTGAATTCCTGTCGGTGTCCGACAAGGCGTTCATGGATATCGACAACATGCTGCTGCTGCTGAAACAGTCGGCGCCCATCGGGATCATCGCCGTGGGCATGACCGTCGTGATGATCAACGGCAACATCGACCTGAGCGTCGGGGCGACGTTCGCGCTGTCGGCCATCGTATTGCTGGACAGCATGACCTGGCCGATCTTTGCGGGCCTTGGCGACTGGGTGATCCCGGTCAGCTGGCTGCTGGCGCTGCTGACGGGGGCGGTGCTGGGCGCGATCAACGGCTTGATCGTGTGGAAGACCGGGGTGGATGCGTTCATCGTCACGCTGGGTTCGATGCTGGGCTATCGCGGGCTTGTCTTCATGTACAACGGCGAACAGCCCACCAGCAATCTGAACTGGACGTTGGTGGATCTCGCCGAGGCGCAGTTTCTGGGGTTGCACACCGCCACCTGGTTCCTGCTGGGCGCCACGCTGGCGCTGTGGCTGCTGATGACCGAAACCGTCCATGGCCGCAACGCCTATGCCATCGGCAACAACCGCGAGGCGGCGGTCAATGCGGGCATTCGCGTGGGGCCGCATTTCCTGTGGAATTTCGTCCTGATCGGCACGCTCGCGGCGCTGTCGGCGGTGGTGTTCTATTCGGAATCCGGTTCGGTCAACCCCAATGACGGGATGCTGTACGAGCTTTGGGCGATCACGGCGGTGGTGCTCGGGGGCACCAAGCTGAGCGGCGGCTATGGCTCGATCATCTCGACGCTGGGCGGGGTCATCGCGATCCAGCTTTTGCGCAAGGGTCTGGGCCATATCGGGGCGGATACCGAAACCGTCAATCTGGTGATCGGCCTGATCCTGATCGCCGTGCTGTTCCTTGACCGGCAACTGAACCGCAAGGGCAAAGAGGAGCTGAAGACATGACCGAAATCCCCCCCGTCCTGCGGCTTGAGGGCATCGTCAAGACGTTTCCCGGTGTTCGCGCACTGGACGGCGTTTCGTTTTCGGTCATGCCCGGTGAGGTACATGCCCTGATGGGCGAAAACGGCGCCGGCAAGTCGACGCTGATGAAGGTGCTGGGCGGCATCCATGCCCCCGACGCCGGGCAGATCTTCATCGACGAACAACCCACCGTCATGACCTCGCCCCAGCAGGCCAAGGCCAAAGGCTTGGTGTTCATCCACCAGGAACTGAGCCTGGCGGATGAGTTGAGCGTGGCCGAGAACATCTTTCTGGGCGAATTGCCGCTGAAATCCATGGGGCGGGTAGATTGGCCAAGGCTGTACGCCGATACCGACGCGATCCTGAAGACGCTGAATGTCGGCTTCAACGCCAGAACGCGGGTCGGCGACCTGTCCATCGCCAACCAGCAGATGGTGGAAATCGGCCGCGCGCTGACGGTCGATCCGCGCGCGGTGATCTTCGACGAACCCACCGCCTCGCTGACCGATGCCGAAAAGTCGGTGCTGTTCGATGTGATCGCCGATCTCAAGGCGCGGGGTGTCGGCATCATCTATATCTCGCACCGGATGGAGGAGATTTTCAGGATGACCGACCGGATCACGGTGCTGCGCGACGGGTCGTACCGGGGCACTCTGGAAACCGCCCGCACCAACGAGGATGAGGTGACGCAGGCGATGATCGGCCGCAGCCTCGATCTGAGCCGCAACGCCAGCCATCACGAGTTGGGCGAGATCGCGCTTGAGGTGCGGGGCCTGTCCTGCGGCAAGCTGTTACAGGGTGTCAGCTTTTCGGTGCGCCGGGGCGAGGTTCTGGGGTTCTACGGTCTGGTCGGGGCCGGGCGCACCGAAATCGCCGAGACGCTGTTCGGCCTGCGCGACCCCTCGGCGGGGCAGATCCTGCTGAACGGCGTGGCTGTGCGCATCGCCTCGCCGATCGCAGCCATGTCCCACGGCATCGCGCTGGTGCCCGAGGACCGCAAGGCCCAGGGGCTGGTGCTGGGGATGAACTGTCGCGACAACATGACCCTGCCGCAGGTGGGCGACCTGAGCGCCGGGCCTTTCGTCAGCAACGGCGCCGAAATCGCGATCTTCGATCAGTACCGCGACAAGCTGGACATCCGCACCCCCGGCTGGCGCCAGTTGGTGGGCAACCTGTCGGGGGGCAATCAGCAGAAGATCGTCATCGGCAAGTGGCTGTCGATGCGCCCCGAAGTCCTGATCGTCGACGAGCCGACGCGCGGCATCGACGTGGGCTCGAAGGCCGAAATCCACAACCTGATCCGCGACCTCGCCGCCCAGGGTTTTGCGGTGATCGTCATAAGTTCGGAAATGCCCGAGGTTCTGCATTTGTCCGACCGGATCGTGGCGATGTTCGCGGGTCGGGTGATCCGCGAATTCACCTCCGAGGAAGTGACCGAGGACAGCCTGATTCAGGCGATTTCGGGCATCACCGCCGACAGGGTGGCCTGAGACAGGGGTGGGATTTGCCGGGCCGGGTCGGAATGGGCGCCCCCATGGCCGCAAATCTGGTGCGCGCCGGCCATGACCCGGCGGTCGGGAACCGCGCGCATGGCAAGGCCGGGCGCCCCGGCCCGCCCCGCCAAGCGGCGATGTTGAGACGCCGCGCCCGACCGGTCTGTTGCGGCGCCTGAACTTTCAACTGTTGG
>Ga0105054_10007597_pt1 | contig 14669 bp, 12 predicted proteins | sample BON02_FD_78091 | JGI IMG/M metagenome (GOLD analysis project Ga0105054, IMG submission 78091) | Freshwater microbial communities from Lake Bonney liftoff mats and glacier meltwater in Antarctica - BON-02 (megahit assembly) | ecosystem: Environmental > Aquatic > Freshwater > Ice > Glacier...
ACCGCCGTCGAAGAGAACGACGGCATCCTCCATGTCGTCCAAAAATGCCTGGTCTTCCACGTGAAACTTCACTGATGACCGCTGCCACATTGCCGCCCCGGCCGACCAGGAATCCAGTTCGGAAACGCCACCTGGGTCACGCACATAGGTGATAGCCAAATCGAAGGCGCCCTGCGCCTGGCGATAGAGATCGTCATCATCGAGATACTGGGCCAACGCCAGAAATGCCTCGCCGCGCGTGACTTCCACGAAGGCACCTTGCGCGCCCCGGCGATAGGCTTCCTGGATCGCTCTCAACGGGGCGCCGTAGAAAGCCACCCCGTCCGAAGGCCCGGGAATCGGTTCATGCGTGATGAGCGCGTTCATCACCGCGGCGTCAAGAAACGACTGCATGATCAGCATCAATCGTGCGTAGAGGACATAAACCTCCTGCGTCCTGGGGTCCGACACCAGTGCCAGTTCAAGGTCGTCGAACGCGAGTTCCCATGCCTTGACCGCGGCATAGATCAGCACCCGTTCACGCAACGCACCGGGATCGGTCGGTTGGGCGAGCAGCACCACATTGAGCTCTTCGAGACTGCGCGGCATCAGCGCGTCGCCATAGGCATCCGGCCGCACGGATCGGTCATAAAGGCGCATCAGCATGGCCGCTTCATGCATAGCCCCCCGGAAACCACATCGTATCGTGCGGGAATCGCGCTTTCCCGCGTCAGCATAGGCGCTGGCGGCACCATAGATATCGGCGGCAGCAGCCAGGGCCACGGCATCTAGGAGACGCTGATTGGCGACAGGATCGGCACCCTCGACGGCCGAGTAACGCAGGGCATCAAGATCACGGGGCCGGGTGATCCCGGCTTGAGCAAGCGTGCTCTCCAGATTTCGCCGTGCCGTATCCCCCTCGACATAACGAACCGGTTCACCCGTCTCGCCGGGCGCGCTCGGCGTCTGACCGTTGATCAAAGCGCACGCATGATCGAGCGAACGCCTTGCACCTTCATCCTCATGGCCCAGAGCGTTGAGCGCGACGAGGCAACCTTGCTGCGCCGCAGCGTTCGATGGATCACGGCGCAGGACAAATCGATAATCACGTCGTGCCAGTTCCGGCTTTGCCTCAGCTGCGAACAAGGCCGCGCGCGCAAGCCGCGTACGGACGTTTTCGGGATCGAGGGACAGCGCAAGTGCGATCTCTCCGAAACCGCGATCGATCATCCCCATACCCATCAAGGCCACAGCGCTTCCCCGGTGGGCGACAACAGCTTCGACTCGATCAAGCCTTGTCGCTGCCAGAACGGCTTGGCAGGCATCAAGGCGCGCTTGCGGCGTGAGGCTTTCGTCATCGCAAGATGTCAACGGGTCGGCATGGACGCCCGTCATCGCCAACGATACCAGGCCAAGAATCAAACCCAGACAGAGCGTGTTCCGGATCATGGCAATCCTCCGGCAAGGCTGATCTGTTACACTTTAGGGTTGATCATCCAACCCTTCCAGCAGTTCAGCAAGCGAGTGAATAATGCGATCGGGCACTACGCCGCAGTCCTGCGGCAGGCCCCTGCGGTGGGCGTCGCACCAGATGGCAAACATGCCGAGCTTCTGGGGCGCCACGACCTCCCATTCCAGGTTGTCGCCCACGACCCAGGTGGTTTCGGGTGTCGTGCCGAAGCAGTCCATCAGGTGGTGGAAGACCTCGGGTTCGGGCTTGCCCTTGCCGAACTCGCCCTCGACCAGGATGTGGTCGAAGTGGCGGGCCAGATCGAAGCGTTCGATCTTGGCGCGCTGGGCCGGGGCGCCGCCGTTGGTGATCAGCGCCAGCGGGATGCCGCGCGCGCGCAGCGCCTCCAGCGCATCGACCGCACCGGGGAAAAGATGCATGGCCTCGTCGCGGTGATCGGAGAAGGCATCGGCCAGCTCGTGACAAAGCGCTTCATCATCCAGCGTCAGGGCGGTGAAGGCACGACGCACCAGTTCCCGCCGCGCCGCGCGGATGTCCTGGCGCCACTCGCGATGGCTGTCGGCGTCGTCCCACAGGCTGCGCGAGGCATCCAGCATGCCGGCATGGACCGTGCCGTGCTCATGGTCGCCGAAGCGGCCCTCGTAGACACGCAGCACCGCGTCCCATGCCTCCCGCTGGCCACCCAGCGAGGAGAGGATGGTGTCGTCGAGATCGAGCAGGATAGCCGCGGGCCGCATGGTCACGCCGCCAGCGCACGCTGCAACTGGGGCAACACCTTGGCGCCGAACAGTTCCATCGACTTCAGCACACGCTCCTGGGGCAGATCGCCGGGCTGGTTGTGGAAGGCGATGTGGGTGGCGCGCGTGGTGGCGACCGCCTTTGCGATCTTCTGCGCGATCTCGTCGGGGTGGCCGATCAGGGTGTTGTCGTGGACCTGCTCGATGGTGAAGTCGTTGGCCATGGGCGGGTCCTTCATGAAGGGGCCCTCGGCGAACTCGCCGTAGTCCAGACGCAAGGACAGCGAGACGCGGCTGGAGTAACGCGCCCGTTCGGCGGCATCGAGCGCCAGGGCGCGGTCCTCGGTGCAGTGGAAGTAGGTCATCAGCGCGGTCTGCTGGTGCGCCGGGTCCTGGCCGTGTTCGCGGTAGATCGCATCGTAGGTCTCGCGCGAGCGCGTCAGCTCCGCGTAGGGAGCCAGGCCATTGCCCAGGAACGGCACCCAGCCTTCGCGCGCGACACGCTGCTTGATCGTGTCGTGAGTCATCATGCCTGCAACCGCAATCTGGGGCAGCGGCTTCTGCACCGGCTTGGCCGCGATGCGCGTGGCCGGAATCTTGTAGTGCTTGCCGTCGTAGGAGAACTCCTCCTGGCTCAGCCCGGCCTCGATGATGTCCATGGATTCCATGAACATCTCCGCGCTGTCGGCGAGGTTGAGGCGGAAACGCTCGAACTCGAAGGGCTGGTAGCCGCCGCCGACACCCACGATCAGGCGTCCGTTCGACATCAGGTCGACCATGGCGATCTCCTCCATGACGCGGATGGGATCGTAGAGCGGCAACACGATGACGCCGGTGCCCAGCTTGATGGTGCTGGTGCGCCCGGCGAAATAGGCCGCGGCCATCAGCGGCGAGGGGCACAGGCTGTATCCGGAGAAGTGATGTTCGGCGAACCATGCGGTCTCGAAACCCAGGTCTTCTGCCATGGCCACCTGATCGTCGAGATCGGCAAAGACGGAACGGTTGCCGCGTGCGGCGTGACGCTGCTGCATCAGGGAAAACAGGCCAAAGGTCGGCATCGACATGAGAAAGCCTCGGTCTTCGTGGTGGGTGGCGCCATCATGGCCCGTGTGCGCCGTCACGTCATGCCGGGGAACCCCGCATGTACCGGGCACGTTTCACCTTCCGGAGAGCCGCCCTGTTGCCGCCACACTTGATCCCCACATAGCTATGACCCAAACAGGCTCCGTTTGCAGGAGAAACCGATCATGAACCACAGCCGCCGCAACTTCGGCAGAATCGCCGCCTTCGCGCTTGGCGCGGCCGCACTGCCGCTGCCGCTCTGGGCCGCGGTCGAGGATCAGTCCCGCGTGCTGGCCGATGTCGAGGCCTATCTCAACACCATCACGACGCTGGATGCCCGTTTCATGCAGGTCAACCACGACGGCACGACCGCGACCGGCCAGTTCCAGCTCAAGCGACCGCTCTATGCCCGCATATCGTATGACGACCCCAAGACGATCCTGGTCGCGCGCGGCCAGAAGTATCAGTTCTGGGACGCCGAGGTCGGCCAGTTCTACGAAGGCCCGGTCAGCGCCTCGCCGGTCAGCGTGCTGCTCTACCCCGACATCCGGCTGAACGAGGTCGCACAGATTCTCGACGTGCGCCGCGACAAGGGCCAGCTCATGGTCACCATGCGCCCGACCGAGGACCCCGGCTCGGGCCTGCTGACGCTGGTCTTCGAGGAAAATCCGCTGCGGCTGCGGCAGTGGTACGTCAAGGACGCCCAAGGTTACGTCACCCGCGTCACCCTGATGGACAGCGCCTTCGGCGTCGAGATTTCCAACGACATCTTCGAGATCGACCACCTGTCGCTGATCAAGCCGAACTGAGGGGCAGCCGGGGTTTCTCCCCGGCCCTCCTATGATGTCATCCCGGCCGAAGCGGCGCAGCCGCGCAGAGCCGGGACCCATGCCGGAACGATGCCACCGGCGCCGGCGATGATTGCAGGGTTCCGGCATGGCTCCGGAATCGGCGGACGCTTGGCGTCCTTGTCCGCGATGACGGCATTTCTGATGCCTTCCCCGCCGCGAAAACTGCGCTAAGGTCGCGCCCGCCAGCCCGCGTCAGCCCTGAAGGTCCGCCATGACCCCGCCTCCGCCTGCGCCCGGCGCGGCGTCGGAGGTCGACTGGCACGGTCGGGTCTGGCGCATCGCCTGGCCCACGATCCTCTCCAATCTGACCCAGCCCGTGGTCGGCGCGGTCGATACCGGCGTGGCCGGTCATCTGCCCGGGCCTGAGTACCTGGGCGGTGTCGGCGTCGCCGCGCTGATCTTCGGCTTTGTCTTCTGGGCCTTCGGTTTCCTGCGCCTGTCGACCACCGGCTACATCGCCCAGGCGCTGGGCCGCGAGGATGCGGAAGGCCTCAAGGCCGTGCTGCTGCGCGCCCTGGTGCTGGCCGGCATCATCGCCCTGTTCCTGCTGATGCTGCAGGGGCTGATCGCCTGGGGCTCCCTGGCGCTGATCCAGGCCAGCCCGGAGGTTTCCCACCAGGCCCGGCTCTACTTCGACATCCGCATCTGGGCCGCGCCTGCGGTGATGGGCAACTACATCGTGCTGGGCGCCCTGATCGGCATGCAGCGCGCGGGTTGGGCGCTGGTGACGCAGGCGGTGATCGCCGGCGCCAATGTCGTGCTCGACCTGCTGTTTGTCGTCGGCTTCGGCTGGGAGGTCGAGGGCCTGGCAGCCGCCACCGTGATCGCCGAGGTGATGGGCCTGCTGGTCGGCGTTGTCGTGCTGCTGCGGGTGCTGCCGGGCGGCTGGCGGACATGGCCCTGGACCGGTGCGCGCGACCTGCCGGCCTACCGGCCGCTGCTGGCGCTCAACCGTGACCTGTTCATCCGCACGGTCTGCCTCAATCTTTCCTTTGCGCTGTTTGTCGGCCTGTCGGCGCGCATCAGCGATGTCGTGCTGGCGGCCAACGAGGTGTTGATGATGTTCCTCAACATCGCCTCCTGCGGCCTGGACGGCTTTGCCAATGCCTGCGAGGCGATCGTGGGCGAGGCGACGGGCCGGCGGCGACGCGACCATCTCAAACGCGCGGTCTTTGCCGCCACCCTGTGGGCCGGGCTGCTGGCCGCGGTGGCCAGCCTTGCCTTTGCCCTGCTGGGCCCCTGGATGATCGCCGCCATGACCGACCTGCCGGAGGTCCGCGCGGTCGCCGGACAATACCTGCCCTGGGTCGTGCTGCTGCCCCTGATCGCGGTCTGGTCCTTCCTGCTCGACGGCATCTTCATCGGCGCCACGCGCGGGCGCGACATGAGGAACGCCATGCTCGCCATGCTGCTGGTCTATGTCCCGGTCGCGCTGGTGCTGTGGCAGGTCATGGGCAACCACGGCCTGTGGCTGGCGATCTACGTGATGATGGCCCTGCGCGCGCTGACCCTGCTGGCCCGCTGGCCCGCCCTGCTGCGCGATGTCGCCCCGGCCGCCGATTGAGGCACGCCAGGAATGGCGATTCCGCGCCGTTGCTGGTGTAACATGACGCCATCATGCCCCGCGCCCGACCCGGCGTGCGGGAGCTGCAACCTTTTGCGGCCGCCGCGGCGGTCCCATGCTGGCACATCGCGATGGCACAGAACGGACCTTTGCCCCTGGTCGGCATTCCCTGCGACAGCAAGGAAATTCCGCCCCATCCCTTTCAGGCGGTGGGCGAAAAGTACATCAACGGCGTTGCCATCGGATCCCGCGCCATCCCGCTGCTGATCCCCGGCTTCGGCGGTGGCCGCGATTTGGAGCGGCTCGACGGCCTGATCGACATCGACGATCTGCTCGACAACCTGGACGGCATCTTCCTGCCGGGCAGCCCGTCGAACGTCGAACCCCGGCTTTACGGCGGCCATGAGCCGCGGCCCACGACCCTGCTCGACATCCAGCGCGACACGCTGGCCGTGCCGCTGATCCGGCGGGTGATCGCGCGCGGCATGCCGCTGTTTGCCGTCTGCCGCGGCATCCAGGAACTCAACGCGGCGCTGGGCGGCACCCTGTTCCAGCATGTCGAGGAGGTCCCCGGCCGGATCGACCACCGCGCGCCCGATGCGCCGCGCGACGAGCAGTACAAGGTGACCCACGACATCATCGTGACCCAGGGCGGCCTGCTCCATCGCCTGACCGGCCAGAGCCGCTATAGGGTCAACTCGCTGCACGGCCAGGGCATCGACCGCCTGGCCGAGGGCCTGACCATGGAAGCCGTGGCACCCGACGGCCAGATCGAGGCGGTCAGCGTCACCGGCGCGCCGACTTTCCAGTTCGGCGCCCAGTGGCATCCCGAATGGCGCTTCCAGGAGCGCCCGGCCGACCATGCCCTGTTCACCGCCTTCGGCGATGCCTGCCGCGCTCACCATGCCGCCCGCCTTGCCGGACGCGCGCAGAGCGCGGCCTGAACCCTGCATCACCACGACCCTCACCACCGGGAAGAGAGAGCGCCATGACGATCGATCCGGAAACCTGGCTGCGCGAGCACCGCATCGACGAGATCGAATGCATGGTGCCCGACCTGACCGGCATGCCGCGGGGCAAGATCCTGCCGCGCGACCGGTTCCTGCGCTCGATCTCCGACGGCTCCCTGCGCATGCCCGTCGATGTCTTCTACCAGACGGTCACCGGCGAATATCCCGACCCTTTCCCCGGCGATGTCACCTCGCCCGACATGATCCTGCATCCCGATCCGGAGACCCTGCGCCTGGTGCCCTGGTACACCGACCCGACCGCCCAGGTGATGTGCAACGTCACCTGGCGCGACGGCACGCCGGTCACCACCGCGCCGCGCGAGGTGCTGCGCCGCGTGCTGGGGCTCTATGAGGAGAAGGGCTGGACGCCGGTCGTCGCACCGGAACTGGAATTCTACCTGGTCGCCAAGAACATCGACCCCGACCTGCCGCTGCAGCCGCCCAAAGGCCGCTCCGGACGCACCGAGAGCGGACGCCAGGCTTATGGCATCGACGCGGCCAACGAGTTCGACCACGTCGTCGACGACATCTACGACTTCTGCGAGGCCGCCCGCGTCGATCTCGACACCCTGATCCACGAGGCCGGCCCGGCCCAGCTCGAGGTCAACTTCAACCACGGCAATGCCATGGAACTGGCCGACATGGTCGTGGTCTTCAAGCGGGTCTGCCGCGAGGCCGCGATGCGCCACGACATCTACTGCACCTTCATGGCCAAGCCGATCGAGGGCGAGGCCGGTTCGGCCATGCACATCCATCAGTCGGTGGTGAACACCAAGAACGGCCAGAACATCTTCGCCGATGCCAAGGGCAACGACACACGCGCCTTCCGTCACTACATCGGCGGCCTGCAGCATTACCTGCCCAGCGCCATGCCGCTGTTCGCGCCCAACGTGAACAGCTACCGCCGCCTGCGCGCCGATTCCGACGCCCCGATCAACACCCACTGGGGCTACGAGAACCGCACCGTGGGGTTCCGCGTGCCCGAGGCCGACCGCAAGGGACGCCGTGTCGAGAACCGGGTGCCCGGCGTCGACGTGAACCCCTATCTGGCCATGGCCGGCACGCTGGCCTGCGGCTATCTTGGCATGATGGAGAAACTGGATCCCTCCAAGCCGATGCAGGGCAACGCCTACAAGGCGCGCGGCCACGGCCTGCCGCGCCATCTGCCCGATGCCCTGCTGCGCCTGGCCCGCTGCAAGGAACTCCAGGAGGTCCTGGGCGAGGAGTTCGTCGATCTGGCCGTGGCCGTGAAAAACGCCGAACACGACGAATATCAGGACGTCATCAGCCCCTGGGAACGCGAACACCTGCTGCTCAACGTCTGAACGCAGCAGGCTGCTTCGTCGCAGCGCTCCTGTGCGCGCCATCTTGCAGAATACAAAAATGAGTTGACCATAATTATATGGCAACTTCATTATTCTGCGAAGGAGACGCCATGCCGGGATTGCGCGAACGCAACAAGGAACGGCGGCGCCAGGAAATCCTGTCGGCCGCACAGGACCTGTTTGCTCGCCAGGGGTATGGCGCAACGGCGGTGTCGGAGATCGCGGCCCGTGCATCGGTTGCCGAGGGCACGGTCTTCAACCACTTCCCGACCAAGGGCGACCTGCTGCTGGAACTGATGGCCCATGAGAACACACGGGTCGCGCAGCGCCTCGCCGCCATGAAACTCGCGCCCGACAGTGATGCACGGGAGGCGATCGCCGCCTATTTCCTGGTCGTCACCGAGGAATCCTTTGCCCTGGTAGACCGCGCCACATGGCGCGAGGTTGCGGCCCTGCTGGTGACCGCGGGGCAGAGCCCCTTTGCCCTGCGTTACCTTGAGCTGCGCGCCGCCCTGCGCCGGAATCTGCTGGTGCTGCTGGCCGAACTCTCGGCCAACGGAAGGCTGCCCCCCGACGACCACGGCGCGCTCGCCGATCTGCTGTGGCGCGCCTTCTGGGGCCTCTTCCAGTTTCTGATCGCCAGCGAGAACCTGCAGCCTGCCGATCTCCACCGCAGCATCGCCCGCGATCTCGATCTCATCGTCCCCCAACATGGAGCCAAGCCATGACCAGGACCCTGCCCGCCGCCTGGTACACCGATCCCGCCATCGCCGCGCAGGAACGCAAGGCTATCTTTGCCCGCAACTGGGCGCTGTTCGGCCCGGCCCACGAAGTCGCGCAAGCCGGCAGCCGCAGTGCGCGCACAGTCAACGGCTGGCCCATGATCGTGCTGCGCGGGACCGACGGCACCCTGCGCGCCTTTCACAACGTCTGCCGCCACCGGGCCGCCCGCCTGTTCGAGGACGGCACCGGCCCGTGCAAGGACCGCATCGTGTGCCCCTACCATGGCTGGAGTTACGGCCAGGACGGGCGCCTGCTGCTTGCACCGCGATTCGGCGAAACGCTCGATCCCGACGAAGCCGCCCTGCTGCCGATCCGGGTCGAGACCTGGCGCGGCTGCATCTTCGTCTGCGTCGATCCCGCCGCGCCCGATTTCGCAAGCTGGCTCGGTCCCCTGCCGGAACTGTGTGCGCCTTATGCGGAGACAGAGACCTTCGACTACCACGGCAGCTTTGCCGTCGAGGGCCGGGCCAACTGGAAGACCTATTGCGACAACACGGTGGAGGGTTACCACCTGCCCTTCGTCCACGAACGCCTGAGCCGCGCGGTCGACGGCGCCAGCGTCGAGATCAGGGCCTATCACGACAACCGGCTGATCTGCTTCCATGTCGGCTATCGCGGCGACGGCGCGGGGCTGCGCGGTTCCGACGGCTTGTGGTTCTACCGCTATCCCGGGTTCCAGGCCGTGCTGGGCGCAACCGGCTTCAAGGCCGAACGCATCGAACCGGTCGGCGCCGGCGCCCTGCGCTCGGAAAGCTGGGCCTGGTACGGCGGCGGCCTGGGCGCCAACGAACGCGCCGACGCCTTTGCCTGGGCCGAGACCATCGTGCACGAGGACCTGGGGATCTGCGCCACCGTGCAGCAGAACCTGGAAGCCGGCGCTTACGACACCGGCTGGCTCTCGCCCGCGATGGAGCGCCACACCGCGGCCTTCCAGGCGCTGGTGCGCGAGGATCTCGCGGCGACCTGACGAGGACGCCGGCGCCTGCTAGGAAGAAGGCAGCAATGGGCGCGGGAGAGACGACATGGCCAAGGTGATGCTGGTAACCGGCGGCAGCCGGGGGATCGGGGCGGCAACGGCAAGGCTTGCCGCGCGCCAGGGTTACGATGTCACCGTCAATTACGCGCGCGATGCCGATGCCGCCGCCGCGGTCGTCGCCGATGTCGAGAAGGCCGGGCAGCGCGCCGTCGCCATCCAGGCCGACATGGGTATCCCTGAGGATGTCGCGCGCCTGTTTGCCGAACACGACAAGGCCTTCGGACGGCTCGACGCCTTCGTCGCCAACGCCGGCATCGTCAATCCGGTGGGCCGCGTCGATGGCGCCGATGTCGGGCGCCTGCAGCGCCTGATCGCGATCAACGTGACCGGTGTCTTCCTGGGCTGCGGTGAGGCCGTGCGCCGCATGTCGACGCAACACGGCGGCGATGGCGGCGCCATCGTCACCCTGTCCTCGGTCGCCAGCCGCCTGGGCGGTCCGGGCACCTATGTCGACTACGCCGCAACCAAGGGCGCGATCGACGCCATGACCCTGGGGCTGGCCAAGGAGGTCGCGGGCGAGGGCATCCGGGTCAACGCCGTCCGCCCGGGCATGATCGACACCGACATCCACCACGGCATCCGCACACCCGAGGAATTCGCCAGAATCTCCGCCGGCGTGCCCGCCGGGAGGGCCGGCAGTGCCGAGGAAGTCGCCGAGACCATCGTCTGGTTGTGTTCGGATGCCGCCAGCTACGTCACCATGAGCCTGATCGAGGTTTCGGGCGGGCGTTAGAGCAAATCACCTTCAGGCGGAACCATGAAATGGTTCCGGGTGATCGTGATCCGCTCTAACTCACCAAGTCCCAATAAGGCTGGCCGCCGAACCGTTCGGTCAGGAAGTCGGTGAGCACACGCACGCCGCTCGAGAGGTGGCGGCTGGGCGGATAGATCGCCTGCAACATCAGCGGCCGGGCGCACCATGCTTCCAGCACGGTGACCAGGCGGCCTTCCTGCAGGTCGGCGCCGGCGATGAAGGTCGGCAGCAGGGCAAGGCCCAGGCCGCGCACCGCGGCGTCACGCAGAACTTCAGCGTTGTTCGAACACATCACCGCCTCGACCGCCACCGCTTCGGGGCCGTCGGGGCCCTCCAGGCGCCAGACGTGACCGGGTGCATGCTGGCCGTAGTAGAGGCAGGCATGGCCTGCCAGCTCGGCGGGGCAGGAGGGTCGGCCCGCCGTCTCCAGGTAGGCCGGCGCCGCACAGATCAGGCGGCGCATCGGGGCGATGCGGTGATCGACCAGGGTCGTTTCCTCATCGGGCACCCCGATGCGCACGATCAGGTCGAACCCCTCGGCGATGGGATCGACAAAGCGGTCGTCGAGCACCAGCTCGATGCGCAATGCCGGATACAGGACCATGAAGTCGGCGAGTGCCGGGCCCAGGTGCAACGTGCCGAAGGACATTGGCGCATTGAGCCGCAGGTTGCCGCGCGGTTCGATATGGTCGCGGGCCAGAGCCCGTTCGGCCTCTTCGAGTTCGGCCAGCAGCACACGGCAGCGCTCGTAGTAGGCGCGGCCCGTCTCGGTCGGCGCAACATGACGGGTCGACCGGTTGAAAAGCTGCACGTCCAGTTCTGCTTCCAGCGCCAGCACCTGTCGGTTGAGCGCCGAACGCGACTGGCCGGTCCGGCGCGCCGCGGCGGCGAAACCCCCGGCATCCTGGACCGCGACGAAGGCGCGCATGGCGGCGAGTTTGTCCATGACCGATTGTCCCGATTTTCGCGACAGTTTGTCACACGCAAGCATTATTGTCGCGCCAGCCTACACCGCCATATGGTTGCAGGACAGCAACAGCCGCAACCAGCGGCGGGAGTTCAGACCATGCAGACCCTGAGACACGGCGAAGCCCGCGGCCATGCCAACTTCGGCTGGCTCGACAGCCGCCACACCTTCTCCTTCGGCCACTACCACGATCCCGAGCACATGGGCTTTGGTGCCCTGCGCGTGATCAACGAGGACCGGGTGGCGGCCGGTGCCGGTTTCGACACCCACGGCCACGCCGACATGGAGATCATCAGCTATGTCCTGGAGGGTGCGCTCGAGCACAAGGATTCGATCGGCACCGGTTCGGTGATCCGCACCGGCGACGTGCAGCGCATGACCGCCGGCACCGGCATCCGCCACAGCGAGTTCAATGCATCCAAGAGCGACCCCGTGCACTTCCTGCAGATCTGGATCGTGCCGGAGCAGGCCCGCCTGGAGCCCGGCTACGAGCAGAAGGCCTACCCCGTGCAGGACCGCGCGGGCACGCTGAAGCTGGTGGGATCGCGTGATGGCCGCGAGGGTTCGCTGACGATCCACCAGGACGTCAATCTCTACAGCAGCGTCCTGGCCGATGGCGACACGCTCGGCTTCACCGTGGGTGAGAAACGCCGCGTCTGGCTGCAGGTCGCACGCGGCACGCTCACCGCCAACGGTGAAACGCTCTACGCCGGCGACGGCCTGGGCATCACCGCAGCCGGCGACCTTGCCATCACCGCCACCGACGACGCCGAGATCCTGCTCTTCGATCTCGCACTCTAGCGACCGACCGGCCCATGTCCCCGCGACATGGGCCGGTTCTGTTTTGACCACAGCAGGTTTCACCTCTCACCCGGAGACGAACGATGGCCGACCCCAAGCTCGAACTGCTCACCCCGGCCAACAGCCAGGTCCTGTTCATCGACCAGCAGCCCCAGATGGCCTTTGCCGTGCAGTCGATGGACCGCCAGTTGCTGAAGAACAATGTCGTCGGTCTGGCCAAGGCGGCCAGCGCCTTCGCGGTGCCCACGACCATCACCAGCGTCGAGACGCTGGGCTTCTCCGGCCATACCTATCCCGAACTGCTCAGCGTCTTTCCCCGGCACCCGATCCTGGAGCGGACCTCGATGAACGCCTGGGACGACCAGAACGTGCGCGACGCGCTGAAGGCCACCGGGCGCAACAAGGCGATCGTCTCGGGCCTGTGGACCGAGGTCTGCAACATGTCCTTTGCGCTCTCGGCCATCGCCGAGGGCGGTTACGAGATCTACATGGTCGCCGACGCCTCGGGCGGCACCTCGCCGGAGGCTCACGACTACGCCATGCAACGCATGATCCAGGTCGGCGTCGTGCCCGTGACCTGGCAGCAGGTCATGCTGGAATGGCAGCGCGACTGGGCGCGCAAGGAAACCTACGACGCGGTCATCGCCATCGCGCAGGAGCATTCGGGCGCCTACGGCATGGGAGCCGACTATGCCTACACCATGGTTCACAAGGCCGCCGAACGCACCGAACACGGCGAACGCGTCGGCCCCAATCCGGCCAACCAGACATGACCACACGGCTTTCGCGGCGGCGCCTTCTGGGTGCCGCCGCGGGCCTGGGCCTTTCCACCCTGGCCGGAACCTCCAAGGGGGACACCATGGCGACCCACGCCGACCTCATCCTGCACAACGGCCAGGTCACGACCTTTGATCCGGCGATGCCGGAAGCCCAGGCCATCGCGATCTCCGGCGAGCGCATCCTGCGCACCGGGACGGACGCCGATGTCATGGCGCTGGCGATGCGGGACACCACCGTGGTCGACCTGGGCGGTCGCCGCGTCATCCCCGGTCTCAACGACAGCCACACACATCTGATCCGCGGCGGCCTCAACTACAACATGGAGCTGCGTTGGGAGGGTGTGCCCAGCCTGTCGGATGCACTCGCCATGCTGGCGCGCCAGGCCGAACGTACCCCGGCGCCGCAATGGGTGCGCGTGGTGGGCGGCTGGTCGGAGTTCCAGTTCGCCGAACAGCGCATGCCGACACTGGAAGAGATCAACCGCGCCGCACCCGACACGCCGGTCTTCATCCTGCACCTCTACGCCCGCGCCCTGCTCAACCGCGCCGCTCTCGAGGCGCTCGGCATCGACAGCGATACCCGCGACCCGCCCGGCGGCGTCATCGAGCGCGACGGCGCGGGCAATGCCACGGGCATGCTGATCGCGCGGCCCTCGGCCCTGATCCTCTACTCGACCCTGGCGCGCGGCCCGAAGCTGCCCATCGAGGATCAGGTCAATTCGACGCGCCAGTTCATGGCCGAACTCAACCGCCTCGGCATCACTTCGGTGATCGATGCCGGCGGCGGCGGACAGAACTATCCCGACGACTATGCCGTCATCGAACGGCTGCACCACGACGGCCAGATGACCGTGCGCATTGCCTACAACCTGTTTGCCCAGAAGGCCGGCCAGGAACTGGCCGACTACGAACGCTGGGTCGCCATGACCGAGCCGGGTGCCGGCGACAACCTGCTGCGTCTGAACGGCGGCGGCGAGAACCTTGTCTGGTCGGCCGCCGACTTCGAGAATTTCCTGGAGCCGCGCCCCGACCTTGCCCCGGTCATGGAAAGCGAGCTCGAAGCCGTGGTCGCCCTGCTGGCGGCCAACCGCTGGCCCTTCCGCATCCATGCCACCTACGACGAAACGATCAGCCGCTTCCTCGATGTCATCGAGCGGGTCAACGGCACCGTGCCGCTGGATGCCCGTTTCACCATCGACCACGCCGAAACGATCACGCCACGCAACATCGACCGCATCGCCGCCCTGGGCGGCGGTATCGCCATCCAGCACCGCATGTCCTTCCAGGGCGAGTATTTCGTTGCGCGCTATGGCGCCAGGGCCGCCGAGGCGACACCCCCGGTACAGGCCATGCTGGCGGCCGGTGTTCCGGTCGGCGCGGGCACGGACGCAACCCGTGTCGCCTCCTTCAACCCGTGGGCCGCACTCTACTGGATGACCCAGGGGCGCACCCTGGGCGGCCTGATGCTGACGCCCGAGCGAAACCGCCTGTCGCGTCACGAGGCCTTGCGCCTGTGGACGCAGGGTTCGGCCTGGTTCTCGCGCGAGGAA
>Ga0105054_10007598_pt1 | contig 14668 bp, 1 predicted proteins | sample BON02_FD_78091 | JGI IMG/M metagenome (GOLD analysis project Ga0105054, IMG submission 78091) | Freshwater microbial communities from Lake Bonney liftoff mats and glacier meltwater in Antarctica - BON-02 (megahit assembly) | ecosystem: Environmental > Aquatic > Freshwater > Ice > Glacier...
AGAGAGAGAGAGAGAGAGAGAGAGAGAGAGAGAGAGAGAGAGAGCGAGAGCAGTCTGACCCTGGGACTGGTTGACGACGAGCACGGAAAAGCGGTCGTCGCTGTCTACGAAGGTGAGGGCGGTGTTATGGCTTCCCGCTTCGTCGGCGTCGCTGGCAACGAGGACCGCGCAGACCTGAGCCTCGGCGCCCTCCTCCAGCAGCGTGCAGTTGTACGCGCCGCGATCCAGCACAGGCGCGTTGTCGTTGGCGTCACCAACCACGACCCGGATACGCGCAGGGGCAACGGCGGCGAGGGGTGGCTCACCGTGATCCACCGCGCCCACCAGCACCAGGAACTCCGCCGTCCCCTCGCGGTCCAGCGTCGCATTGCTGGTCACCGCCCCCGAGGCGGCGTCCACGGCAAACAGGCCAGCAGGCGCGGCGCCGGGGCCGTGGGCGAGATGGAAAGTGACGCGCGCACTCTCACCAAGGTCCTGGTCGGTGGCCGCGATCGTGAGGCACGGCTGTCCGGGGGCAAGACCCTCCACAATGGTGCAGGACCGTATCGTGTCGCCACCGACGAAGACAGGCGGGTGTGTGTTGACGTCGAGGATCGTCACATTGATCTCCACCGATGCATCCAGCGCCGGCTGCCCACCGTCTGTGGCCGTCACCGTCAGCGTGTAGCTGCCCCGGACGTCGCGATTCAGGCCACCCCGCGTGAACACCGCCCCTGTGGCCGCATGAACGCCAAAGCGCTCGCTATCGCCCCCGGTGAGTGCATAGCTGACGGCGCTGTTGGGTGTGCCGGCCTGATCGGCGTCAGCGGCCGTGACAGTCACGCACTCGGCATCCGGGATTGCATCCTCTGCCAGCGAGCACGACACCACGGGCTCCGGGAAGACGGGTGGATTGTCGTTGAGGTCGCCCACCGTTATGACGAGCGGTACGCGACTCGTGAAGATGCCGTCGAAGGCCGTGGCGTTGAGCGTGTATCGCGCCGTGCTCTCCCGATCCAGCTCGGCGGCCACCGTCAGTGCGCCCGTGAGCGCGTCCACCTGGAAGCGGCGTGTAGTGTCGCCTTCCAGCCCGTACGCCAGCGTGTCGTTCTCCGCGTCGCCGGCGGCCAGCGTCACGCAGAGCCCCGCGCCCGCGCCTACGCCTGCGGGCCCCTCGACGGCGGTGCAGGCGTAGGTGGGCGCGGCAAACTCGGGTGCGTTGTCGTTGACATTGCGCACACGCACCACGATTGTCTCCGTTGCCGCCAGCGCCGGATGCCCGCCGTCTGTGGCCGTCACCATCAGCGTGTGCTGGCGCGCCGTCTCGTAGTCAAGACCGCCAGCCGCCACCGTCAGCACACCCGTGTCCGCTGCCAGCAGGAAGCGGTTTGCATCGCTGCCGGAGAGGGCAAACGTGACGCGGCTGTTGTTGGTGCCCGGCTCGTCGGCGTCGGAGGCGTTGATGGCCAGTGGCACGCGGCTGCCCGGCGCGGCATCCTCCGGCACGGTCACTTCACGACTGTTGGGCTGCACCGCGATGGCGGGCCGGTTGTCGTTGGCGTCCAGCACGCGCACGGCAACGGCCGCGACGCCCGTCAAACGCACAGGACCGTCGTCAAACACGCGCACGGTTAAGGTGTGGAGAGCAAGTGTCTCGCGGTCCAGGGAGGCTGCCAGCGTGATGGCGCCCGAGGTGGCGTTGATGGCGAACCAGCCGCCCGCGTTGCCGCCCGCGATGAAGTACGACAGTGCCGCATTGGCGCCCTCGTCGGCGTCCGTTGCGTGCACCACCACCACAGGTGCGCCGAGGGGGGCGTCCTCGCGCACGGCAGCGTCAAACTGCGCGCGGTCCGGCTGCGGGCTGTTGTCGTTGACGTCCACGACGTCCACCACGACGACGATGGTGTCGCGAAGCAACTCTGCCTCGGGCGCGTCACGGTCGGTGCCCTGCCGGTTGACGGCTGCCACCGTGAAAGTGTGTTGCGCCACCGCCTCGCGGTCCAGCGCCCCCGTCGTCCTAATGGCGCCGTTGGCCGCGACGGTGAAGAAAGCACGAGCCCCCTCCTCCACAATCTCGTACTCAATGACGGCATTGACGCCCGAGTCGGCATCTGTGGCGCTGACGGCCCCGACGGCATCCTGGACCGCTCCGCCATCAGTCGGCCGCTCCACAACCTGGAAGCGCTTGGTGTCCTGGGCGAACACGGGCGCGTTGTCGTTGGCGTCCTGCACCGTCACCGTCACGTTGGCCGCCACGCCGCGGCTCGGCAGGCCCAGATCCACGGCCCGGATGCTGAGCGTGTGTACGCCCACACCTTCGAAGTCTAGCGCCCGCGCCAGTGTGATGGCGCCGGTCACCGAGTTGAGCAAGAAGGTGCCCGGCTGTGTCTGCGCAGCTAGCAGGTACAGCACCTGCCCCGGCTGGCCAGCGTCGGCGTCAGTTGCATGCACCATGGCGACGACGGCGGTGGCCAGTGGCGTGTCCTCCCGCACAGCCACTGCCACCGGCACCGTGTGGTTCCACGCCGGCGTGTTGTCGTTTTCGTTGAGCGTCGTCACCAGCAGGGAAAAGAAGCGCTGCGCCGGCACCTCATAGTCCGGCGGGGCCTGCACGGTGATTATGCCCGTCGAGGCGTTGATGGCGAAGCGGCCGCCGGCGTCCTCGGCAAGCGCATACACGACAATAGTGCCGGCGTCGGCGTCCACCGCCGTGACGGTGATCACGCTGGCGCCCGCAGCGGCCGTCTCCGACACCTGCGCTGTGTAGAAGCTGCGGAGGAACTTGGGCACATTATCGTTGAGGTCCACGACAACGACGATGATGTCCGCCGTCACGGAGCGGGGGCTGCTGCCCCGGTCGCTGGCCGACACCTCCAGGTTAAAGGTGGACCGCGGCAGGTTCTCAAAGTCCAGATCGCGCGCCAGCGTGAGGATGCCCGAAGAGGCGTCAAAGGCAAACAGGCCGTCGCCCTGGGCACTGATGAGGTCCAGCACGACGGCACCGTTCTCGCCGCTATCCGCGTCCGTCGCGTTCACGTCCACGACCATGTCGCCTTTGACACCGTTCTCCGGCATAAAAATGGTGTAGCGGGGACCCGAGACGTCGCTGTACACGGCCGGTCGACCGGTAAAGACGGGCGAGTTGTCGTTCTCGTCCATCACGGCTATCACGACAGTCGCCTCCGCCGTGCGTGGCGTTGGCCGCCCTCCGTCGGTCGCCCGCACGCGCAGGCGATACGTCTGGTTTGCCTCGTAGTCCAACGGCTGCAGGTCTGGCCCCGCGCCCGGTGGCACCGCCAGCGACACCTGTCCCGTCGCTGCGTTGATTGCGAACAGGCCACCCGCGGCCTCGCCGTCACCCGGGGCAAAGTCGTACGACACGGCGCCGTTGCTGCCCAGGTCGCCGTCCGTGGCCTGCACCCGCACAAGCCCCGTGCCGGCTGTGGCCGCCTCGCTCACGTTGGCCGCAAACAGCGGCGCGACGAAACGCGGCGCCTCGTCGTTGACGCAGTATGCCGTCGGCTGCAGCGGGCCTGACACATGCACCAGCGGGCTGTACCCGTCGGCATACAGTGGAAGTGAACTCTGGCCGCCATCGCCCACCGGGATGCTGACGAAGAGGGCGGCCGCGCTGTACTCGTGGGGAGGATTGGGGGCGCCGGACAGCAGGCGCAGCTGGTACGGGCGTGCCGGGTCGCCAGTGGCCCCCACGAGCACGAAGGCAAGACCCAGGTCGCTCACGTTGAGGGCGGACACGCGCAGGGTGACGGCAAAGGCATCGGGCCGCACCCACTCCGCCTCCACCAGGCCCCCTTGCAAGCCCGGCGGCTTGGCTGCGGACGATGGCAGCCTGCTGCCGACGGACAGCATGCTGGCGTCGAACTGCGCCTGGAATCCGGCCTGCGCGCTGCCGAAGTCGACAATCAAGCGCGACCCATTGTTGGCGCGTGCCACGGCCACCACCACCGTCAGCGAGCAGCTGTCCACGGGCTGGCCGACCGCCGCCACCGCCACGTCCGTGACGAGCAGCGCCCGCCCGGCCAGCGCGTCCGCAAGCGACGCCGCGTCGTCGCCCTCCACCAGCCCGTCGCCGTTGAGGTCCAGCTCCCCGCTGCCGCGCCCAGCAACCGCCGCCAGCACCGTCTCCGAGGCCACGTTGCCCGGCGGGAAGCCCAGCGCCTGGTGGGCGATGTAGCGCTGCAGCAGCAGCACGTCCAGGTCGTTGGCCACACAGTCGCCATTGACATCGCCCCGCTCACGCGCCGCCGATCCACATCGCAGGCACGGCACCGCCTCACCGTCCACACATGCCGCCAACGTGTCCGCCCGGCGAGGGCGGTGCACGACAGCAGTAGCGCCGTGGCGAACCGCCTCACCGCCATCCTCCGCCGCCTGCCGGCGCCTCCGGTTCCCCACCGAGGCCACCAGGTTCTCCAGGGCCGCGACGGCGGGACGGGGCGTTGCCGTGCCGATGGTGACACCGTCTGCGTCGGTGGCCCGGCCCACGAGCACGGAGACGGCCGTTCGCCCGGCGCGCCGGGGCACGACGATGAGGGTGGCGAAGAGGGCGGCGGGGCCGGCCACGACGGGCGCGCCCGGGCTCGGGGCGGCGGCGATAAACTCGATGATGGCGGCGCCCGCCTGCAGGCGAAGGGTGGCCCTGTGCTGCGGGGCCACGGGGGAGAGCGAGAGGACAGTGACGCTGTCGTCCACCGCCACGCTGAGCGTGAGGGCCGCCAAGGGGCGCGATGCCGGGACATTCACGCGCAGCGGGATGCTATACGGCACGCCAACCACGGCATCGGCAAGGCCGGCGCCCTCCTCCGCGCCCATGTCCACATCGCCGAGGGCGGGAGCCAGATTGACGAAGAGGGCGGCGCTGGCGAGCAGGACTGCGCCCGACTGCCCCTGCACCGTCGCCTCCACGTCGACCGCCTTGTGGTAGTTGAGCCGCGGCGTGAGCACGCCCGTCGTCGCATCCACGGCCAGGGTGGAGACGCGCGACGTGTCAAAAGAGACCAGGCCGGGCACCAGGGGACGTCCGCCGACGAAAAGCTGCGGGATACGCCGACCGTCCGAAAAGGCCACACCCAGAGAGAGGGTCGTCACGGGGGCGCCCTGCACAGCAGTGACCGTGTTGCCGCCGCCGACCAGCCCGAAGCTGTCCACGCGGACGGCATACACGGGGTCGCCCACCACCGTCACGCGCAGGGCCTCGCCAGCCGTGGCGGAGCGGCCGCCGAACGCGGCAAGCGCTGTGGCACCGCCCACCTGGCCGACTGGGATGACCACGCGCCGCACGGGGGCATCGGCCGCGCCGTCTGTGTCCAGGCGCAGGATGGCGCCGGCGCCGGCGGCCAGAAAGAAGCGCGTGGCGTTGTGGGCCGTCACGTCCACGGTCGCGCCGTCGCTGGCCACCAGCAGCAGGTGCAGGCCCGCCTGCTGGTAGACGGGCGTCGGCGCGATGCGGCGCAGCGTGGTTGCGGAGACGTTGAGGGACCCCGGGTATGCCGGGAAGGGGTGCGCCGCCAGCGACAGGCTGGAAAGTGTGACGGCAGCGACGGACGTGCTGCTCGTCAGCGCCGAGACGTCCCGGAAGGACACCACGAGCGCAGCGCTGGCGGCAGCGTCGGCCGCCGCCGTAAGCACGAGCACGGGCGCACCGTCACTTCCTTGCCGCTGCTGCAAGACGAAAGCAGCCGCCCCGTCGCCCCCTGCCACGGCAACCACCGTCTGGGGGTTGCCGGTCATGTCCTTGCGACGCCCGTCGGCAAACTCGAGCCACACCTTCACATGCGCCTCGGTGGCGATGCCCGCCAGCGCCAGCTCTGCATTGGCCGTTAGGCGCATGGTGGACACCTCCACGCGCAGGCTGCGGACCTCGGGCAGGGTGACACTGACGGCGCCGACGCCAGTGGCCACGGCCGGCTGACTTGCGCACGGCGCCCACACTGCCTGCAGCAGGTAGCCCGCCCCAGCGCCCACAGGCACCACGCGGCCGCTGCCGGCGTCGGGCAGGGCAATCACCCCCTCGTCCAGCGAGGCAAGGGCGAGGCCGCTGCCGTCGGCGGGGTCGCCCGGCGCGGGTAGCAGCTGCCGCGTGCCGTCGCCGAACACAGCGTCCACCACGGCCGTGGCTTCACTGCCGGCGAAGTCCTCCATCGCCCCCAGGGCCACCGCCGCCGTGAAGGCAAGATTGGCGACGCCCGCCGCCGCCTGCACCGTGAGCGCCGTCGGCAGTAGCACGTCCAGCGCCACGACACTGACGGGGGCAACATCGCTGACCCGCACCCGTAGCGAGGCCGCGTCGCCACCTCGCAGCTCCACGTTGGCGAGCCCCGCTGCCAGACCGGCCAGGGTGCCATCCGACGCCACGGCCAGCACGTCTGGGCGACTGCTCTCCAAGTGCCCCACGACCAGAGGCGTTACATCGGCCACGGTGGCCGGCTCGCCGCCACCAGTGCTAAAGGATGCAGTGGCCCGTACCGACGCCTGCTGATACATTGTGCGGCAGGTCACCTCGGCCACGCGCGACAGCACCTCCAGCGAGGCCGCCAGCGTGATGGGCAGCCGCGGGGCCGCCACCCGGAACACGACGGAGGCTGCGACTCCGCCGGCCGCCGTGGCGACGACCGGCACGTTGGCGGCGCCCTGCGTCTCGGTGCCATCGAGGAAGGCGGCGCTGCAATCGACGGCAACCTAGCAGTCGCGCGCACGCAACGAAGGGTGAATGGGTTGGGTGAGAGTAGGATCGAAGGCACATACGCCAAAAGGGGGAAAACACTAACGCCCGAGACGGTGCGTGTGTGTGCACGTTCGTGTCTGTGTGTTCATGTGCGGTCAAAAACCTGACGATGACACGTCGTGCAGGCAAGGCGTGGCCCGCTGTACCTGCAGGGCGGCATCGTTGTTGCTCAGGCACCGCACGTCCGCCGGTGCCCACTCCACAGCGCCTGCGCGCCGCACCGCCGCCACCTGTAACGGGAAGTGCTGTCGCACGCCGTTGATCATGGCCGTGTTGAAGACGCTGGTGGACGGCGCCAAGCTGTGCACGAGCACAACCCGTGCATCGTCAGGTACAAGCAGCAGCCGCCCCCCGGCTGTGGAAACGCCGTCGCCGTCCACAACACGTGCCGCTGACGGTACTGCCAGTCCGCGGGCCAGGAAGGCGACGCCCTGGCCGGTGGCAGCGTGGTGCAGGATCGCCGTGACGCGCGGGCGGCTGGCCACCGTCATGTTGGGCGACACGTCCAAGACCACCTGCAGCAGCAGTTGCCGCCCGATGGCCGCCGTGCTAAGCCGGTCCACCCGCACGCCTGTGAGAGCTAGCGTGCCCGAGATCGCGTCACGCGCCGCCTCCACGTGCCACGCCGCGTCATCGTACACCAAGGCGCCCAGCACCGCGTCAGGCGATGCCTCCAGGGTAAGGGTCAGCGTGAAGGACGCGACCACAACGTCGGCCGTTTGGCTGTAGATGCTGATCAGTGACGTAGGCTGCGGCACAGGGGCTCCCGGCCTTGTCGGCAGCAGCGGTCCCTCAGGCAGAACAACGACAAACCCCTCCTCCGTGTCTTTTGTCCACGCCGGCAGTGAGCGCAGCGACACAGAGCCCACCGGCACGGCCTGGGAGGGGGCGCCCCGGCGGAGGCTGACATCGACGGTACCGCCGAGCGGCGAGGGCCCGAACCACGCGGCCGGCAGCGCCACCTCCAGCAGGCACCACAACGTCGTCCAGTTGGCACTGCCTCCCAGCTGGCAGGCGGCAACCGGCACGGTGGCCAGGGACGCCGCAGACTCCAGCGCGCTGCTGATGGAGAGGGCCGCGGTGATATTCTCCGCAGCAGGGGGCGCACCCCCCGCCGCCGGCGTGGCCTGGACGAATACGCGCAGCACGCGGTCGCGGGACCACACGCTGTCCTGCAGCAGCGTGCCGCGGACGGCCTGGGCGGCTGCCGGCGGCGGCGCGGGCGCGGCCACCACCACGGTGGAGGCCGACAGGGCGCCGAACGTGGCCGAGGCGCGCACGTCTGCCCCGGGAGCGTTGCGGGCGGCAGTGGCAGCGGTGACAGAGCGGCCGTCCACAGCGGCGGCTGGCAGCCCGGCGAGGACACCCTCCCCGGCAACCAACAGCTCTGGCAGGGCAGGCGCGGCCACGGTGACGTGCACGGTGACGGCGGCTGTGTGCGGCAGCGGGCTGCCGTCGTCCGAGGCCACCACCGTGGCGGGGGCCAAGGGGCCGGCAGCCAGGAGGTCAGCGCGGGCGGAGATGGCGCCGCTGGAGGCGTCAATGGCCAGGAGGGTGTGCGGCGGGGCTAGTGCGTAGCGCACAGCGCCGTTGCGGGCACTGTCGGCGTCCAGCGCCCGCACGTAGCCCAAGGTGACGCCGTGGGAGGTGCCAAGGGGCACGGCCAGGCTGATGTTGCCGTGCAGGAACACGGGTGCGTTGTCGTTGACGTCGGCGACCAGCAGCGTGATGGACAGCGTGGTGCTAAGCGCCTCCGGCCGGCCGCGGTCGCTCGCTGTTACCGTGAGGGCGTAGGAGCGCCGCCGCTCGTAGTCCAGCCCCTGGCCAGCCACGGCCACCAGGCCGGAGCTGGCGTTGATAGTGATGTCACCGTCAGCCCCGCCCTCCACCGTCAGCAGGTAGTCCAGGACGGCGTTCCGCCCCTCGTCGGCATCGGTGGCGGCCATGTCGGCAATGACAGTGCCCACGACTGCGGCCTCGGGCAGCTGTACCACCACCGGAACGCCGGGCGGCTGCGTGGGGAAGCCCACAAACACGGGCGCGTTGTCGTTGGCGTCGTCCACCTTGAACACCAGCGTCACTTCGGCCGTACGCGCGACCGGCCAGCCATTGTCGCTCGCCCGCACTATGACTGTGTAACGCTCCTGTCGCTCGCGGTCCAGGGCGCTAACGTCGAGATACAGCGCGCCTCCATTGCTGCCACCGAGGGAGAACTCGGGGACGTCGCCCGGGGTGTTCCCACTGACGATGGCGTAGGTGATGTTGGCGTTTGGCGGGCTGTCCTTGTCCGTGGCCTGCAGCGTGATGACGGGCAGGGCGATGGGTGCGCTGTTCTCCGCGTACGTGTCCTGATAGGCAGGCACGGCGGCGAACACGGGCGCGTTGTCGTTGATGTCCAGCACGTCCACCACCACCACCGTCTGCGCCGTGCCGCGCGGCTGCCCGCCGTCCGATGCGTTGATGATCAGTGTGTACGTCCGCTGTGTCTCGTAATCCAGCGGCCGTGCAACCCGCACCACACCCTCCAGGTCCACCTTGAACTGCCCGTTGAGATCCGTGCCGCCCACGATGGCGTATCCCACCGTGCCCCGCGCTGCACCGTCGACATCACGTGCGCGGACCGACACCACCCGTGCGTCCGTGCCCGCGTCCTCCGGTACCTCACCCGCGTACCCGCCGCCCGGCGCCTCGCCCTCAAACACGGGCGCCTCGTCGTTGAGGTCCAGAACCGTGACTGTGACGGCCAGCATGGTGTGCCGCTGCGGCGTGCCGCGGTCCAGTGCCGTGACGGCGAATCGATAGACCTCGCGCGCCTCGCGGTCCAGAGGCACCAACGTGCGCAGCGTGGCCTCAAAGACATTCCCAGAGGCAGCCACGCGCGCCCAACGCAGGTCAAACACGCCACCCACGCTGGCGTCGCCGTCGTCCACCTCCAGGCGGAAGGAGAGGTCGCCGTTGAGGCCGCTGTCGGCATCTGACACCCGCAGTACAGCCACCGGGCGACCGACCACGTCGCCCTCCAGCAGCGAGAAGTTGCCGTCGTTGGTGGGGCCGGCGGCTGTGAACACGGGTGCGTTGTCGTTTACGTCCAGCACCGTCACGACCGTGGACACTTCGTCGTAGAGCTCCGGGTCGCTGTCCGGGTTGCTTGCGCGGATGGTAAGAGAGTAGGCGATGACCGCCTCGTAGTCGAGGGGCCCGGCAAGCACCACAGCGCCGCTCTGGTTGATGACAAACACGGGGCCCGCGCCTGGGGCGGATGGCGGCGTCACGGTAAGTGAGTACATCACCTCGGCGTTGGCGCCCTCATCCGCGTCGGTGGCCGACACCGTAAGGATGGTGGTGCTTCCGTCCGCCGCGGCGTCCTCCCGCACGGCGGCCGCGGCCACAGGGGGTGCCAGTACGGGCGGGTTGTCGTTCACGTCCGTCACCGTCACCGTCACGGTGGTGGTGGCGGAGTACTGCTGGGAGGCGCCATTGTCGCGGGCTGTCACGTTGAACGTGTAGGAACGTCGCGCCTCGTAATCGACGGCCGCGGCATCATCCACAGCGATGATGAGCTGCGAGAAACGGCCGCGGCCCTGCACGCTGAAAACGAAGGGCAGTCCAGCGTCGACTGGTGGTGTGATGTAGGATACGCGGCCGTTGTCCTGCGTGTCGGCGTCGCGCGCCTCCAGCACCAGACCCTCCACAACGCCAACGTGGCCCTCGGCAATGGTTGCAGCGTAACTGGTGGCCAGGAAGATTGGCGCATTGTCATTTTCGTCCAGCACAGACAGGACGGCGCGTGCCTCTCCGACAAGCCCACCAGTGTCGGTGGCCCGCACGGCCACGGAGTAGAAGCTGGCCGCTTCGCGATCCAGCGGGCCCGAAACAACGATGCGCGCCTCCTGCGCCGAGGCGCCCGCCGCGAGCGCAAAGGGCGTGCTGATATTGGTAGTGAGGGCGTTGGTGTTGGTGCCCGACGCCGCTGCATCCGTGATGGAAAACACAAAGTCGCCGAAACCGCCGCGAGAATCGAGGTCAGTTGCCTGGATGACGCCAACAACGGTGCCCACGGAAGCGAACTCGGACACACTGTAACTGAAGACGCTCAGAGTGAAAATGGGCGCGTTGTCGTTGATCTCACGCACTGTGATGGCGGCGCTGTCAGTGGCACTCCAGGCTTCACCGTCATACACGCGCACCTGGGCAGGTAAGAAGGGGGAAGATAGAGGGGTGAGCGAGGGTGAGAGAAAGAGGGGGCGGTGGGGTAAGCGAGAGAGAGGAGGGGGATGAGTGAGTGAGCACAAGCGTGCGTGTGTGTGTGTCGCGGAGGCGGGCTCAATTCGTGTGCAAACAACCCATCACTACCGTCGCGCACATCCGAGGTGGGCTCACCGATATGAGGCGTGGTGCGCCCAGGGTGGGCTCGGCGGCGCCATTGGTGTACGCAAGCGAGCCAAGGAGGCGCGAGAAGTTGGCCAGCGGCAGCGGTGGCCCGAAGGTGTATGTGTATATGACCGTGTCCCCGCTCACGCTGGCCTGGCGGGTAGATGGCCATGCCTGTGGGAAGACGATTTCTTCCCTGACGCCATCGGCTGCGCCCTCGATGGTCACCTCAAGCACCGCCAGCATCGTGTTGTCGTCATCCTCCACACGGCCGACGCCGCTGGCAGAGAGCGGCGCTGCGACGCCACCCTCGGTGAACACAGCAGCATGGGGGTCGGCGCCCGTGGCCGCGTTGGCGTCCAGCACGGCCCGCGGGGCATCGTTCACCAGGGCAATCGCCACGGTCACGGTCACGGCAGAGGAGGCGCCCTGACTGTCCGTCACCGTCACCGTCACCGCGCGCGCCTCTGGGGTCGGCTCGTCGGCCGTGTTTTCATATGTCACCGTGCGCAGGACGCGCAAGTACTCCTCCAGCGGGCGCGCCTGTGCCCCAACCTGCGTCAGCACCAACCGCCCGTCGGCTGCGCCGCCTGCGCCAAACACAGCCGTGAGACCAGGCGTGGCTGTCATGTTGACGGCCAGCCATTCCGCCTCGCCGTCCGGTCGGGAGTCCAGCTCGACGATGGCGCCGGCAAACGTGGTGTCGTCCGGGTCCCGGATGGTCAGCGACGCCGTCGTGAGGGCTACCGCCGGACCCTCCTCCGTGAACACCACCTGGTCTGCCCCTGGGCCACCGAGGTCCAAGATGGGCGCGTCGTTGACACCTTTGAAGCGCACGAGCACGGCCGCGCTGTGGCTCGCCAGCCCCGCCCCGTCGGTGACGGTGAAGGTGACACGGCGCAAGGTGGAAGGCGGAACGTGGTAAACGTTGTCGTAGGTGACGGCTCGCAGGGCGGCCGTGTACTGTGCCAAGGACGCGCGGCCAGTTAGAGCCAGCGTAAATGTAGCCGCGTCGTACCCTACCGAAATCAGGCCGTCGCCAGCCGCCGCCGGCAGCACAACGGCGAGCGCCTCTGCGACGTCCTCGGGGTTGACGATGGCCACCGTGGCGCTGGCTAAGTCGCCGCTGTCGCTGTCCGCCAGCGCCAGGCTGCCATCCAGCACGCTGGGGCCGGCCTTCTCCACAAAGGTGAGGTCGATGGAGTCGGGCGGGTCATCGCTGCCTCCTGGCGCACCGCCCAGCCACACGACAGGGGCGTCGTTGACGGGGATCACCGTGATGGAGGCGCGGGCGACCGGCAAGCTGCTCAGCGTCTGGTGGGTCGCCACCACGGCCACCTCCCGCCTGTTTGATACCGCAGCCGGCTCGTCGGCCGTGTTGCCGTACATCAGCGTGCGCAGTACGGCCTGGAAGGCGGCAGCCGGAGCTGGCCCGCGCAGCTTGAGCTCCCGCCGATCCGCGTCGTATACGGCCGTGATGTTGCTGTCGCTGGCCGGCGTGGCCCACAGCCGCTCCCCAGCAGCCGCCCCCGCACCGCCCCCGCTGACCGTCGCCGTAACGCTGAGGAGATCCCAGGCGCCGGCATCCGGATCGGCGATAGTGGCGTTCGGACACAGAGCCACCGCCGCACCCTCCTCCGTGAAGGTGACGTTGATGTCGTGCTCGCCGCCGCCGCCCAGGCTGACAATGGGCGCCTGGTCGCGACGCAGCTGGAGGCTGACGCCCACCTCCGCATTGGCGGTAAAGGCACCATCGTCGACCACCAGCTGCACGCTGCGGCTTGTCACGTCCCCTGGCTCATCCGCCGTGTTGGTGTACTGCAGCGAACGCAGGACCGCCATGTATAGTCCGATGCTTGCCTGGCCGCGGAGCGTCAGCTGCTGCCCGACGCGGACGCGTGCCGGCTGCCCCAGGGTCACGGGGCCCGCTGCCGTCGCCTCCAAGCCGACGAAGCCCAGGGTGCGCTCATCCACGGACAGCACTTCGGTGGCCGCCACGGATCCCCCGCCTGCCTGCGAGAGAGTGATGACGGCGCCCCGCAGCGTCTGGTGGGCCGTGTCGCCGTCGGCAATGGTAAGGAGCGGCATAATGGCGACGCCGGGCGAGTCCTCGATAAATACAACAGCCGCTGCAGCTCCGGCAAGCGTGGGCATCTTGGTGTTGCTGTCCGTGACCGTGACGTTGACCTGCACGCTGGCGTTGAGCGGCGGGCTGCCCCCATCCACCACGACCGCGGTGAGGGAGTATGCGGCGACCTTGTCAAAGTCCAGCTGCCCCCGCGCCACCGTGATGCTACCCGAAGCGGGATTGATGCGGAAGATGCCGGAGTCACTGGGCTGTGCCGGCGGCACAAAGGAAAAGGTCAGCAGGCTGTTGATTCCCACGTCCAGATCCGTTGCAGACACCCGAAGAACTTCGAAGGTCTCGGCCACATCCTCGGCCACCACCACAGTGTACGAACGCTGCCCGAAGACGGGTGCGTTGTCATTGGTATCGACCACGGTTACACTGGTGCGCAGCACGCTCTGCTTCATTGGCCGCCCGCCATCGGAGGCGATCACGAGGCAGCTGTATCCAGTTGTCGCCTCCCGATCGATGACGTGCGCCGTTGTCGTCAGGACACCTGTCAGCTCGTCCAGCGCAAACGCCGCGCCAAAGTCACAGTCTGGCCCCGGGGGGGCCAGCGAGTACGTCACCGCAGCATTCACGCCGTCGTCCGCATCGCTTGCCGTGACCCTGCCCAGCTCCATGTCTGGCGGCGCATTCTCTACGACATCGAAGCGGCGAGAGACACCGCTGGCAAACACTGGGGCGTTATCGTTGATGTCCAGCACAACAAAAGTGAGCCAGCCGGACGAAGTCGCCAGGGGCGGCACCCCGCCGTCGATGGCCACGATGCGGAAGCGATAGCGGGCAGTCTGCTCGCGGTCCAGCGCCCGTGTTGTCCAGATGTGCCCCGAGGTCGCGTTGACGGCAAAAGGCAGCCGGTCGGCGGCCTCGGTAGCGTTGCCGCCGGCGAACGCGGCGTCGATCTCGCCCAGGTGGTAGGTGACAACCGCATTGGCACCTATGTCGCCGTCCGTTGCCCTCACAAAGGTGATCAGACTGCCTACCGTCTCGTCTTCAGGCACGGCCACTTCGCCGCCCTGGTCCAGGGCGTCAAAGGCCGGCGCCACGTCATTCTCGTCCAACACCGTCACCGTCACGGTGGCGAAGCTGCTCAACTCCCCGTCCGTAGCTGTGATGGGCAACATGTGTGTGGAGGACGCTTCACGGTCCAACGGCCGTAGCGTTGTCACCGCGCCGGTGATGCCATTGATGGCAAAAAGGTCGCTGGCAAAGCCGGTGCGGAAAGCGTAGGTCACCATTGCGTTGGGCGGTGAGTCCGCATCGCGGGCAAGCAGCGTCACCAGAGCCACGGGCGCCTGCTTATTCTCCGCCACCACGGCCGTGTAGTCACTGCTGCCCACGAAGAGCGGTCGGTTGTCGTTCACGTCCGCCACGGTGACGGCCAGCGCGCGAGTCTCCTCCAGACGGCCGGGGGCGCCACGGTCGCGTACGCGGACTTCCAG
>Ga0105054_10007607_pt1 | contig 14650 bp, 14 predicted proteins | sample BON02_FD_78091 | JGI IMG/M metagenome (GOLD analysis project Ga0105054, IMG submission 78091) | Freshwater microbial communities from Lake Bonney liftoff mats and glacier meltwater in Antarctica - BON-02 (megahit assembly) | ecosystem: Environmental > Aquatic > Freshwater > Ice > Glacier...
CAGCATCATCTTGCGAGCGGCCATAAACTGAAACAGGGCCGCTGGTCAGGGCAGTAGTATCAAAGCTGAAAGCCTGACTGAGGCTACAATTTCGGCGGCCGGCCTGGCAAGAAACAGGTCCGGCAGACGATAGCGAAGCTGAAGCTCCTATTTGAGTGTTCCCTCCGATCCTGGCCCCGACTTGTAGTACCCCAGCCTGCCCAGCCCCACTGATGTAGGGCCCTGGGTCATATCCATTGGCAGTGACTGACTGAGTGCCTTTCACCCATCCAGCCGGGACTGCCACTGAAGCTGACCCAGGATTATTGTCCTGCAAAGTGATCGGCATCGCACCATTATATGATGCAGCTACGCTGAAAGCTCGCAGATAGGCACCAATAGCGCCAGTCCGATCACTGTGGGAGCTGTTAACGCAGCCGCCTTGAGCGCCACAGGAGACTTGAAGGCGAATCTGGGTCGCCCCACTATTAGTCATATCCAGTGTCTGAGCAATCACATCACCACCCTCCTCAACTTTTCCGGCTGCAAGGTTGCCGCCGCCGCTGGCATAGCTAGGAGATCCGTCTCCTTTGAAGCCGGTTTTCCAGGCGCCACTAGCGTAAACTCCTGCCTGCCAGAAAAGATCAGCTTTACCATAGCTATTAGAGGCACCATTAGAAGCTATGCAAAGAGTTTCAAACATCTGGCATCCTTCAGCAGCTGAATAAGTCAGCACTCGTCCTCCAAAAGCAGTAATAGGGGCGCCGTCAGTATTAAAATCACGAACTGAAAAAGATCCAACTCCGACCGCATAAATATTATTGCCGTTAGTGTCAATATTACCAACGCGAGTGATTTGACCTTTTAGTGCTCCGGACGTATTTGCAACAGTGCAATCTGAGCTACCATAGCTGGTAAAATGATGACTATCATAAATAGTATCATTGGCGCTACGTAAGCTATTAAAAGGCCCGTAGAGGCGGAGCACATCTCCTCCGAAAGCCCGCTTTCCTCTTACTAGGGGATTCTCGGTGGCCCATGAGCTGCCGGGCCAAGTGGAACTAGTCGGAGCATTAAAGTTGACGAACTGGTAGCTGCCGGGATTAATACGCAAATTCTGGACTGAGATTCCAGTGTTAGCTGCTGGCCATCCGTTGGAAGTGCATCCGTCAACCACGAAACTTCCAGCTTGCCCTGGGGAGGCAAAGAAAAGAAAGCCGATAGTCACCGCAATAATAGTTAATGTAATTCGCAAACTCATATTAATCATTATCCAGGATCCGAACGCTGACAGTCAAGCTTGAAGGCTGTGGATGGCAGAACTTCCTCGCAGTAAGCTTCAGGCAGCCATTCCCTTAAAACACTATTCAGACGTTTTTGCTGGGCTTGCTGGCGTTGAATCATCAAATATTCTCTAACTTGCTTTTTGACAGCTAAGAATGATTTAGGGGGCAGAGCAAGCCGCTTTTCACCAGCTACCATCACCAAACTAGACCCATCAGCAGGGAATGGATTTGAAACTGAACCAGCGGAAGCTGAAGCAAGAAAAGCTAGCTGACTGCTACTAAAAGCAATTGCTGAAAGCCAGCTGGAAGGCAGGCGACGGACAGCAATTTTTTGCTGACGCATCTCAGCTAAACTACCTCCGGAACGTAAAATAGCAGCTCCTTTCTTAGCCAAATTACCAGCAGGGAAAGCATAAACTAGAGGACGGTATTTAGCTGGAGTTTGATATCGCTCAGGATCTGAAGCAAATTCTTGCTTGAGCTGGCTCTGGGTGGGTGCTCGCAGCTGACTGTTAAAACTGTCGCGGGCTAACCCGATCAAAGCCTGGGTCGCCAAGTCTTGCCTGGTAAGACCGACTTTACGCAAAGCTTCAGCTTTTAAGGAGCTGCCAGTGGCTCTCAATAATTGCTGATAAGCTGCTGCCCTGGCAGCTTGCTGACTGGCAGCAGAAGGCATTTTATTATTAGTTTTAGCCCAAGCCAGCAAAATAGCATCTTGAGTGATTTGCTGCTGGACTGCCGGAAGTTGAGATTGAAAAAGAATCAGACAATTATTAAACAATGGCCGATCAGGATCACTAGCAGTTTTAGCAGGATCAATGCCTTTTAGTTGCTGTGAACAAAAACTGCTCGGAGAAGATTTGAACAACTTCTGCTGTTCAGCTGGCAGTTTAGCGATCGCCTGCCGTAAAGCTTGGCTAGAAAAAGCTTGGCGAGCTAGCATTTCTTGCCAGGCAGCTACCGCCCGACGCGGAATTTTCACTAGCACTTTATCGCCTTGCTTGATTTGAATGGCAGCTGCCTCAGGATCCTTGATTTTGAAAGGAGTCGGCACCTTAGACTTGTTTGAGATTGAATTAACCAACAACAAAGCACCTACCAAGGCAGCAATTACTGCCACTAAAATAGTTGGCATCACTCGCTCCGGATTATTTCGAACTGATCCGATTAATTTAGGCCAAAAGTCCATTATTTTAATAATAGCTGTCCTAATCGGTTGCTGGCTGCTTTCATGCCTGAAATCAAGATTTTCGATCAAGTGTCAACGCAAATCCCGTCCTCTAAGACTAGGTGGAGGGTATTGAACTGTTGATTCTTTTCTTTGACTTTCTTATAGAGGGAGGTATCTAGTTATTCTCTAAACTTGTAAAAGTCTAAAGGTTGACTAGGCAGCCGCTTCTCTGCCGGCGTATCGCTAATAGTCGAAACTACTAGCTGATCCCCGGCAGGGCTACTCGCTTTTGCGTTCCCAAACTGCAAAACGCCCCGATTCCTAATCGGGTAATGCTTCTTTATGCCCATCGAATAGCGGGCTAAGTTAATTGCTGCGGCGCTATCACGACACATTTTGGATCCGCATTGACAATCATGAAGACGCTGACTAGTATCTTTTCCTTGCACATTGCCGCAGCCTGGGCAAGTAGCAGTCGCTTTAACTGTTTTAGCGGTCACTTCAACATATTTTCCGCCAGTTGCTTCGAATTCAGTTTTAATTAATTGTTTCAGTCGGGAAGGCGCCACTGATTGAAGAATGGTGTCACGGGCCCGGCCTTGCTTCCAGGCAGCAATATGGTCTCGTTCAGTAATAATGGTTTTGCCGGCTTGCCGCAAAGTTCGTGCTATTTGCCGCCAGGCTTGATCGCGTCTCAGGCGAGCATTGCGACTAGCGCGCCTGAATTGATTATGCAAACGCCAGTAACGTTTGCTGTCCGCCCAGTCAGGATTGCGTTCTTTGAGTTTGTCACGCTCAGAGCGAAGCCGATTAGCTTTCTCAGTTAAGCCAATAGCTAATTCAGACAAACTAATGGTTCTGGCTCCAGCGGCTGATGCCACTCCAATTCCGCCTTTGTTAACATCCAAGCCAACTACGCCTTTTTCAGCTACTGAATTAAGATAATTTTGATCACGGTAAGGTCGGCATTCAAAAGTCATTAAAAGAAACCATTTCATTTGCCCGCGGACCCATTCCCGTTTCAAGCTAATTTTGCGCAAAGAATCAATCCGCTCTTCATAATAAGCTTCTCGTTTTTTACCCAGGCTGCTAGCCAAAGAAAAAGGAATGTGAAGTTGATGATCAGGCTTCATTTTAGCTGAGGAATGGACAATGAAGCCGTCAATTAATCGTAATCCTTGGCGTTGATTGTTGCCATTCCAAATAGTACGTTTCTTGGAACGAGGCAGAGTATGCCCGCCCCAGGCTGCTTTGCGAAAAGCAGTGTATGTTTCGGTCACTAAGCTATTAGCAGTAGCTCGGTCAACATAATGCGCTAAATCCGGATTATTGTTCAATATTCTGGTGGCTTGAAAGTCTAATTCATTGCGCGAAAAATTAGTGGCATTAAACATATCAACTTTTTTGTGATAATAAGCGGCCCGCCATGCTTTGCTGCGGGTCAGATCATGTAGTTCGTGTCTAGCCCATTTTTGTAATAAGCGCAAGAAAAGATCTTGATGCGCTAATCTTCTGAAAAGCATATTTTTTTCGACGCGGCTTGGCTGAAAAGTTGAACGAATGACATGAGTTCCAGTTTCTTGCTTAGGTCTGCCGGGTAGCATGCATAAATCCAATAATGCGTCAGAGCGGCCTGATCCGATCTTTCTATGCGAGTAACAAAATGCGGCATGAGCGCATTTTCCTTCCAGATTAACGTTAGGGCGGCGATCATCACCAATAAATCGGCGCCAAGATGAAATAGCAGTATGCGCGGCAGGTAGTTTAGGTTTGATGGAAGCTTGATGCTGATAACCGAGCTTGCCCAGACCCTGATACCCTATCCATCCATCTGTCTTAATTTTTGTTCCCTTGGCGACATGCTTCAGAATCAATTTTTGTAAAGTTGCTCGCTTTTGATTCTTTAATGGAATAAAAATGGCTCGACTATTATCAGCAGCAGCAATCACTAAAACTGCTGGGTTGCTGCGGCCAGATTTTTGGCTGCCATGTAATAATAGTTCATCAATTTGTACTTCGCTTTCGAAGATTTGGCTTTGCTGCCATTGCTGGCAGCACTGGCGAATGTTATCACGGATTTTGACTGCCCCGCCACTACTGGCCGCGGCATAACTTTTTAGTTCCTGTAAGCTGGGATTGCCTTCGCCAATTAAACGAATAAATTTTAGAGTTTGTAAATGATCACGACAACCAAACAATAAAGTATTTTTCCAAGGTGAAACCAGTGAATTATCAGTCACAGGATAACGATTGTTCAGCAGCGCATCTACTTGCTGGGATTGCTTGTTTAATAATTCGTTGTTTAGGAAAAAACGCCGCATTAAACAAATATAAACCATCCAGAAGAATTAAATCAAGTTTTATGATTTCTTAGATACCGCCGTCTTATAGATTTACGCCAGTCAGAGGCCAGCCAGTTCATATAACGCATGCCATGACGCTGAAACTCAAACGCTAAGGATCCTCAGACCCAGTGGTCACCTAGGTCATAAATCCAGCTTCGGTTTAGCTAACTGTTCCCGCCGGACTAGCGCTCACTCAGCCGCATTCGCATAAGCGTTCTGCGATCTAGTTAAGCGCTAACTTTGATGTTGTACATGTCAGTCAGGAAATTGCTGGCTGCTTTAGCAGCATCGCGCGCCGAGCGTTGATCTTCTGTTTTTTGACGCTTAGAGCGCAACTGAGTGACTTTGATCATTTGGCTGACTGAGGATAAAGCATTGCTGTAAGGAATAGTGAACTTGAAAGGATTAGTTAAATTGCGACGCAAATCTTCAACCTCGCGACTGTAACTGCTATCCAGGCCATCAACTGAGCTGCGGTAAGTGCTCTTAGCATCATCCAAGTCTCGGTCTAAATCAGTTTTAGCTTGATCAGTGTCACTGTCAGATCCATGCTGAGGATCATCCTCCTGGCGAGATTGGCAATCCTGAACTTGCTGCTCACCGGGCTGACTGGTATCAGTTTTCTTAGGCAAAGGCTGGCTTGGCAGAACCGGCTTAGCTTTAGGCTTGCCTTTAGGCTTTTTGGGCTTAGCAGCAGGATCAGCTATCTGGCCAGCTTTCAGCCCTTTAACTTTTTTCTTATTGGAACGAATCAGGACAGTGATCTGAATGTCAGCTGTCACTCTCGAGCCAATAGCCGGATTAGTAGCAACAGTCAAGCCTACTTTGCCGTTGTTAGACTGCACTTTCTTAACTATTACGTCCTGAAAGCCAGCGTAAGTCAATATATTGCGAGCATCTGTTTCATTGAACCCCAGGACATGAGGAATGGTAATAGCTGTTTGAACCCAGTCGCCTTGATCATTGTAGCCGTAACTGGAATCCTGGGAGCATTGCTTTTGTTCTTTAATGTCTTGACCGGCAGAAGCCTGAACTGCAGCTTGGTAAGTGTCTTCCACTGAGCGAGTTGAAGTTAAATAAGTGCTGTCAGCGTTCTGCAAAGCAGCAGTGTAAGAGTCCTCTCTGGTCCTTGAGCCAGTAATGAAATCTGATTCAGCGTTCCAAGTGTTACAGAGCTTAAGATTAGAGATCCTAGTTTTAGCGTTAGTGGAGTTGCTGCGAATAGCCAGATCGCGTTCAGTTGAAGTGTCACTGATGTCTTTCCTAGCGTCAGAGTAAAGATCTTTCAGGCGATCTTGGGCTCGACCAGCTAATTTTTTCCGCTTAGCTAAATCATCTTTCACTTTTTGTTGATAAGCAGCTTTGGCTTTCTTGCCTGCAGGCTGTCTTTCAGGCAATGAAGAAACAAAAGTTGGGGTGCTGGCTGGCATCACCAGTAATTGTTTAAGTGACTGATTGTAGGAACGAGATCCAGATTTCAGTGATTCAGGAGTGACGTCCTGCATAACAGCTGAAATTTCGGAACTGCCGCCTAAGCCGAATTGGGCTGCGCAATCTTCTTTAGTGACAGCCGCTGAAGCTGAAGCTGGAACAGCAGCTAAGATAGCCAGAGCGGCTAAAGCAGAAAGGGACAGAACAGATTGGAGGGGACGCTTAACTAAAACCATATCTTTACTTTAAGAGCTGGGAGAGACAAAACAAGCTCAGCGGCCCATTAAGCGCCAAAATTCTTTTAATTATTTTTCAGTAAGGTATATTAATTAGCATGCTCTTCGGACTAATTGCTGCTGCGGCTTGTGCTTTGGCTTCGACTGTCGCTGCTGTCCTTAAATGGCGGGGAGCGCAGTCGGCGCCTGCTGTGAGCTTCAAAACTCCTTTATCCTCAGCTGGCGGACTGCTTAATAATCGATCTTTCCTGGCTGGCGTATTATTAGCGACCGTAGCTACTCTCTGCAATGCCGCAGCTATCACACTGGCTCCGATCAGTGTAGTTAAGCCAGTAGCTGCTGCTTCTTTAATAACTTTAGGTGTCGTAGTTAGTCTGATGCTAGGAATTAAAGTCACTGGCCGTCAGCAACTTGGTCTAGTATTAGTAGCCGCTGGCCTGGCCGGAATAGTGCTAACCGCTCGAGGTCATTCGACTGGCGGGTCAGGACAAGCATTGCTGATTTTTGAAGCAGTAGCTCTCAGCTGCGGATTATTACTAGTCGGAATAGCTAAACTGAAAAGCAGTGCTCTGGTATTAGCTTTAGCAGCCGGAATATTGGGTGGCTCAGCTGATGCTTTGATTAAGCATTTACCACAATCCAGCTTAGAGGGAGCAATCGCTTCCGGGCTACTATTATTGGCCTTAGCTGCTATAGGCTTACTGTTGGCAGCTAAGGCTTTGCAGGGAGGGCAGGCATTGGCTGTGATTGCTGCTTTAGCTGTTTCAGCTAATTTAACTTCTATTGCATCAGGATTTATTGTCTTTGGCGAAAAATTACCTAGTAGCACTCTGGCTATCTCAGTCCAATTATTGGCCTTAGTGCTAATATTTGCCGCGCTGGCCTTAATGCCCCCCAGCATAGCCAACTAAAAGCTGCTTAGCTAGCTCTTGCGGTCTCCCTTTTGGCTTATGCCCTAAGCTGCTCTGGAATGCTTAGTGCTGAGCTTTCAAATGGCGCCATTGAATTTGGGCTGGAGTGGCCCTGCCAAAAATTTGTACTGTGACTGTCGCTTGTTGAGCGCGCAAATCAATTTGAGTTACTTCTCCTTCAAAATCGCATAAAGGCCCGGAAGTAATTCTGACTTGCTGGCCGATCTTAACTGGAGCAGTTTCTGGATCAACTGTTTTTGACTGGCGACCCAACAATTTGCTAACTTCTTTAGCATCCATTGGTGCTGGATCTTCTCCTTGGCCAACAAAGCCACGCACTCCATTAACTGCTAGTAATGCTACTCCAGCTTTAATCCAGTCAGCGTGAACTAGGATGTAGCCTGGCATTAGCCTTTGCTGGCGTTCAACACGCTGATTGTCTTTGATTTCTATTACTACCATTGAAGGAACAGCTACTTCGGAAACATACTTGGAAGCCCCTTTCCGCTCCAGCTGCTCCAGAACCCGTGCTTGGACACTGTTCTCGCGGCCAGTTGTGACTTGAAGTGCGTACCATTCCATGCGGCTCATTAATTGAGCTTAGCCGCAAAATCACCACGGAGAAGACTTCTTGTTGTTACAATTATTTTATGACGCGAGAAAATGTTCTAGGAGGACTTATTATTCTAGTGGTCCTAGCTGCTCTCGGCTTTCTGATTCTTAAGCCAGGGCAGCAGGATGGTTCCGGAAAATTGCGTTCATCATCCTCAGCTCAGAGCAACGATCGGCGTTCCATTTTACTTCCAGATCTACTCTCTCAGCTTAGTCAAGGACAGCAAGGAGCAGTGGTCACCACTTCCGGAAAAGGCTCTTTGGGTTCAGGGGAAAGCTGGCGTTATTTCAACAGCTGGCCTAATCCGGATCTTAAAGTCCAAAACGCTGAAGGAAAAACAGTTAAAATTCCGGTCTCGGGCCTTGGAGTAGGAGGATCTTTAATTCTTACTTCATCTAAGAAATTGTCTCCCTCATCAGCTACCACTCTGGCCCGGAAAGCATTAAATGATCCTAAATTACGAGTTGCTGTCAGCTCAAAGCAAGGACAGCTGATTAGTAAACGCCTAGTGGCCTCATCAGTCTCTGCATCAGTGTCCGGAAAGAGACTAGTTTTCAAAGGTTTGTTCTCAGCCAGAGCTTGCAAAACAGCTAATCAACCAGCATTAGTTAATGCATGCCAAACACGAGCCCGTTAGCTAGCACTGTTGTTTTAGAGCTGATACACTAAAGCAATGCGCTCAACTTATCATTCACAATCGTTCCTAAGCTCTAAAGGCCGCTGCCTGCTAGCTGGAATGATGACAATGACTTTGCTGTTGCTGCTCAGTGCTTCAGCCAATGCATCCCCTAAACAAGACTTGCACAGCCAAGTTAAACTGGAGCTGAAAGGAAATCCGAAGAGTTGTCAATTAATGACACCTGACTATCAGTCTTTATTTGTTGGAGCTGCGGAATGGTTCAATGCTGGAGATTCATGTGGTGACGGAGTAAAAGTAATGGCTGGTATGCGCCGACAGAACAATCCTAAAGCATATTCATTTCAGGCAAGCCGGCTGCTTAAAGCGATCGGCCGGGCCCGTCGTAGCTCCTCAGCTCCGCGTTCGGCTAAACTTATAGTCCGCTACCAGGGCACTCCGCCTGGCTGGAGCACTAGGCCGAAATCACACACTGTTGAAGTTTACAAATTAATCTTCTCAGATGGCGTCTGGAGAACCGATAATGTCACTGCTCGGGTTCGGCCTCCTTTGGCGAGAATAGCTCGCTAAGCTTTTTTTAGCTGTCTTCGATTCTTAACATCTTTCAGCAGAATGCTGTGGGTTTTAAGCGACAGAAGAGACTGCCACTCTTGCAAAATAGCTGGTTTGCTTTACTCTTAAAACATGGGGAAAGGAAACAGCGTTTGCGAACTTGCTATGATGGAACCTGATCAGCTTAAATCAGGCTTAGCTGGTCTTGATTTGCCGGTTTTGTATGAAGTCGGCGGAGCAGTTCGCGATCAACTATTAGGCAAACAGCCAGCAGACGTAGATTTAGTGACCTGCGGAGTAAATGCCGAAGAATTATTGGAAGCCTGCCGTAGGATCGGAGAAGCTGAAGAGCTAATAGTGGCCGGGCAACTAGTCGGAGTTCGCCTGCGGGCTTCTTTCACTGACCCGGAAGGAGTTGAAATAGCTTTAGCTCGAACTGAGCGCTCCACCGGGCCAGGTCATACCGATTTTGAGATTTGTCCGGTCGAACCTCACGCTGACCTAATTGGATTAGCTCCAGCGGAGAGGATAGGCCATCAAAGCCTTCGAGTTGATTTACTGCAGGATCTCAATCGGCGTGATTTTACTTGCAATGCCATTGCCCGCTATCTCTTCTCCGGAGAAATCATAGATCCTCTTAACGGACAAAGTGATCTTAAAGCCGGATTACTGCAAGTCATCTCTCCTAATAGTTTCCGTGATGATCCGCTGCGTATTCTGCGGGGACTGGCGAGAATTTCCCAAGATAATCTTCAGCCAACTCAAGAGACTGTTCAGCAGGCAGAATCTTTTTCAGAGCAAATAGCTAATATTTCTCCTGAACGCATAGGAGCTGAATTATTAAAAATTATTTCCGGAAATAACTCAGCCTGTGCTCTTTCATTAGCCAGAGACTGGGGAGCTTTGTCAGTTGCCATTCCTGAGCTAGCTGACTCGATAGGCTTTGATCAGCAAAATCGCTGGCATCGCCTAACAGTGGATCAGCATACTCTGGCTGCTTTAAATCAAGCTGATAAAATGAAGCTTGATCAGACCACTAAGCTGGCAGTGCTTTTTCATGACTGCGGAAAGCCTGCCACTGCTAAGCCCAACAAGTCTGGCGGGCTGTGCTACTATCGGTTCTCTGAGAATGACCCGCTCTGGACCAATGACCCGCAAAGAGCATTAGACCATGAGACAGTCGGCGCTCAGCTTACTGAGCAGGCCCTGGCCCGAATGGCCTTAGGGGCTCAAATTACCAGTCAAGTTACTGAACTAGTTAAATGACACATGTTCAGCGCTGAACGCGATTTTAGATCCCGGACTTTGATTAAGCAGCAGATCCGTGCTCGCAAAATGCTGGCCCGTTATGGACATAGCCAGTCAGTCAGACTTTGTCAATTAAGGATCTGTGACCTGGCCGGCAAAAAAGGTCAGCTTGAAGACGGTTTTGACAAAGATGCCTTAGCGCTGATCGAGATGTTGTCAGTTCAGCGCAGCATGCCTACTTCGCTAAAAGAGCTTTCTATTGACGGTTCAGATCTGCAAAGAATGGGGTTACCTGAAGGGCCTGCATACAAAAAAGTGCTGCAAGGACTTTTAAAAATTGTAGTCAGTGATCCTCTTCAAAATGATCCTCAGCGCCTTGAGAAGCACGCCCTGCGAGCCGTTAAAGCTCTCTAATTTATCCTATCTGAAAGTCATCTTCAAGCGACAGCTAGCGAAGCTTCATCGCCCGAAGGTGATAGTCCTCTGCCTTTTTTATAGTTTTACTGCATTTGCTGCGGGAACTATGATATAATAAAAGTCATATGACCTCTATTTCAGATCAAACTACTAAAACTGTTAAAACCATTAAGAGCCAAGGATCGAAAAGCGCTCATAGACTACTGAATAGTAGTCAAGCTTTGCGTAAATGCTCACGCTCTGAGCTTAAAAAAGCCGTCAAAGAAGCCCGCCGCCAGCTACAAAAAGCGCAATTAGCTGCCGAAGCCGCTCAGCGTAGCATCAGCGGTCAGGCCAACCAAATGGAAAGCTTGCGCGAATCATTAGCTGAAGTGCAGGCCGCTCTGCAAAAAAGCGAGCAGCAAGTGCGCCAGCTAAGCCAGAAGCTAATAAAAGTAGGGCGCGGAGCATCTAAGACCGCAGCTAACAAGCCAGCTAAGAAGTCAGTAGCTAAGAAGCCAGCTAAGAAAATTGTCGGCCAGAATAAGAAGCCAGCAGCTAAGAAAACTAATTCTTAAAAAATTGCCAGCAAAACAGTAGCTAATACGGCCGCTTTTCCGCAGGCGACTATTCTTTTCAAATGAAGTCGCTTGGAGAACATATTAGCAGGCAGGCAGAGCTATTCGCTGATCGCGCAGAGCGATCGAAGGAATAGTCTTTTTGTTTAAATCTTTAATGTATTTAGCGAAATTTTTAAGGAGTAAATGACGAAATTTGCCATTGTCCCCTATTAGTCGACCATGAGCGCCATAATGGAGCACTATGCTGGCCGGCAAAGTACTACTGCGCCCAGTGCCGCTGAAAGTAGCTGCTACGGCATAGAATTCAGCAAATCGTTCTAAGACCGAGTCTCGCCCTTCTCCGCCGGGTATAAATTGACTGCCCTCATATCTTGACCACCATAGCAAAGATCCTTTTTCTCCCATTATTTGACAGGCAACATAATTTCGATCAAGACTGTTCAGCACAGTGTAGTCAAAAAGATGGCCTATTTCATGCCGCAGTACATAGCAGGCAGCTGTGCTGTCTGTAAAGTCAGATAGCCAAATTTCCCCTTGCCAGGGAGCAATATAGGATCTTGGCGGATCAAGAGAACGATAAACTTTCAAAGTTAAATTAGGGCTAGCAAGACGCGATTTTTTAAGGCAGCTGTTCATCCAAGGTCGACTATCTGGCCCAACCAATTTTGTTTGCCCAAAAGCTGCTGCTGGAAAGAAAAGAACAACAATAGTTGCTAGTGCAGCAAGACCAATCACATAAGAGGGAGCAGTAGTAGCACGCTTGGCAATCTTACTCATGGAGCTAGTATATCTCTTCTGCTCTGGATTACAACAGCTGCTACTGATCAGCTCTCTGGATGGCTTCTTCTACCATGGCTTCTTCAATGTCATCTAAGGCTAAGAATGCTAACCATCTTTTATGCAATTCTGAATTAATCTCTTCCAAATTAGCTGTGGCCCCTTCGATGGTCATAGGCTGTATGTCAAGGTCAGCTGCTATTTGGCGGATGCGCTCTTCGACTATCTCTATGTACTTATCAACTGATACCCTGGCCATTTCCTCACCAATATTATCCATCCTATTAGCTGACTCCTCGACGACTGCTGCATAATCCCCCATGCCGATGGCAAACAGGGCTTCCGTGCTAGAATCACCGATCTCCCCGGTGCGTTGACCTGCTAGGATAACAATCTCTAGGCAAATTGCCTGGTAATTGCGAGACTGCTTAAGAACTACTCCTAGCGCCTTCTTAAACTGTCCTACCAAAATACCCCTCTCTTCATATGCCATTTGATAAGCGGATGGCTCAGGAACATCTTTTAACCGGGAGGTGTCAACACTAAAGATTAAATCTGAGATCATCTTTTAATAATGCCTTGGTTTTTTAAAAATAGCTAATTAGTTAGACCAGAACGGTCACTAAAGCTTGATGGCTGCCAGCTAGCCAGAGTAGGCCATTTTTATTTTATTGAAACTCAGTCCAGGTGCTGTAAGTTCAACTATGCATTTAATTCCTTCTTTTGTTCGTTCCGCTAGGCCAGTGCAGTTTAACTCGCAGGTTATTTCGAAAGCTGTTTATCATCGCCGGATGCGGGAGCTGGACCTTGAATTTGTTTCCGGAGCTCAATATCAGTACGGATGCGTTGAACCCCGCACTTACCGGGAATTTCTTAAAGCTCCTTCAACTGGCCGCTATTTTGTTGCTAACATTCGCGGCCATCATCCTTTCCGTCGTTTAGAGAATTAAAAAACCGGAAGATCAGCTAGTTCTCCTGGCGGGGAAAGACTAGGAACATCCTGTAATGATGATAAGCTAAATGTATGTCTCTTACTGCTTGGCGCCATGTCCCAATCGAAGAAAACGGTGAGCCGCTAGTCAGACTGACTGGGCTTTATTCGCAGTCCTGGCATCGGACAATGGGTCGCCCTGGATCACTAGATGAGATTTGGATGCGTGTCAACACTAATCGCAATCTGTTCAAAGCTCAAAGCTATCTGCCGCAAGGCATTAAATTGCTAGTTCTGGACGGCTGGCGTCCAGTCGCTTTGCATCAGAAAATCGTAACAGCTGACCTGCTAGAAATTGCTGCTCATCCTGAACTAAAAGAGATTCTGGATCCTGCTGATATTACAGCGAAACATCCTGCACCGTCATTAACCGGTGGTCGAGTAGGAGTAACTTTGTGTGACGATCAAGGAGAGCCACTAGATATGGGATCAGTGGTCCGCCATCCTTGCTTAGAAGCCCTAACTTACTATTATCACGATAAGCATTCCGAGCAGGCAGAATTATTCCATAAGCGGCGGATGTGCCTACTGGCAGCTATGACCCGCTCTGGTTTCTCTTCCGATGGAGGAGCCTGGTGGCGCTTTCAACATGGAACTCAGCATCACCATTCGCTAGTAGGCGGACCAGCTCAATATGGATTAGTAACCCACCTGCCTGGAGATCACGAAGCACGGGCTTTCAGTTAATGCCGAGAAAAGTTAGTAAAAGCATTCAGGTGCATGATCTATCCCTAGACAAAAAATGCTCTCCTTGGGCTGCTAGTCTTTCAGTAGCCACCTTCAAGGCTTAAAATTATTTGATGGTCTTTTCTATAAGAAATATTGAGAAGCGAAAATTAATTTTTGCTTTTATTTTATTAAGTGGCTTCTTTGCAAATTCAAGTTATGCTTCAGCAGCAACTGAAAGAAAAGCACCTTTTGCCACTTTGAGCAGCGCTTATTTGGATGAGAATCCGAATGTTGTTTGTCTTGGAGCTGCGGCTCGCGATCCGCTCAATCAGCCTTGCATTAATCCACAATTACGGCTTTCAGTTTTTCCATCGCCGACCGGAGCACAAGTTGGCCAAGGAGCAACTCTCCATAATGCACTTTGCGATAGCAGCGCCGTGCGCCAAGAAGGGAGGCTGACCATCTGCAATTTTGGTGTTCCGGTCAGCCAAGCTAAGCGGCAAGTGGTTATAATTGGGGATAGCCATGCTAATAGATGGCGGACAGGACTTTATAAAGCAGCTATTCAGCGTGGCTGGAATGTCTCCTCAATAGTCAACTGGGGATGCCGTTTCTCAACTACTGAAATCAGTGATTATGGCTCAGGTCAAGCAACCGTTCAAATAATGTGTCGTTCTGTTACATCAACAGAATAGTCACACCCGGAGAATTGAACGGTAAGACCTCTTAAGAGGCTTTCTCCAGTTTGCTGATCAACGTTCAGAGTTAGCTTATTTAAGTCTTTTAAGATCAATAATTCTTGCTTAAAGTCCTTTTCTTTCTGACTG
>Ga0105054_10007609_pt1 | contig 14648 bp, 11 predicted proteins | sample BON02_FD_78091 | JGI IMG/M metagenome (GOLD analysis project Ga0105054, IMG submission 78091) | Freshwater microbial communities from Lake Bonney liftoff mats and glacier meltwater in Antarctica - BON-02 (megahit assembly) | ecosystem: Environmental > Aquatic > Freshwater > Ice > Glacier...
TATATATATATATATATATATATATATATATAAACACACACATATATATATATATATATATATATATATATATATATATATATATATATTTATATATATATATATATATATATATATATATATATATATGTATATACATATGTATATATATATTCATGTACATGTATATATATATACATATATAGATATATGTGTATATTTATATATATATTTATATATATATATATGTATATATTTGTATATATATGTATATGTATATATATAAATATACATATATATATATGTATATATATATGAGATCCACAATGGTCGTGGAAATAGAAATCAGTATCCTCAATGATCATAACAGGTCTCTTTTCAAATGGCCCATTTGAAAAGAAATTTGAATTTTGACTTATCATTCTGATTTCTATTCTGATGCCCATTTCGAGTCTCATCTTTGTTCAGACCAAACTCTTTTTTTTTTTTAACTTTGATACCGATTTCTATTCCAATGCACATTTCAAATCTATTCTTTTCGGCATTGGCTGTCCTGCTGGGAAACGAAACAAGTCCACCCCCTTTTCTTTCTTTCTTGGATGGCCAAGATCCAATATAATCACTGGACCACTCGGGTGGTGAGCACCCGATTAATCACTTAGGACCCAAGTAACTGTCCCGGACCGTTGCTGACCAGCGATACTTCGTTCAAGAAGACCTTCTGTCTCATGAATATTCGCCCCCACCTCCGCTGGTGTGTGTCGTCGCTCGGACAGTACTCATGACAGCTGCAGGTAATCATGTCGTTCTAGAACTGGCGAGACTTGTTACTAGATTACTTGGACCCATTGGTACCGAGAGACCCGGGGTGTTCACTACAGTGGTGGATGTATAAATTCAACTTTCCTGGCGAAATTGTGCGCACGTAAACCCCAATGCATTATGTTGTACTGAATAAAATGATTCAAGCTATATGGGTTGCGATGGCACTCTGTCAGCATTACTCCACCCCGTTCTGGCCTCTTTCATTCCGCTTCTTCCATTTGGAACCCAACGTTGACATGATTTCCTGTAAATACAGTCCATAAGCACATCATCACAGCATAATGACACCGAGAGCATTAACAATGAAAAATTCATTATGACTACCATCATATTTGCTTCTTCTCTGACTTGAGACTTGACGAAGCAATGGTAGGCCGTGGGGTCTCTCAGGCTTCTTTTTCATCATTTTGTCAGTGCTACTCACACGCATCTTAATGGTCTTCATCTGCTTTGAAATTTCAATAAAGGATGAGCCCATGATTTCCATGGCGCAGGCGATTTCATTGAGCTCTTGCATTTGCATGTTTTCGGTGTGAATCTATCAAAGGATTGTTTTTGAATCAGTGTGCGCTATTTTTATTTTTTGAGTTACTCCGGACACGGAAACAAAAGGTACTTTCCAACGGTATAATAAGTAATTTTCGCATATACGTTGGTCTTTCGATGATTTTGTTAGCAAAGTTGATCCACAATGTTTTTTTTTTTGGCAGCATGCCCAGCATTTATTGCCACATTTCAGAAATAGAAATATTGTGTGGTCAACTATTACATGGTGTTGCCAAATACACAAGAGACTCGACATGAAAAGTCATCGTGGGTGCATATGACCGACACAAGTCACAACCAGAACTCGAGTGTTGTCTCCCCCGACATTGGAAATCATTAAGTACCCATCCCTGGTTCATTCGCAACAAATAGTCTACATGATAATTTGCAAGCACAACGATACCAAAAACTACGAAACATTTGGTACAAACCTACGCGCATTGCAACTTCACCACAAGATAGAGTCATTAGAAGACAAACTCGAAATGATTCATAAGTCCTCGAACCATGAAATGTTGAAGTTTTTTGGAGCATTGTTCGTATCCTCATGTTCACATCTATTATACTGCAATTTTTTTGCGGCTGTCACAATGCCGCCTCACTGTGCAAACGAATGTGGTAAGTGATCAAGCACGAAGAATTTTTCCCAACTTAAGATTGCAAAAACAAATTGCGTTGAAATTGGCAATGCCCATTCACAGCACACACAGATCAAACAATTCGTCTTCATTTTCTTTTGGAATGACGTGTATGTCATGTCCATCTTGAACACATTGAATGCAACAATGGGTTGAAAGGACAGTAGGTTCAGGATGTGCCACTTGTATGGTACTTTTGAGGTCCGTACACAAAATCATTTCCATTGTACTTGTCATGGCAGGGTGTCCATATGTTATTGTGAAAATTTGATGACACACGCTCTCGATTGTTGCATGTTTAAACGTATTTTTGTGCAAAGAATTGTGTGTAATGTGGCTCAGCACACGAAAAGTAATAATAACAAAGTATCATGCTAAAACCTATTAAATACTTATTGTCAATATGTCATAGTAAATCCAGGCTAAATATGATAGTACAAAATAAGTGGAAACTAGAAACAATCACAAGTAATCGTAATCGTTATGAATGATCATTTGAAAGCTAACACAATCAATCTTATGTAAGTATTAAAGTTATACGAGATGTTCCACATGATGGTTCTTTTTGAGATGTGATGCACGATGAAAAAGTGACATTCTTATGTCGACAATTTTGCCAGAAATAGAAGAATAAAACTCCGAAAATAGAAAACTCACACTTGATGAGATTCCATTCAGGAATTGCAAAAATCAAATGTCGTCTCCATGTGCCAAATAAAAGCCTGAGAGGAAAAGGGCTGCTGAGCAAACATCACCTAAACAAAAAATGTCTGTCAGTGCTGCCCTCAAGAAATCACTCGAAGATCCTGTTTACACACTATTTGTAGAAGTTTGTTACGAAACACAGAAAGCAATTATAAAGGTTAACTGGAATTTATCTACCATCCTTTAATCAACCAGAACGCAGAAAAAATACAGCAAACTGCTTTCTGTTACAAAGAGCTGGCGCAGATCTATCGCGAGGAAAAGCACTCGAAAAACAAGAGCATGTCCGAGAACACACAAAAAATCAAAAAGTGCCGTCTCTCTTTGGTCGAGAAATCGTAGTCAGAGATGTTTTGCTGGTGGCGGTATAGATAGACAAATGAAAATTTTGTCAAGTACAATGCGAATTTGAGTTGGTTAATTCAAATCTCACAATTGGTTTACAATCAATATTGCTGCATTTGGTGTGTCTTGAAAATGCCAGTGCGAAGTCTCGAGCCTGTCAAATATTAGAAAGACACCCACACAACTAATACAGGCAAAAAAAAAGTTGTTAAAAGTGTTGTAGGTGAATAATCGATATAATTTGAGCACATAGAGCTTCCAACAAAGCTACTAGACTATTTCTTACGCAGTAATAAAAGCAACATCAATCAATTGCATTCGTGCAACCCATCACAGTGCTCTCAAACACATATCCAGTGATTTTCTTTTTTAATTTTAAACAAAACACCCACTGATTTCAAAGTATGGATACTTTGAAATCAGTTGGTGTCTGAATGATACTCAAGCGAAAATAAATGTGCCAAATGCCTGCTATTTCTTTTGAAAAATATGTGGAAAGAATCATAATTCAGTCATTGTGCCAACTCTCTGAGAATGATATGCGTAATGCATTTGAATCGGAACTGGTGATCAAGATCAGGTCGCGTGTGCTTTACACACTTTCAGAATCTCCTGCGCGATTTTTCCCGACTCCTCATCGGAATCAGTGAGCTCCTCAGCCATTTACACCGGGTTTAGGGCAGACCCAAGCAAATCCCCTGCGTGTGGGTAGTTCACAACGTGGGTTTTTTGTTTTTGTTGCAATTTTTGGTTTCTGGTTTTTGGGTTTTTAGGATATGCAAACAATATAGCCGTCGTCTGAGTAAGCTTTGCAAACTCGAAACCCCTTTTGACCTTGTTTGAGAGTAGATTTTTTATTGCAAACTGATAGTGGATATCCCAAGGACACGGGGGTGAATAAACGCTGGCAACGCCTGGGAATCCCCTTCGCTATAACACCCATCGGTCTGCTCCACCAGTCTCCGCCCTGGCCCATTTGTTTTTTCAGTTTTGAGCTCAATTGCATCTAAGAACTTTTTGGTTTTTGGTTTGTTATACCGCCACACAGTTAGCAACTCCATTACAGCAGAGACGCATACAAGTGGTGCGCAGTAATAAGGTAGCCCGAAAGCGCCTGACCGAATCAAACGGCACTCCCGCAATGGATTCTGGACACATGAATGTTGGTTGAAGTGAATGTATTTATATTGGAAGTGTATTGAGGATATGAGATTTTGTATTGAAGTGATTGATTTGTACGTGAAATTGAATTAGGGATTGTATTTTATTGGTAGTATTTTTATTATTTGTATGTTTTGTTTTCCCGTGTTTCGTGTGTTGAGCGGGTGTTGTCTTGTTGTACTCTCTGTAAGAGGTGGAATGGTGAAGTGATGTATATGATACTGGTAGTCGATGTAGTGATTATTATTATTTGAATAATTATGTGTATGTGTACGCTGGAGTTCGTCTGAGTTGGCGTGTGTATTTGTTTAGTGTGTGCAGTTTTTCTTTTCTTTTTTCTGCATGTTTATTCTTCTTTATTTCTTTTTCTTTTTCTTTTTTGGAATTTGAGAAAGAAGAGGAGTCGGCACAAATCAAAATCATTTACTCGCCCAGGTCCGCCGAGGTCCCCCTAAAAAAGAACACTTTAAGCCCCCCGGTTCGTGGACAATTCACAGAGTGACATTTATGACAGTCATGTCTTTACTAGATTACTTGAACTGTGAGATTCAACAGTACCACACATTTTTTTTTTGACCAGGCCTTGTCATCTTGTCGTTTCGGCTAGTTTGTTGACATTTCCTTGCATCCAACAGGGGACTTTGCCTGGATGTTTGAGGGACTAGTCGGGGCTGCACAAGTGTGTGTGGACCCGCATCTTGACCATCTTTCTACACCTGATCTCTCTGCCTTGGCCTCGACGCCGTTTCACGATGGTCTCGCTCACTCTATTTCTCGTTGGGTGCCGTGATTGCTGTCTGTTGCTTCTCTTACCGCTGGCCCGCATCTCCTTGTGTTTTCCAAGGCTGTATCTGGGTCCAGCTCATGAGTTGCAATGTGGCTCCAGCAGGCCCCTGAACTTGACAAGTTATATTCAGTTGGAAGCTTCTACCCATTCACAAAGCCCACCTATAGCGAAAGCTGATTTGTTTTCTCTCCAGGATCGCTGGCTGGACCTGCCGTGGCTCACTTCAGCGATGCCAACATGTAAGCAGCAAATATATGCGCACTTGATGGTGAAAGTGTTTCCTGGCTCGTACCATGTGTTTTCTCACAGGTGCATCAAAATGCATTTTGATGCACCTGTGAGAAAAACGTTGCTTAAGGCACATAGCAGATAGTCAAGGCAAGCGTTGCAGTGCCAGCGACAGTGCCAGCGACCATGCCGGTGTGCAGAAGTGTCTGGTTTTCTGATCTTGTGTGTGATTCAGGATCCACATGGTAGACCATGGCAGCTCGTTGTGTCACCACGTCATTCACGAGGGCCAGAGCGTGTGCGTGGTGGTGTTCAACGGTGCAACTTATTTCATGCCCGACGAGGTCACAACCGACTTCAACAGTACTGTTGGCGAGCAGACCACGTCTGCGACATCGCAGCTTGTTCTACCAGCTACTGTGAATTTGGGGTTCGAAGGGAAATCGTGTGGTGGCTGGCTAAAGATGCAGCACCACGGGTGCGAGAAGATATGGGCCGATGACAAGACACGTATCGTGTGCAAGGCGTCGACCTCACACATGCTGCTGGCATTACACGCCGTGACTCTTGCCGCGATGCAGTGTGTGTACAAGAATGATTTCAGTGACTTTGATCAATGCGCTGTAGACAATGCCAGCAGTGTAACGCCCCTTGGCGCCCACATGTTGCATTCCATGTGTTTTTCGGCTCGAGGTTCTGCAAAGACAAGTGCACGTGGCCCCATGACCCCTACAGGTTCTCCCCGTGGAGGCCAAAAGAGAGTGGGAGAACGACATCCCACAGGGATGCATTGCGGAATTGTGTATTTGTGAAGGCACCCTCGTTTCCTTCTGAAGATTCTTTTCTGCTGCGCACGAAACAGCGCGAGACCCTGCGCTGCACGTTGAAACTACTGGGAATGCAAAGTTGTTCTTGAGCTGAGGTACATGAATCGTCAAAGTTCAAACAAAGGAAGGGTTTGACCACCAGACCATGACCACAGACATGATCAACGTCGCTGATGCGTAAGAGCAATCTGGGTGTGTTTAGACACACATATCGTATATACTTAGTAAGGCGCGCCAGGGGTCCTGCTTAGAATACACCTACTGAAATGGGGCGGGTCTTCAATTGAAAAAAATTGATAGCGAAACAATGAACAGCCCTGTAAATTTTATTTCCACCAAATGGTGCGATGTACACTGGGAGATTTCCAGCTTTTTTTCTTTCGAATGGGTGATACATTGAAATTCGTGTGAATATCTCTTCTTCTACCAATCTGAACTGTGACTTCAAAAGTCTTTCTTTTACACATGAAAATGTATACATATTTCTGTCAGCTCAATTTACAGCCTTTTACTTTCGATCCCACACTAAAGGTGAGGGAAATGTTTGTAGCGCATCTAACAACGTCAGACCCATTCATGGCGAGATTAAACAAAGAAAACCTCGAGACCGAACGCAGAAAGTTGCGAATCTCCCAGAAATTATGCTGCCATTTGGTCTCTTGTGATATTGACTGCCCCAAAAAGAATGCACAAAATAAATCAGTCCATCGAACTTAAAACAAGCGATCAAACAATGAGTGTTACCGTTCAGTCGAAGGCCAAATCTTGATATACCAAATTGCGCGATTCTGTCTTCTGTTGGACATATTTTCCGTACTTTTCCTGGAGCTACCAATACTATACCAATCGCTGAAGCTCACTGTGCGACTGAATGGATTTCTTGCAAATCCTTAATTTCCTTGTTCAATCTCGAGAATAGATGAACAAAGAGCAAAAATGAATACAACCGTTGTTGTTGTATTGTGTTGCACATATTTCGCTCAACTGTTTGTATGAAAACATACGGGGATAGTACGTTCTTTCGTTTGAAATCCTTTCAGATATGTTCATATTCAAGTTTGAAAGGAAATATATGAGAAGAAATTCTCATGAGTTGGTGTGTTTCGTCTGCCATGACAAAGAACATTGATGATGATTGCTTTTGTTACCTCAACTTGAAAGTAATCTTGTACCCCTAGTGAAGTGTCTATCAGCTCAAATCCAGCTGGATTCCAAGTCCCAGCGTTTCTCACATCTTCATCTTTTTTTTTTTGGCCAAAGAAAAGACCATGATGATAATACAAAACAACAAAGGGCCCATAGCCCAATTGAACGAAACTTGCAAAGTTCGGTGTATCAAGCCCCGGCCTTAGTCACTTAGGCCCAAGAAACTTACCTGGATCAGAGCCTACTTATCAGGGAACCTGCTGATAGAGAGTGACAGTATACATGTTTGCCACTGGCAAACACCTCTTTCTGTCTTGAATTTGTGGAAAGCTCGAGAACACAGTTTGTTTGGTGGTTTCACTAGTCTCAGGCACAGCAATCCCTTTCAAGTTGTACTGCGGTTCAATTTTCCGCAGAATGTGCCAAAACGTGAGACGGCCTGTTCTGGCAACCGGAAAATTAGAGGATTGAAAAATTGGAAAACCTGGCGCAACCCCATCTTAATTTCAAGTATTGTCTGTGTACGACCTATCACAGCGCCCCACATCGGCGAAAGAAATTATAATTAGACTCAGAGAAGCAAACAACTTTTCAAAATGTTTGGCACCAAATTGATCGGCAATTAATTCAATAATTACATCGTACGAAACGCGTTTTCCAAAACCGCACCAAATTTCGAACATGAAATTGGTAGCGCGATATCACACATGATGTGATTGGTTGGATTTTCAAAACTGTGACTTGAACTTGAAAGGACAAAGCGTGTCAGAGAAAACATTTTCGGGGGCCTGGGTTTGGTCAATCATTTTTGTCGCTGAGCTCTCTCAAATGAAAGGTGTTTGAGTACACATTAAGTGACTCGCTCCTTGTCAACTGGTGTCATCACACTGATACCGTGGCAGTGTTAAGATGCGTGCTCTCGAAAGACTAAAAGCAAGTAGGTCTAGTCTTACCCTCTCCACCGCATTGAATTTGGTCCACCAAAATTCTTTTCCAAAACTTTCAGATTTTCCATAATATTTCACTCAAGTTTGCAAATTTTCGGGAGTTGGCACTTTCGAAAAGCATGAAAACTCTTAGATTTTCCAGAATATTTCACTCAACTTTGCAAATTTTCGGGGGGGGTCACTTTCGAAAAGCATGCAGATCCTGGGGAAAATATTCAAAACAATTGGAAATCACGTGCAAACAGTCGGAACCTGCTAGAACCATTTCTAAGATCGAGAAAGAAGAGAATTTGTACGGGCATTGTGCTATGAACAAAGCCCGAGAATTTTTTTCAAAAGGCTCTACATTCTTAAGGGTTGCTGGTTTTGGATGAAAAAGCTTCGTTTTCGAAAGAATTTCGGTAAGAATTTCAATGCGATGGAGAGGGTTAGTGATTCGTTTGTTAAATTTGTTGTCGTACACTTCTAGGCTGTTTTTTATAAGATGTTCTGGTGTTAAATCTTTGCTTTTTTTATTTGTATTCCACGAGGTATGATTCAATGATTTGACCAAGAGTCCGTTAGTTGATAATTTCTTTACTACTGATTTGTACAAATTGCGTTGTTGTGATCGCTGAGTTTGAATTTGAATTGTTTAATTTCTAATGAATTGGTTGACAAAATGAGACATTGACATAGCCCAAAGGAAAGATTTGCAATGAAACAAAATGCACCGTCAACAACATTTTTTATTCAAACAGAATACTCTGCATGCAAGCCTTGAAGTCCAATCAAACATAATGCACAGTAGGCAATTTTTATTTGAGTTGAATCTTGATTGGCTGTCTGTCCTGTTGATGTAACATGTGATCATTTTTTCATAATTCGCACTTTAGAATCTTATTTGTTGAATTTTTAATCAAACTGCTGCCGGCCAATAGTACGTTTGTTTGCCCCACTGATCCGAGTCATTATGCAGCAGGGACTTGAATAATGAATATCTGAGAATCCATTCCCGGGCCTTCTCCCATTGAACAGATTCACTGCCACAAGTTTGCCAAGGGCACTCCTCGATGTGAGCACAGGAGTGGAACGAACACCTGGAGAGCTGGAAGAATCTAGATCGACTAAAGCGCTGCATTCATGTAGAGTCATTGTAGACCCGCATGAGAGTACAAAGTATATTTATATGTATATATGCTGGCTTGCGAAATGATGATCTACTAGTAGGCTCACTGCCCTCTTCTTTTCAACATATCTTTTCTTTTGAGAAAAAAAGAAGATGTGACGACAATCCGCAAACTTCAGTCACTCATTTCAGTTAGAATAATAAACTGCACCTTGACAATTACAAACAAACCCACTACTTTATTTCTTTATGAGCAGTAATAATCACATGCTTATAGAGCGTCAAAGCTGGGGCCCGTCCGACGAACGATGGTGGACTCAGGGTGTTAAACTGGGAATCACAATCCAAGATCCTCCCCCAGAGTCCAGAAGACAGACACATTTAATTGTATTTTACTTATTTGTATTGCATTCTGTCACGTGTCTAAAAACTTGCCACTTCACTGCTTGTTTGACGTTGCTATGAACATCAATTTCTGTTTTCTGTGTCAATACTGCATGTGACGTCGTTACAGTTTTGCCCATATTTGCTAAATATTTATCACTTTACCTACACATTTACAAAATCATATACAGAGGCACACACACACAAGCACACGTGTACAATCAGCACACAAGAGGAATGGCGACAACTAGACACAACAGCCTGGTTGAGAGGGGCAGAAGAAAGGCTTTTGTTAGGGACCAAACGCTCACACAAAAAAAATCATAAGAATACTGTCAAAACCTCCCGATTTTCATGAATCTAGAAAAAAATGTTTCGAGCACATAGAGCTTCCAGCAAAGCAATTAGACTATTTCTTACGAAGTTATCATAGAAACATCAATCAATCAAAGCAATCTTCACTTATTCCCATTCTTATCATCGGCGCCTTTCTTTTTATCTTGGGCCTTGCAGTGACGCTGGTCTTGAGGGAAAATGGCGAAAGGTCTGTAGAGTGCGACGCATAGGAAGTGACTGCACCAGCGGAGACGAGTGCAGCCGATCGGTAGCGATACAGATCGACACAGCCGAGCTGGTAAGCCAAACTGCAACGCCGCGCCGCACTCGCGCTCTGCTGCCTGCCATTATTGTGTGCGATCTATTTGCGGCACGCAAGACCGTCCGTGATGCGAGCCCTAACTGCTTGCTACCGCTGCCTGCTTGCTGCCACCTGCTGCTGCCGCCTGCTACACCTGCTGCCGCCGCTTGCTTTGCGAAACCCAGGCCCGAGGTCGCTCAGGTTTGGAGGCCATCCTGGTGAGGGTTCTGAGCAATCAGTCCTTGGCCGGTTTGGTCGCTCTCTAGAGCACGAAGCCGTCTCGATTCACATGTGGCAAAAATTCCAATTGGTTTAGCGAGCAATGGAGCGATGAGTGGGGTGACGCCCACGCTTGCTGTACGCTCTTACCCTTCGTTTCTTGATTCTTATCAATTTCTAACCTCGGTTGAACCCCTCACTCCACCTACTCTGACGTATGCCAGGACGATGCTGGCCCCCACCAACATGCAGGAGTCAACCCTCTCCCACAATGAATTTGCGCTGTGCCTGCAATCGCTTCTGTGACCCTCCTCGGCCCTGTCTCCGTGTGAATTTTCCACACGTATGCGAGCGCTAATCCCCTCCCCTGTTCCCGCGTGCCTGCGTTCGCTTCCGTGACCCTCCTTGGCCCTGTCTCCAAGTGAATTCAAATCATTATACATGCGAGCGCTAACCCCCACCCATGTTCCCACAGGCTTGGGCGCGCGGCAAGCGGAGGGGCATCAGTCCCGCAGCCGCCGCGCGCCACAAGAGTCAAACCAGAGTTTGCACATATTTTTTTTGACTATTTTTCACCTTTTCTGCGGTAGGAGATCCTTTTCTCGTCTGTTTTTCCGTTCTTTTTGAGATCGGACGTCTCCTCGACCCGAATTCTGAAATTGGACATTGAAGTCCGATTTCAAAGTGAGGAGATGTCTGATTTCGAAAACGGGAAAAAGAAGGGGAAAAAGAGGCTTGCTCAAAAATAACCACCCGGAAAAGAGCCAAATCCGTGGAACTCTGCTCCGACTCATGTGGCGCGCGGCGGCTCTGGGGCTGACGCCCCTCCGCTTGCCGCGCGACAGACAGTCTGGCTCCCGGCTTGGACAAGCACGAATCCCACTCAACACAGTGTGGCTCTAGACACAGGCCCGTGCCCTGCCCCCAAATGCCGCACCTAATCAGGTGCAACACTCCCAGAGGAGCCTAAACTCGTAGTATCCCTGTCCGAAGCCTCACACTCCCTGGTGAGTCTAAACTCGTCAAAAACTGGCCAGCAGCACCCAGTTCAGTGGTGCTTCTATAATGGAAATGGGAAAGACTTGGCGTCTCTGGTGCAGGTGCGCCTTCTCCTTCGTTTTTATTTCCTTTTCTTTTTTTAACAATCAAGTGTTGCTTTAGGCAGTGGGCGGTGGAGGGTTTCACGATAATTGGGACCTTGGATCTCAAGAAATCTTACCACTGATCACTCAGGAACCTCACCAATGAGGCCGAACGAACTTTGGACCTGCCCAGACGACGGAGCCGCCAGGGCACATGCCCTTGGTTGTCAACGTAGTAGTTGTGGGTCCGTTCGAAGAGGAAGAGGAGGGGACCGGTATAGCCAGCGACTTAGTTAAGGTGGAGGGTGAGGATCCAGACACCCCAGGATATCTAAGGGGGGACAGGGTGAGGTTGGGACGTCAGCGATCTCGGATCGTGGGTGCGTCTCCCTTGGCTCGCTCACGACGAAGCCCCGTGACCGTACATAACGATTTCCCAATATCGGTTCAATAAAACAAAGCAACACACACACGCCATTTTGTGCAGTTTTGCATATATGACTTGGTCTCTGCGAGATACAGGGGTTGGGGTGGGGGTAGAGACCCTAAAAAAAAATTGAACCACTATTTCAAAAGAGACAAAACACAAAATCTCGTTGGTGGTGGATGTAGGCGACTGTTACAGCATTACTGGTACAAAGTTTTGCATTACATATTGTCACGTACTATTCGATCATTTACTCTTGATTGAACGATGTTGCTTTTATTACTTCGTAAGAAATAGTCTAGTAGCTTTGCTGAAAGCTTTATGTCCTCAAACGTAGATTTGAGTTCTCGATTTTCGAAAATTTTGCCGCAATCAAACCGACAACCTCAGGACAGATACAGCCCGTTCTGTGGAAGATGATACTCGGAATGGTCATCGGAATGCAAAACGAAATCCTTATCGGAATCAAGAAACTACTATTCTACGTCTCTTTTCAAATTTTCAAATGAAAAGAGACCTAGTACAATAGTTTCATGATTCCAACTAGAATTTCATTTTGCATTCCGATGACCATTTCGAGTCTCATCTTCTACGAAACGGGCTGTAGTCCCACGCTCTGATTGTTGGTACACACCAAATTAAAAAATGGGTTCGAAACTAAAAAAGTGAAAATAGGTGTCGACAGCCAGAATATCTACCCCCGCCCCCCACGTCTCATCCCTTTGTGCCAAGTCCGACTCGAGTGACTTAGCCACTAGCACCGGCAAGAAGACAACGAGTTGGTTTCTTTCTCAGGCTCTCTTTCTTGGGTGGCGAATCACCACTTTTATCACTAGACTAAGCGGGTGGTGAGCACCCAATTAATCACGTAGGACCCAAGAAATTGTCCCGGGCCGTAAATTTGTGAGCTGTCATGCATCCTCGGGCTAACAGGTCCCAACAATCAAGTATCCCTAACTTCTAAGCTTTGAAGGAACGTAGCGCCCGATGCAATAGTACCCCCTTACCGTGACTGGGGTAGGTAAGGCAACAAGTAAAAAAGCCGGTTCAGATTGCTTGATTGACATGGCTTTTATAACTCCATAACAAATAGTCTAGCCAGATTTAGCCTATGGCCATCTGGATTTTTCTCGCCGAGTCGGGCCCTCCAAGTGTCTCGTCCCTACCCCTGGGCTCACATCGAGCACCCCATGTGCAGTGTGTGTGTGTGTGTGTGTGTGTGTGCGAGTTTGTCTCTTTCGCATTTGCCCTTGGCCGCCGCGGAGATTATTCTCCACAAAAATTTATTGCACCATTTTTGTGGGCTTTTTTTCAAATGACTCAGGATGTTCTTCTAGCAATGTGCCTTCAGATGAATCTGTTTTCTTTCTTTCTTTCTTGAGTTTCGAACACCCAACTTAATCTCTGGACTAAGTGTGTGTTTAGCATCCGAATAATTACAGTGACGCAAGACCCAATAAACTGTCCTGAACCGTTGACGACCTAGCTTTGAGCAAATAGAGATTCCAGCAAAGTTCCCAGACTATATCTTACGAAGTAATAAAAGCAACATTAATAAATTTAGGCTGACCCGCAGGTAAAAACTGTTCACAATATTTGTAAGCTGGCATGCATCCTCCGTCTAACAAGTTCCAACAATCACGTCTTCCTCACTACCAAGGAATGTAGCACCCAATGCAATGTTGCCCCCCCTACGGCGGGCGCGCGGCAGTGAAGAGGCTTTAGCCTCAAGCTGTCGTGCACCACCATATCAAGACCAAACCTTTGGAGATTTTTCATTTTTTTTCCATTTTTCCGACTTGCGGCGGCCGCAAGTCAGCGAAAAGCCCACCTGCGACAGTTCTTGAACCGAACTTAAGATTACTTGAAAAATTCCAAATGATAAACAAACTGGATATGCTCAACAAATCAGAATCCGCAAAAATCGAAAAATGGTACTCTCAAAAAATCAGAATCTGCTTGCAAAACAAATTCATGTTCTCACCAAGTCCAAGTGCACAAAAGTTGAAAATTGATGCTCTGAACAAATCCATATGACAATGTTCAAAGATGATGGTTTCAAAAAATGGAAATCTCATCACAAAAAAAACTGGATGTTCTTACCAAATCAAATTCCAAAACAGTTGAAAATCGATCCTTTCATTGAAACATTCATGCCCAAAAAATTTCAACGATGATGATCTCAAAAAATCAAACATGTTGCAAGTTGATGATTGCAAAAACATAAGAACTGAAAAGGTCGAAGGTTGATGATATCAAAAAAGGAAAAAAACTTAAACTGTTTGATAATCTCAAACAGATGAATTTAATAATCTCAAACAGATGATCATATACATATATATATACATGTGTATGTATGTATATACAAAGGTATATATATATGGATATGTATATATATGTATATGTATATGTATATACATATACATGTATATACATATACATACATACACATGTATATATATGTATATATATATATATATATATATATATATATATATATATATATATATATATATATATATATATGTATATATATAGATATATATATATATATACATATATATATATGTGTATGTTTATATATATATATTTATATATATATATATATGTGTATACATATATGTATTTTTTTTTAAATTAATTTGTATAGACATTGA
>Ga0105054_10007610_pt1 | contig 14648 bp, 16 predicted proteins | sample BON02_FD_78091 | JGI IMG/M metagenome (GOLD analysis project Ga0105054, IMG submission 78091) | Freshwater microbial communities from Lake Bonney liftoff mats and glacier meltwater in Antarctica - BON-02 (megahit assembly) | ecosystem: Environmental > Aquatic > Freshwater > Ice > Glacier...
CCTCGATATAGGCCAAGGCTGTGTCGTGCGCAAAGGGACCGTGCTCGCGGTGGAAGCCTTTGAAGGGACCGATGAAATGCTCCGTCGCGCTGGGAGTTTCAAAACCGATGAATCCCTTTTCGTTAAAACCGTCAAAACCCAGCAGGATTACCGATTCGATGTGCCCTGTTTTGGTCTACGCACATTGGAGAGCATGAAAGAAGCCGGTCTTAAATGCGCTGCGCTTGAAACTGGGAAAGTAATCCTCATTGATAAATCCACTGTCATCGAACAGGCCCGCAGTTGGGGGATCTCTCTACTCGGCTTTGAATAATTCATCACACTCCACAATTCATCTTTAATAATTCCGAAATGGCTACCGACACTATCACCGTATCCGTCAAAGGGGTTATGCCCACGACCAATGGGTGCGCCGTATTCTTGGGCGACGAAGAAAAAACATTCCTCATTTACGTCGATCATCCCGTTGGCAGTGCCATTCAGATGTCGCTCGCAGGCACCCGCAAGTCGCGGCCGCTCACCCACGATCTCATCGACAACATCCTACTCGGCTTTGAGGCCAAACTCGATCACGTCGTGATTAACGATACGAAAGGGGACACCTACTTTGCCCGTATTGTCCTCAAAATGAGCAACGAACTCGGAATGAAAATCGTCGAAATTGATGCCCGCCCAAGCGACTCAATCGTATTAGCCCTCCATCACAAAAAACCCATTCATGTCAGCCGGTCTGTCTATGAACAGGAAGAGGATCGCACCGAGATTCTGGAACGTGTGCTCCGACAGCAATCTGACGACACCGCAGCAGATGCATTCTGAATAATGGCAACGACATCGAAAGTTCTGCCGCCATCTCTTATTCAAGGCCAGCCATTCACCGCTCTTGCACCGATGCAGGACGTAACCGATCTCGCCTTCATGCAGGTCATCGCACACTACGGCGCACCGGATTATTTCTTCACCGAATTCTTTCGGGTTCATTCCAATTCACGGCCTGAAAAACACATCCTGCGCTCCATCACCGAAAACGAAACAGGTCGTCCCGTTTTCGCCCAGCTCATCGGTGAAGATATCACCCAGATGACGCGAACAGCCCGAGAATTGCTCAACTATCCTGTGGCCGGAATCGACCTCAATCTGGGATGCCCCGCTCCCAAAGTTTATAAGAAAAACGTCGGTGGCGGCCTTCTTCGAGATCCCGACCGTATCGATGAAATTCTGGCTGCTCTCCGAGAAGCATGCCCAGGGCTTTTCACCGTGAAGATGCGGATTGGTTTCGAAGACGATCGAAATTTTGAAGCGATCCTCGAAAGCGTTAAACGCCACCGGGTTGATCTTCTCAGTTTGCATGGGCGCACTGTGAAGGAGATGTATCGCAGTGAAGTTCACTATGATTACATCAAGCAGGCTACCAGCACTCTCGAATGTCCGGTCTTGGCCAATGGCAACATTACTTCCGCGCAAACCGCGGTCGAAGTTCTCAAACATACGGAAGCCGCCGGCGTCATGATCGGTCGCCACGCGATCCGGAATCCGTGGATATTCCGTCAATGCCGTGAAGCCTTTAGCGGTAACGTTGTCACCCCGATCACACTGGCCGATGTGCGTGACTACATTGATCGCCTCTTCCACGCCACTAATCACGATAAATGCCCCGAGCGCGCTCACGTTAACAAAATGAAGAAGTATCTGAACTTCGTCGGCCAAAGTGTGGATCCCGCAGGTGCCTTTCTTCATGACATGCGACGAACGACCACTGAGCTTGAATTGTTTACGGTGTGCGATCGGCATCTATTATCCGTTCCAGGAAAAGAATTTGTTACAGAACCCTATGCTGGGGTCATTGCTCGTCCGAACTGCGAAACTCCCGAAGCCAACAACATCAAGAGCTGTTCGCTCGATTCCATCTCCGCATGAAAGTTCAACTGCAATACGGCCAAACAGGTCTCGATCTCGATTTAGACGGTCTCAACGCAACTGTCCTCAATCCTCGGTTCATTGAAGGGCTAACTGATGAGGCCGCCGCCTTTAACGAAGCCGTGCGCGCTCCGATCAATACTCCGCCTTTGCGCGAGATCGTCCAATCTCACGAGACAGTCGCGGTCGTGCTCCCTGATGGCACGCGCCCATTGCCTAGTGATCGCTTGCTCCCTTGGTTGTTCGCCGAGCTTGCGCACGTTCCCGTTGAAAACTTCACCATTCTGATCGGCACCGGTTCCCACCGGGCCAACACGCCTGAAGAGCTCGATCGAATGCTTGGAGCCGACATCGCGCGTCGCTATCGGGTGGTAAATCACGATGCCCACGATAGATCCACTCACGCCCTCGGTGGACATTCTGAGAAAGGTTACCCGATCCATTTTGCCCGTGACTACGTCGAAGCAGATCGTCGCATTATTCTCGGCTTCATCGAGCCACACTTCATCGCCGGATTTTCCGGTGGTTACAAAGCCGTGATGCCCGGGCTCGCGAGTATCGATGCGATCATGCAATACCACGGTGCCCGGGTGATCGGCGATCCACGAAGCACCTGGGGAGAACTCGAGGGTAATCCGACCCAGGAACACGTGCGCGCAGGTGGATCCCTCCTCCCCATCGATTTCTGCATTAACGTCACCTTGAACGCGCACAAGCAGATCACCCGCTATTTCTGCGGTGAAACCATGTCCGCTCATGTGGAAGGATGTGCGTTCTCAAAATCAACCGCGATGGTCGCATGCGAAAATCCGTTCCCCATTGTTGTCGCCACCAATAGCGGCTATCCCCTCGATCAAAACCTCTATCAATCCGTCAAAGGCATGTGTGCGGCCTCACGTATCGTGACGGAAGGCGGACTCATCGCTGTGGCCGCACGCTGCAATGATGGGTTTCCTGAGCACGGTAATTTCCGGTCCATGCTCTTCGAATCCAAATCGCCTCAAGATTTGTTTGATCGCATCATGGAGCCTGGATTTTCAGTTTTTGATCAGTGGCAGGCGCAGCTGCTTGCCATGGTGCAGTTGAAGTCTCGCGTCGGCGTTCACTGTGAATTGCCTGATGAGGATTTACTGCGAGCTCATCTACTTCCCATTCCCGACATTCGTGCAGCAATTGATGCGGAACTAGAAAATATCGGGCATGATTCCCCTGTCGCGATCCTACCCGAAGGCCCCTTAACCATTCCCTATCTGGCGTAAGTTAATCGAGGCCCAGTTTCCCCCGGCCAGCTTCTGAGATCATCTGAGGAGTCCAGACTGGATCCCAGACAATATGCACCTTGGCTTCGGACACAGTCGGTAATGCGGCGATTTTTTCTCGCGCATCTTCAGCTATCACCGGGCCCATGCCACAGCCCGGAGCCGTAAGAGTCATTTTAACTTCAACCACGTTATGCCCCTCATCGTTAGCCGAAATATCTAGATCATAGATTAATCCCAGATCCACGATATTCACGGGAATCTCCGGATCGAAACATGTTTTCAGCGCGGCCCAAACAGCCTCTTCGTTAAATTCTCCAACGCTCGGGGCTGCCTTAGCTTCCTCTGCCACATAATCTTTCAGCGCATCGGTATCGTCCTTGGCGATTCGAAAAAGGCCCTGATCGGTCCGCACCGTTACGTTTCCGCCTAAAGTCTGAGTTACATAAACTGCCAGACCCACGGGAAGCTCAGTTTCTTCTCCTGATGGGATTGCTGTCGTTGGACATGCACGTGTCAAAGTAGTATTCATTCAGGGAAGATTAAGACTCATTGGCATCTTAGCGTAAAGCCCTTGTGGGTCATTGAAACCACGAAGTGTCTCCATCTCGCTTTTAAGTTTCTTGATAATCATCCCATCCAGCCCTACAGAAGCCCTCGATGGCATGATATCGTTCAACAATTCTGAGATGGCCTCCGCAAACTCCTTCTTCCGTGGATATTCGACCAGGCGGTATTTTTTCAGCCCTGCTAGTTTCGCGGCGTGTTCGATCGCCTCATGGAGACCGCCGATCTCATCGACCAGTCCCCAATTTAGTGCTTCCTGCCCCGACCACACGCGCCCTTGGGCAATTTTATGAACTCTCTCGCGTGGCAGATTTCGAGATTCGGCTACCTTCGAAATAAACTCGTCGTAGATCCAATCCACCGATCGCTGGATCAATGCCATCTCGGCATCAGTCTTTGGTCGACTGATCGTCATAGTATCTGCGAACACGCCTGTCTTCACTTGATCGAAAGTGACCCCCCAATCATTGGCTAACTTTTGAATATCAAAAAGGACCCCAAAGACTCCGATCGATCCCGTTATCGTCGTGGCCTCAGCGTAAATACGCTCACTGTAAGTAGATATCCAATAACCACCGGAAGCTGCGTATGAGCCCATTGAAACAACGACCGGCTTTTCCTTCGCCGCCAATCGCATTTCCCGTTGGATCGCCTCCGAAGCCGAAGCACTTCCTCCCGGGCTGTTCACCCTCAAGACAATCGCGCTGACCGAATCATCAAGACGTAGCTTACGCAGTTCTCGGGAAAAACGGGCTCCACCGATCTGTTCTCTCTCCCCTTCACCATCGACAATACTACCCTCCGCATAAACCACCGCAATCCGGCCTCCGCCCGAAGAGCCATGAGTATTGATTAGATTAGCATAGTCACGCAGGGCGATTTGCGTGAATGGTTTCGATGCGTCTTGCCCGGTGCTCTCCTGCAATTCGGATAGGATCTCATCACGATAAATCACCCGATCAATCAAGCCCGCCTCTTTGGCCTGTTCAGCACGGATCATCCCCTCCGCATCTACGACCTTTTGGATGGCCTCGACACTCAATCCGCGACTTCCTCCGATATCCTCAATTAGGTTCCCCCAAACATCACCGAGTAACTGCTGCAGCTGCAGCCGGTTTGCCTCACTCATATCTTCTCTGATAAATGGCTCCACTGCTGACTTGAATTTACCCACGCGCGTGACTTGCACGCCGATTCCATATTTCTCAAACGCCTTTGCAAAAAACATCGGTTCGCTCGCCAATCCAGGCATCATTAATACGCCGTAAGGATCCAACGCAATATCGTCGGCCACCGAAGCCACGTAATAATCGCGTATTGAAGCGTAGTTCATAAACGCATGCACGGGCTTGCCGGCATCACGAAATTCCAGGAGCGCACTTCGCACCTCTTGGAGGGCAGCATATCCAGAGCCCAAACCGCCGGTGCGCACCGATCCGACGATCAGCAAACCCTTGATGCGATCATCAGTAGCGGCAGTCCTAAGTGCCGTGGTCACTTGTCGCAACTGCAGCACATTCACGTGATTTCGGGAAAAGCTCCCGAGATCAATCAATGGCGGCGCATCAGTGATATTGGCAGATAAATCAAAAACCAGATAAGAGCCACGCTCGACCGCGACCTTTTTCTCCTCCATCGATCCAAACACCACGAACAAGATCACCAGCAATAATAGACCTGCTCCGAAAAACAGCACCAGCGCGGACAATGCTCCCAAAAGTGAAGAAATGAAATTACGCATGCGTTGGATACTGCGCATCTTTCATTGCACTCACCAGAAAATATCCACCACAGACACAAAACAGTTACCCATGCAGTGATGAACAAGTTGCCGTCAATAAGTAGATCACTTCTAATGTATGTATGAGTGAGGAAAACAAGCTACTGACCACCAATCGCAAAGCTCTGACGATCAATCTCGATGATACTAAATACGGCACGTTTGCAGAGATCGGAGCAGGACAGGAAGTGGCGCGGGTTTTTTTTCATGCCGGAGGGGCCTCAGGCACAGTAGCCAAGACAATGTCGGCTTACGACATGGCCTTTAGTGATGCCATTTATGGCAAGTCCGAGCGCTACGTTTCGCAAGAAAGACTCAGCTTGATGCTCGATCATGAATACGAACTCCTGATCGAACGCCTCGCGGAGCAACGGGGAGACGCGAGCCATTTTTTCGTGTTCGCCGACACCGTTTCCGCGCGCAATTACACTGGCACGAATGAGGCCCACGGATGGATGGGTGTGCGTTTTCAAAGCGAAGCCAATGGTCCTGCGAGTGAAATCGTCATGCACGTGCGGATGTGGGATAAGGAGAACGTTCTCCAACAGGAAGCCCTTGGCATCGTCGGCACCAATCTACTCTACGCTGCTTTTTACTATCGGGATGATACCCAGAAGTTTATCACCTCCCTCCTGGATAATTTATCAGCCGAGCGCATCGAAGTAGACATGCTTGAATTTCTCGGCCCGGAATTCGAACAACTTGATAATCGTCTCACCTCTCTCTATCTCGTGCAGCACGGCCTCACTAATGCCGTAATGTTTGGCCCCAAGGGCGAGGTCCTCCAGCCATCGGAAGTTCTCTACAAAAAGGCGATCCTGGTGGAGCGAGGCAGCTTCCGTCCGGTCACGCACGTCAATGTCGACATGCTGAACTGCGCCACGGCTCAGTTCATGCAAGAACCTCTGGTCAAAGGTAAGGACCTCATCGTGCTGATGGAAATCACCATGCATAACCTGCTTTCGACTGGTGAAATCAATGCGGAAGATTTCCTCTCTCGCGTGGATTTACTCAGCGACATCGGCTTCACGGTGATGCTTTCCGACTACTCGGAATTTTACCGCATGACCTCATATTTCCGACGCTATACCAAGGAGATGATCGGCGTAGCCATGGGGATCAACAACCTTCAGGAAATCTTTAACGAGAAATATTACGACAATCTCGAAGGAGGTATTCTGGAGTCATTCGGCCGTCTCTTCCGTCACTCGGTTAAACTATACGTCTATCCAATGCGACAAGCCGCCTATTCGCATTACCTCGCTACGGGGCAAGCCGAAGACAGTTCGGACAGCAATGATGGCATGCACTCTTTTTCCAATGAGGTTCTGATCCATGCCAAAAATGTGCAGGTCTCAGCTCATTTGAGAAATCTCTACGCCCACCTGTTGGAGAATCATTACATCGACAGTATCTCAGGATTCGATCCCAGCATCCTGCACATCTTTTCCCTTGAAGTCCTCAGGCGTATTGGCGAACACGACGCAAGTTGGGAGTCGATGGTGCCTACCGCAGTAGCGACCGCGATTAAAAAACGGCAACTCTTCGGTTACATCCCGACCGGAAAATAAACTAACGAACGCTACGACGAATCATGCGGTTTTCCAAATACCACGCCCTGGGCAACGATTACCTCGTCCTCAATCCCAGTGATTACCCGGATTGGCCAGAGCCGAACCTCAAGCAGATCCGCGCAATATGTCACCGCAACTACGGTCTGGGATCAGACGGTATCCTCTGGGGCCCGCTTCCTTCTCAACGTGGCGACTTCCGTCTGCGCATTTTCAATCCAGACGGCTCGGAAGCCGAGAAATCTGGCAATGGGCTCCGGATTTTTTCGCGATATCTTTGGGATCGGAAATTAGCGATTCAACCGGAATTCACCATCGATACTAGCGGAGGAATCGTCCGCTCTACTCTGAATGAGTCCGATCTATCTGTCACCGTTGAGATGGGCCGCGTGATTTTTCGCAGCACGAAGATTCCGATGAGCGGTGCGGATCGTGAGGTAATCAACGAGAAGTTCACCATCCTCGATTGTGATTTTCTCGTTTGCGCCGCGACGATTGGAAATCCGCACTGCGTCATTTTGCTGCCCGAAATTTCACCTGAAATTGCACACAAGTATGGCCCTGTATTCGAAACCCATTCTTCATTTCCTCAGAAAACAAACGTGCAATTCATGCAGGTCATCGACCGGCAGAATATTCGAATCGAAATCTGGGAACGAGGCGCTGGCTACACCCTCGCCTCTGGCAGTAGTTCCAGTGCCGCCGCTGCGGTGGCACGCAAACTTGGCCTCGTAGACAATCAGCTTACTGTCCACATGCCCGGCGGTGCGCTCACCATTAAGATCGATCCCGATTACCAGATTTCGATGAGCGGCCCCGTTAATCATGTAGCCGAAGGTCACATACATCCGGAAGTTTTCACTCCAAAGCGCTAGGCTCCTCAGTATTTTACCGAGCAACCGTAAGGTCGTGTAATCGCCGTTCGCACAGCTTTACCTTCGGAGAGATCCTTCAACGCAGATCGCACATAGTTTTCCGCACGATCAATATCAGAGATTTTCGTCGAACTAATACCGTCGATAGCTCCCTGATAGACCAATGTGCCCTCAGCAGAGATCACATACATGTGCGGTGTGGTTTTCGCGCCGTAAAGATGTCCTACGCTACCGTCACGATCACGGAAATACGCAGTGAACGAGGCTCCATTTTCTTTTTTCCAGCTCTTCACTTCGGAAGGCTCAAGATCACCCTGTGCGCCCTTGCGTCCTGAATTGATCACTAGCCAAACCACACCTTCCGCGATCGCGTCGCGCTGGACGGTTGGTATGTTCCCGCTCTTGTAATGCTTCACCACAAACGGACATCCCGGATTCATCCATTCGAGCACGACAGTCTTCCCACGAAAATCTGAGAGGTTGTGGGTTTCCCCTTCAATGTCCGTCAGCATGAAATCGGGCGCTGCTTGCCCCGTCTCCGCTGCATGACTGACTAGCAAACCAGTGAAGAAGACTGCCCACATAGAAGCCAAACGAACGAGTAGATTTATTTTCATGGTTACGGTAATTTTACTCACGATTTTATCAAAATCCAGCGCCTGCCGCATTTCTTTGTAATTTCTGTGACTTGCCGCCGCTACAAAGTCGCGTAAGTTCTGAAGACTTATTCGATGCCGCTTATTCGAAATATCAAACGTTCATCCCGATTGTTGCAGTTAAACCTAGGTCTACTAGCTGCACTGTTGGTAGCGTTGTCGCTGTTTCTCTGGCCGCACTGGCAGGAAAATCCCGATCTTTCACATGGGTTTTTCATGCCTTTGCTCTTTTTGCTCCTTCTTCATGAAAGCAGAAATCACGGCACGATGCGGTTCTTACCGTCAAACCCGATCAAGACTGCGCTAACGCTACTTACAATTGTTGCTGGGCTATTTCTGATGGGGGCGGCTGGTCTTTATGCCGTCACCGTAGGTTGGTCACACACCTTAGTTGCCTTTTTTTTGACGAGCAGTGCCTGCCTGTTTTTCTTTGCAGGGCTACTAACCCTCTCCGATTCACAAGTAGGTCTTTTGCCACTGAATTGGACTTCACTGGTGGCGATTGGACTTTGGCTGCTTTGTGCGCCACTTCCACCAGGCACATATTCCCGGCTCACCCTCAGCCTGCAGCTCGGTGTGACCGATCACGTGCTCTCCGCGCTTAATATACTCGGAATCGCGGCCAGTCAGCACGGTAACGTGATTGAACTCGCCAGGACTTCCGTGGGCGTCGAGGAAGCCTGCAGTGGGGTGCGCAGTCTGATCTCTTGCGTGTTCGCGGGTTTCTTTTTCTCGGCCACGTTGGTCCGCCGCTTTTGGCCACGACTAATCATCATCGGTCTCGCCGCACCATTGGCGTTGATCATGAATTTTGCGCGCTCCCTCATTCTGACTCTGCTCGCCAATGCCGATATCGATATTTCGGGCACGTGGCACGACATCACTGGTTTTGCAGTCTTGGGTGTTACCGCAGCTATCCTCGGCGGTCTGGCTCTGCTACTTGATCAGAAAACTGATGATAGCGAGCCACGCCAATCCACATCTAAAGAGATCGCTCGTTCAGCCGGAGTTCTGCACACAGGCCTCACTATCGGTCTTCTGTTCGTTGTTTCGCTCAATATATTCTTCTACGCTAAAACGCGGCCGGCTCCTCCCTCAAATCGTATCCCGCCAAACCTTCTAAGTATTCTCCCCGCCACTTCCGATGGCTGGCACGTCGATACCAGCACCGACCTTTATCGATTCAGTGGTATCCTGCAGACCGACAATCTCGCGCAACGCACCTACCGTCGTGTCTTGAATGGTGAGGTGACGATATTCACCGTCTATCTCGCTTACTGGCAGCCAGGCCAATCCTCCGTCAGTCAAGTTTCGATGCATACCCCCGATGCGTGTTGGCCAGGTTCAGGCTGGGCTCCGGTCGAAGTCCCCAGCCGACGCGAATCACTGGTGATCCCGGATCGGGCTCTTCCCGCTGCGGAATCACGAAAATTCACCACTGGACGGTTATCTCAAAACGTATGGTTCTGGCATATCTATGACGGAAAGCCGATCGACTTTGTCGAACCACGTTCTGCCATCGAGCTCTTACGCCACGCCTGGTATTACGGTTTTACTAACGAAAGAGATCAGCTGTTTGCCCGTATTTCCAGTAACTTGGATTGGGGTCAGCTCAAAGAGGAACCGCTCTTGCATGAAATCTTCCGCAAGCTAAAACCACTCGGACTCTAAGCACATGCCACTGCAGGTCACCTCTCTTGAGAAACGTATTCTCGCCATCATCGCGCTGTTAATAGTTCTCGGATTAATCGGGCAGGCCGTGCTCTGAATGAACATGAACGCCCCCCCTCCTCGCTTTTCACTCCCCCTGCTGTTTGCCGGCACACTTGCGGCAATCTCAATCATCGCACTCGTCTTGATTATCCAACTGCTCAACGCTGTGCAGACGGAAAACGCCATCCTACGTCAACAACTCGACATGTCCGAACTCAGTATTCGCAGCCTACAGAACCAGCGCGAAGCCGAACTGATCCTTCGAGAGCACGATGCTAAACCCGAAAAGCACATCGCAGAGGATTAACAATTTAACTCACAATTAATTAAGTAACTCCCGATACTCACTTGCGTCGTAGAAATCTAGCCTCGACGCCTCTCAACCCACGCGAAAAACTACCCAAGTATGATCATTAAACCCAAGGTTCGCGGATTCGTCTGTGTCACAGCCCATCCGGAAGGATGTGCCGCCCACGTGCAGGAATGGATCGACTACGTCAAAGCTCAGCCTCCGGTTGAACAAGGTCCCAAGAAGGTCCTCGTGATCGGCTCATCGACCGGCTACGGCCTCGCGTCGCGTATCACCGCCGCTTTCGGCGCCCAAGCCTCGACCATCGGTGTGTTTTACGAACGGCCCTCGTCAGAAGACCGGCTCGGCACTCCCGGATGGTATAACACCATCGGATTCTCTAAAGCCGCCCAAGCTGCCGGTCTCTACACCAAAAACATCAATGGTGACGCTTTTTCGGATGAGATTAAGAAAGAGACCATCGACGCAATTAAATCCGATCTTGGCCAAATCGATCTCGTCGTTTACTCGCTCGCGTCTCCTCGCCGCACTCACCCGAAAACTGGTGTCGTTCATAAGAGCTGCATCAAGCCAATCGGCCAATCCTACACCAACCAAACCGTCGATACCGATAAGGGTGTCGTCAGCACCATCACCGTCGATCCTGCGACGGAAGAGGAAGTCGCGGATGTAATTGCAGTCATGGGTGGCGAAGATTGGGAAATGTGGATGGAGGCACTCTCTGAAGCCGGAGTGCTCGCGCCCGCTGCACAAACGGTCGCCTACACCTACATTGGTCCTGATGTCACCTGGCCCATCTACCGTGACGGCACCATCGGTGTCGCGAAGAACGACCTCGATCGCGCCGCTCATGCCATCGATGCCAAGCTCAAGCCCATCGGCGGACGCGCAATCGTTTCCGTCAATAAGGCGCTGGTATCCCAAGCCAGTTCGGCCATCCCCGTCGTGCCACTCTACATCTCAATCCTTTACAAGATCATGAAAGAAGCCGGCACTCACGAAGGTTGCATCGAGCAACTCTATCGTCTGTTCGCCACTCAAATGTATAACGGCAAGACCGCTGTATTTGATGAAGCAGGCCGCACCCGTATCGACGATTTGGAAATGCGCCCCGAAATCCAAGCAGCTGTCCGTGAAATCTGGCCTCAGGTCACCACGGAGAACCTAGAAGAGCTGACTGACATCAACGGCTACCGCAGCGAGTTTCTCAAAATGTTTGGGTTCGGAATCGATGGTATCGACTACGATGCCGAAACCGAGCCGCACAGAGAAATGGAGTAATCATCCGCTCAAAACTTTCAAAAAGGCGGGGCTTCAAACCCCGCCTTTTTTATTCCATGCGTGTAGTCATTCAACGCGTCTCCTCAGCTCAAGTCGCCATCGAGGGGCAGATCTTCAGTCAGATCAAACAAGGCATTCTTGTGCTCGTGGGAGTCGCTCGTTCGGACACTCCGGATGATGTCGCGTGGCTTGCACAAAAAGTCATTGCACAACGCATCTTCACCGACTCCGAGGATCGCATGAACCTATCGGTCAGAGATGTCCGAGGTGAAATTCTCGTCGTCAGTCAATTCACCCTTATTGCAAGCATCCGAAAAGGCACCCGGCCTTCATTTAATGAAGCCGCTACTCCCGCCATCGCCGTGCCTCTCTACGAAAAGTTCGTCTACGAATTGTCTAATCAAATCGGGCACCCCATTAAAACCGGCAAGTTCGGAGCCGACATGGAAGTCGGCCTCATAAATGATGGCCCGGTGACACTCGTGATCGACTCGCATCTGCGAGAGTAGCACTTACGGCACAGTGAGAGAACATCCGTTATCTTTTGCGCCGATCGCTAAGATATACGGCCCGGCCGATTGCACCCACTCCTCTGTTTTCGGGCTACTACCAGCGCCTTCAGCCCAACAAGATCGCAACATGTCTGTATCCACAGTTCCGGGACTCAACGGCACTGCCGCCATCCCATCGGGCAATTCCACGGCTAAGGCCTTGGTTAACCCCTCGATCCCCCATTTCGACATGCAGTATGAACCCACATCTGGCGATACCGCGCGCCCCCATCCTGAGCTCATATTCACAATTACCCCGCATTCAGCCTTGATCATCGGTGGCAAGAAATGCCGCAAGACATTCGCGACACCGCGCAGATTGACATCCACGAGTGTGGTAAATTCCGCATCAGTCTGTTCCCAGAGTGGCGCGAGCCGATTCATCATACCCGCATTATTAATCAAAATATCTGGAGCTTCTCCGATCCCCAGAGCTTCTGTAGCCCACAACGAAACTTTGTTATCTAAACCCACATCCACGACCGAGAAATGATGGTCGGGATGCTCCATTCGCAGTTCGAAAATCTCCGGACCACTCCGACCACAGCCGATAATTTCATGTCCCTCCTTGATGTAGTATTCGGCTAAGGCACGACCCAATCCGCGGGTAACTCCTGTAATCACAATCTTCATGATCTCAAGCTGCCTAATTTTGCACAGCGGGCAATCTCGTTACCCCTATTTCCGTGTCTGCATCACGACCTTGTTCAAACCAAGACGACGACACGCATCCCAAACCTGAGTAACGATTCCGAAGTGGCTCGTCTCATCCGCCTTCACCAAAATCGGCGTATCGGGATTCACGGTTTTCACTTCCTTCAGTAAATCTTCCATCTTCGCGATCGTAACCACGCGACCGTTGAGTGAAATCCGACCTTCGTTATCGATCCCAATCTCCACCTTTCCGGAAAATTGATTCTTACCCGAAGTCTGCACTTTCGGCACCGTGATATTTAACGTCGTGGCGGAACGAAACTGCATGGTCACGAAGGCGAAGAAGATCAGAATAACCAGCACATCGATTAAGGGCACGAGATTCAGCTCGGGCCGCTTACGTCGCTTCTGATATAGCCCGCTCATTTCGTGTCGCGCTGCACGATTCGCTCGAGGAGCACATCGAGTTGGGCCGCATAATTTTCGATTTTACGCTGAAGCCAACCACTGCCAACCAGAGAAGGAATCGCAATACAAAGTCCGATCACCGTCGCTGAAAGAGCGAGAGCCACCCCCGAAGTGAAGGCGACTGGATCGGGTAATCCCGTATCAGGTGCGATCTGAGAAAACACCTGTAACAACCCGGTCACCGTGCCCGTAAGACCAATCAACGGAGCGGCCGCGTAGATCACATCCAAGTAAGGGATGCCACGTTCCATTCGGTTAAGCTCAAGCCGGGCGAATGCTTTCACCGCGCCTTCATCACCTTTGTGTTCTTCGGCAAATTCTACGATCCGTGACAACACGGTGTGCTGACCACCCATGAGGGGGCGTTCATGAATCACCGCATCCACCAGATCTTGTGGCATCACCACTGCTTTGCGCAGAGCAAAAGCACGTTCGCAGATAATATACACCGCCGCTGCCGAACATAACCCCAAGGGGTAAATCAGCAGGCCAGCGCCTTCAAAAACGTCAATAACAGCGAGATGGATCATAGATTAGTCGTAAGTAAGACGCCTGCTAACAGGATAAGTTCGAAAAAATCAATCTTGCGATGCCAGATAGGGCAAGCCTGCCGCGGTCGCGTTCACAGCTTCCGCTCCCTCGAGCAGTTCTGCAATCGTATCCCATCGACCATTAATCAGGGCATCGCGAGCCGAATCGGGCATCATTAGGGGCACGCTTTCATCTCCGTAACGAATGATCTTACCCTCCAGATCAATTGTGATCTCAATTTTTGGATCCGACGCAACCGCTGACGCGATTTGCTGAATACTCTCACGCGTCGCACTCACACAGGGCAGTCCGATATTCGACGAATTCCCAAAGAATATTTCAGCGTAGTTTTCCGCGATAATGGCCCGCACCCCAAATTTACGAATGGCTTGCGGAGCATGCTCACGCGAGCTCCCACAACCGAAATTCGCTCCAGAGAGCATAATGCTAGCATCTCGATATTTATCGTCGTCGAGCGGATGAACCCCACCAGACGCGACCGCTGCTTTGCGATC
>Ga0105054_10007611_pt1 | contig 14648 bp, 22 predicted proteins | sample BON02_FD_78091 | JGI IMG/M metagenome (GOLD analysis project Ga0105054, IMG submission 78091) | Freshwater microbial communities from Lake Bonney liftoff mats and glacier meltwater in Antarctica - BON-02 (megahit assembly) | ecosystem: Environmental > Aquatic > Freshwater > Ice > Glacier...
CCAACAACCCCCCTCAATCCGATTCCGGAGGAGTTGGATTGATAGCTGGCTCAAGGATGAACTTGAGAAGTCTGTTGAAATTTTCTCGGGGTAAGTTCTTTGTGAAAATGTCTGCAGGGTTGAGGTTGGTCGGGGTGTACTGAGGTACTAGTGTTCCAGCTTCAACTTGTTCTTCAATCCATTTGTATTTGAGGTCCATGTGCTTGGTGCGTGTACCGTTGTGCGACAACATGTTCTGCTCAGTTAATGCTATGGCAGCTCGGTTCTCTTCCATGATAGTATTTCTTCTTTGGGGGTAGCCGAGGTCGCCAAGGATCTTGGCTTTGTGTCGTATTTCTTTTCCGCATGTCACGAGACTGATAAGTTCAGCTTCGGCAGTTGAGAGTGCGACTGTTTCTTGTCGATTTGATCGCCAAGAGATTGGTCCGCCGTTATATCAAAGGACGTAGCCTTGTTGGCTTCGTCGTGTGAGAGTGCATCCTGCCCATCCTGCATCACATGCAGCGTAGATTCTGTCGTGTAGTGCAGGGTTGGATGGCAGTTAATAAGTGATTGTTTGCTCTTGTGTTTTGAGGAGATATCCCATGACTCGGTAGGCTGCGTCGATGAGTTTGGGCGTAGGTCTAGTCAAGAATTTGGACATTGCTGATACGTGGCATGCGATGTCAGGTCTTCTGCAAGTGACGGCGTATATCAGGACGCCCAGGCGGCTTTGATAGTGCTTGGTATTCTTGGCATTTTCTTTGTAGTTGTCCCAGTCTGCGGTTTCGATTGAGAATTTGCAAGGAAAGGGAGTGGTGGGGTCTTGTGGCCTCCTTGAGCGCTGTGCCAACAAGCTCGGATTTCCATAGCAGCAAAAATTCGCATTGCTGTGCGTTTTGGATTGCGGTTATTTTTTTTCTCATAAAACTCGATTTCTGCCTCATTCACCTCTATATCAAGGACAGAGGCCAATTCTTGTCTTTTAAAATCGTGTGCCTCCTGGCTGGACAGTTTGTACACCATTTCTGGATGGATTTGGAAACTTACAGCAAGGTTTATCATTTTCTCGCGGATTTCCGTTGTGTTTTTGCGTTTATTTGAAATGATGTCACGAAACTTATTTGCCTCCGTTTGAAATGGCAGTTTGAGTTCTTGTTTCAACTCGTCGTATTTATGCAATAAACTGAATTTTTTGACCCACTTACCGAACAAGTCAGAACCTTGAATGTCCTTCTCGTCTTCAATGGTATTTTGTATTAACGGGAAAAATTTACTGTAAGAAAGAGGAACATTCACCTCGTCCATTAACAATAGAATATAAGCTCAAAGCAAAAACCCAAAAATAATCAATGAGGCGCTTGCTCTGGTTTGGTTTTTGATACTGTAATATAGGTGCATATATATACTTTTGCCGTATCAACTCTTTGTCCCCGACGCTAAACATACAGAAATATTGCTAATGTTCCCAATTGTTTCTATTGTGGCAATATATTTTCCTCTCGTGTCCCACTCCGTCTCCCAATAAGAAAAACTTTGTGTGCAGACCCTGCAATTTTTTGGGGAGGTCTCAGATTCTTGGCTAACAAAAATAATTCGAGTTTTTGCAGAGCTCCTGTACTCATACACAACGCATCCAACTCGGAAAACATGGTTTAAATGCCGAAAATTGAAAAAAATATGTCAAATTGCTGTATAATGAACGTTTTTGGTTACTTTTGCTCCGAGAGTCTCGAATTTATCACAATAACAAAAACAGTCAAGGGAATTTGCTTGCCGCTACAGCTCGAATACAGCATTTTATTAAAAATCCAGTCGTTGCTCGATTGTTCACAATTTACACAGTCCACATGAACTGTTATATGTGATTGCACAAAGTACACACTTTTCTCCCATAAAAAATATGTAGGGTTTTTAACACCGATTACAGAATTTTTTCTATTTTTACGCTTTGTCGGGGTGCTGGAGGTGGATCTCATGCTGGGTGACTCCTTGTTTGTCGATCGAAAATCGCTTCCAAACTCGTTAACCTCTATAAGCAAAACTGTTTGTGGCCAGGTCCAGCAGCTCTTCCTACTGCATATCGTCTATTTCTTGATGAAAATCTCGCACCCTGTCCATGATGATCATAGCCCGCTCGAGCAATGTGCCATCAAACTCGGATTCCCACAGCTCCATCATTTTATCATGCCTTGAGTCCTGGATTTCCGTTATTTTTTTTAAACGAAAATCGATTTCTGCCTCATGCACTGCTATGTCCAAGGCAGCGTCCTGTTCTTGTCTTTTAAAATCTTCTGCCTCTTTGTTGGAAATTTTGTACACCTTTTCTGGGTCGATTTGGAGACTTAAAGAAACGTTTTGCATTTTCTCCTGAATTTCCTTTATGCGATTGTGATCATTTCACGAAACTTCTGTATCTCCGTTTCACATGGCTCTAACGTTTGATTTCTCAACTCCTTGAATTTAATACGAAATTGATGGACATTGTCGCACTTACAGAATTGGCGAGTGTTGTAAATGTATTGCTCCTGTATAATGGTACTGTCTATCAACTGTAAAACATCACAGAAAAAAATAGGCCATTTCTCCATATTCAGTAAAATTATAATGTCAGCTCAAGGAAATAATACACAAGAATTAATCAATTTCTTCCTCTCTTTTGGTTGGTGCAAAATTAATAGAGGTACATTTATATACTTTTGCCGTGTCATCTCTTTGTCTCCGACGACGCTAAACGTACAGAAATATCGCTAATGTTCGCAATTTTTTCTATTTTGTCAACATTTTTTCCTTTCGTGTCCCACTCCGTCTCTCCCATAAGAAAACCTTTGTGTGTAGGCCCTGCAATTTTTGGGAAAGTCTCAAATTCTTGGCTAACAAAAGTATTTTGAGATCCTGCACAGCTCTTCTGCTCATACATAAACCATGAAACTCAAGAAATCGCGATTTTTGTGTCCAAAATGCTAGATATGTGTCGAATCTATGACATAATGCATGTTTTCGAGATTTCACAATTTTGCGAAGAAAGCCGTGGATTCCTTGGAGCTGAAATGCTTTTTGACAAGTCTCAGATCCTTTGACAACAAAAATATTTTGGAATGGCAGAGTTTTTCTGCTCGTACCCTAACAATCAAAATTTAAAAACATGATCTTAGTCGGAATGCCGAAAAATGCTTCGAATCTATGACATAATGTACGTTTTGTACATTTGTCACTATGTATCTAAGAGCAGTGGTTTCCATAGAATATATTTTTTTAAACAAGTCTCAGATTTTTTGCCAACAAACATATTTTAAAAGCTGACAGAGGTTGTCTACTGTTACCAAAGCATCAAAATTGAAAACATCATTATAAAGCAGATAATTGCATTTAATCGACGAATATATGATGTAAATGGCATTTTATCAATGTTTTACACAATTGCGTCTGGAACAGGAGCAGCTTACTATAAAGCATGAACCCACAAATAGTAGTGGTGTACGCCTCTATTTATAGACGGAAGGGATCAAGTCGGAATTCTGAAAAAAGTTGGCACGATGCTTTTTCCGAAAACGAATGCAACCATACCAGGCGGTGCATATACGGCAACTTGTTTGGTGAAAGGGTGTCCAGAAGCCTCATTTCCGCAGATATGCCTGGATTTACGCGCTTTCACGTATGATTCAGAGCAGTCCTGGAGTGAAGTGAACATTGCCACTGACAAGTTTTATCATTCAGGTTCGAATAAAAGCACTAAGCTGGTTTACATTCACACGAATCCGTCGGTGATTCTAGAAACTGGCATGACTGAGACGCCCCATTTTAAGATTCAGCGGTTACGACAGTATGTCGAGGGTGAACTGAACTTGCGGTACAGCTGTGCCATGTCTGTAAACGAGGTGATCAAAAGTCATGCAGAGAGATTTGCGTTGCTGTTTACGCACGACACGCATGTTGAGAAGAACATGCTTTCAGCGCTGTTTGGACAATTCCTGTCCCCTTGAGAGCACGATGAGGAGAAAAGAGGCACGACGCGCTCTTACATTAACATGTACAACGAGAACAAGACGTTTGTGAATTTCAACACCTATCACCAAGTGAAGGCGGTAATGGCAGCTTGTGAGAGAAAGGAGCTTTTTCTGGGACACACTTCCATCTCCTTGCATGATCTCACATTGGTGCAAAATTCTGAAAAAATGGAGCTGCTCGAGACTTTTCTGAAGGAAGAGGAGTATCTCTCGGTTAGAAACGAACTGCCTGTGTCCGTGATTGAAGGTTTTGTAAATAGTCAATTTGTCAACAAAAAGACCAACGAGACGCAGAGGTTGAATATGGTCGTCATGTTGCGTGTTTACTTGAGTGAGGGACTCAGGTATCAGTTTGATTCGAAGAAAGATGTGTACTGCACTGGGTGTTCTGATCCTATTCTGACTGCAAAAACGAGGGATTCGACTTCCATCCGTTACAATGGCAATCGTGAGAATACAAATTTTGATTGTGTCCGAGATGTTTTGGTGCCTGATCAATGCAATGGCAATTCTCTCTCACAAAAGCCACTGTCCGGATCGCCGGTGAAAATGTACGTGCATGTCCCGTGGTATGGAAAGGAGTGTCCGAAAATGCACATACAACTGTCAGAGCTGGAACAATCTACCTTCCAACGCATATAGTCTGATGCTGTGGACATACACCATCGTATTGCCGTCCTGGAACAAGCCATGAATCTGTACAACCAAAACTGGAACCTTCCAACCCGAATGCGCATGAAAATGCTCAAGTTATGGTGCGGATGCAATGAGAATTGCACCAACCCTTTGTGATAAATCTGCTCACTTGTGCGCAGAAGAAACACATATGACACGGTGTTCGGATAGACAAAACACTCGGACAATCCGCATGTTTAGCCAAAACAAGCTGCCTTTTTACAAAAGTAGTTGGTATATTGAGTTCCGAAACATTAATAAACCTTAGAAGCAGTGAATAAATTCTAAATTCCTCTTACACCAAAACAGTGTCTTCGTCTGGTTCCGTTGGGATCCGGTCAATTATGTCATACCCGTCTTCGCTTAATGCAAGACTCTCGGTTGTAACATTCTTCATTTTGTCCTGTTTGGCACCCAAATAGTGCATTTTTTTGTTCTCAGTTGGCAGCTTTGGGGCTTGAAATTCGCGATGAACACGTTTGGAAAAAGCGTCACGGAATGTTGGCTGGAATACCATGTATAGATTTATAATCCGGAAAAACATCTATTATTTCCAAGACGGGCGTTGATTCGTTGTCATACTGTGTGCATTATATATATTTTTCAACAGTGTGGGAAAATTTCAAATTAACTCTTTTCCAAATCTGAGTTTACTAAATCATACAAATGTACAAGGAGATTTGCCATATGCTTATTTCAACAAAATTTTCTGCATTATGGAGAAATTCCAGTGCAGTATCCAAAATCGTTCAAAATGGGTCAAGTAGAAGAATAAATACAGTCTGAAACAGTGAAACGAAACTCTGCCTTCATGTGCATCGAGGATTGTAGTGTGGAGAATATTGCCTATTATATAGAAAGTACACGCCAATCCTGTCCCGAATAATAATCTGATTTTGAAAGCTGAGTTGATTAAATCACAAGAGTGTACCTGTCGTCTCGTAAGAATTTCACTTCATTCATATTTGCTGTAAAAATAACATATTGTTCTACGAAAGCAGTGAGAATGCAAAAGCGTTTGCATAATCGTGAAAATCTACACAGAATACCAAACACACTTTCAGAATAGCTTGATCTAGACCGGGAGATTTTCCCAGCCTTCATGTTCTATTTTGGGAAATTTCGGACGAAAATGTCTACAAAGGCCAGTCCCCGGAAAATAGCGGCACACACGCGCACGGGAACACGGGAATGTCGAATGCAGAAGTACCCTCATTGTTCAACGACTGGTTTAACATTAGTATTGTTGTGCGACAAAAAAACCACACCTGAAAATCGCTATTCGTGTACAAATAAGTCATGCATGTACATGTTCAACGTTACACATGTGTTTCCGCTTTTGCCCCTTTTCTGTACCGGAAATTTAAGCAGTGATTCAAAAGCGCCGTGTGAGTGCAAGCTCTGTCTTCTTTTTGGCAAAATCAAGTCAAATAGTGCCTTGATAACTTTGAAATACGTGTACGTGACGGGCATTGTGGTTTTGAACGAAGGTGAACTGGATGAGGATATTTGCACTATGATAGTGAAGTGTGTTTCGCGCGACAAGGACTCTGTGAGGTTGAAAATGGAAAACGTAGTGTCTTCTCTTAGTCATGATTTCGTCAAGAAGCATATGATCGCCAAAACACGGGACATGTTTGCGTGTGCAGGCGATGAAAATGACGTAAACCCGGAAATGCCAATTGACAAATCAAAAAAAGTGACGAAAATCACACCTTGTTTCTACGCTACCAATACATTGATGAAGCACATGTCCTTGCGGATGGGGAGTTTTCAGCAACGTTCCCCGTTTCAGATGACAAAAGGTACAAGTGTTATTGTTGCAAATTTGTTTGAAAATCAAAAAGCGTTTGTAGAATGGTAGCAGTTCAAAAGAGCATACCAAAAAACACGTTTTAAATATGTTTATTGGCAAGGTGTGTATGTGGATGAGATTTTTATATAAGAATTCTTTATTAACTTCGATTTTTTTCGTGCGCAATTTGCAGTGAGCAGAAATGGAGTGTCGTTGGAAGTGCCTGGGCAAGGTTGTCGGATAAAAAACGTTTGCCGGCCAACCACATGCTACATCTGCACAAGTCGGAGCGCATTTGGATGTCTACTGAAGAACTCGACGCACAGTTGCCATCATTCGCAGTCGTGGAAGGCCCTGGCAGCGCGATGTCGCTCAGTGCTGGCGATGTAGGGGTTTCGTTCCCTGTAATGGCCTATTTATCACTGGATGCCAAGAATGCAAAAGTGCTCACTTGCGATGCCTTTGCGATGCCTTTGCAAATATCTGCAGAGAGTGTCATGTTGAAGTTCAAGCTCGAGGATGACCCTATTCACCAATCTCTGCAAGAAAAACGATACGAGGTGTACAATAATCTCACGATCAAGTCTAGGAGTAAATGTGGATCGAAAGTCCACAGTGTGGATGCGCTGCAACAGTCGTGGCCCGACATCCGTGGGTGCATTCAGAATGTAAATGTGGCCTTTGGCTTCCAGAAACCCATCATCAAGAAACCATACTCTTTCACGCTTCCTTCCTTTTTGCAATTTGCATGGAGGATCACGGCATTTTATGGCAACAGCATGGCCTGTTCCAAAATGACATCAAGCAGAAATATGGACCAACAATCCAAAAGATGATCAAACCCTTTAAGTTGGAAAAAATAGAAACGAGCTTGGTGGACTCATACCTCATCTTGATGATGACCGGAGGCAAATATCCATATTCGTTTGACGAGGAAATTGAGTCGAAAAAGTGCAAGGCCAATGAGATGAACGATAAAGCGAAGGAAGAATACTTGACGATTATTGCGGAAGTTGATTCAGAGTTTCCGTATGAATCCGAAAGCATCTTTTCTGCGACGGCCTTGGCTTTCACATTGCAATCAAGTCTCATTGTGCTGTATGACATGTGCTTTGATCTATTCTTGCTCGTCCAGGCAGTATCGAATGAAGAATCCGTCTACCACAATTCCGAAATCCAACGCTTGCTCCGCAAAGTTTCGATTGTTCAAGAAAAGTTGCAGGATCCTCATGCTTCAGCACTGAAGAGATTGATTTTGTTGGCCAACAGGTCGATATATATTATTTAAAAGTGAGTTTGGTATAATACTTTGAACTTTCAGAATGATTGATAATAATTTTATTTTTTCACTATTTTTCGGCAAAAATGGCCATCTACACACACATTGTGAAGTTGTCTACTCTAATATCGGTGGTATAATTTTTCGACGTTAATACTGTTAAACTCTTATGATTTGATCAACTCAGCTTTCAAAATTAGCTTATTTCCGTCAGAGTGTTTGATTGTATGTTTAATTTTCCTGCATGAGGATATCGAAAGCGACTGACTCTGCTTCTTTTGGTCTGTGCAGGTGGTTCAAACCGTTTCGTTCGTGCAGAAAATGCACGCGGATGCTTCACGCGTAATGCTTTCCGAGATCATCTGCGACGTTGTGTTCGCGATTTTCTACGAAGGTGCGCGTTTCTCGAGTACTGGAAAACGCCACGAAACAATCATCGCCGATTAAACGCCCATCACCGATATCACACATGAAATTGCCCTGCGCCTGGGGCGCATGCCAGATGACACGGAGCTGCATGAAATGTGCCCCCGTCTGGATTGGATTAACACTCAGAACAGGAATATTCACACAGACCACAAAAAGCGTCTGATTCCCACATTTTGAACCATTTGCAGATGCTTTGTTTAAGGAATTGTGCATGCAACACTTCACAAATATCATAGACGCTCTTGGAAAAACCTTGTTCAAACTCGAATGCAATTGCAATTTCAAATACAAAGAAAAATCAGCAATACCACCAAAAGGAATTCACATAACACAGCTAGAAAACGGATTTAAATGCTTGATACTCGAATTGATTGACATGCGTGTATGTTTTAAAGAAATTCACGTTGACATCACGCACCTCCATACACCCTCCAACACCACATCAAATCGCCATGAAAAAGGCACTTCATTGCGAATTTGCACTCTAGCCGAACCCACTTCAATTCTATTTACAGAAAATAAGCAGAAATCCACAGTAAAACACTCAAAAACCACACGACCGTATTTTAACAAACACAATTGCCTGACATGGTAGCCGGCACGCAATACAGACGCCCGGTAAAAATTATGCAGAGGATTATGACGTATGGCCACGTTGCCGCGAAGGACGGCAAATATAAAATAGACATCGCGTCTATTTTCTACGCCTTGCGCAACAAGGATGCAGTCGTTCTCGACGTGATTCGTGAGGGACTCCACGATGAAAATATTGCCTTTGGAAAATGGGCCCAAGTCAAAATGAAGAAACTCTACATCGAAAATATCCTCAAGGGAGGGCATAGACGTGATGATTTCTTCTGCCAAGTTCCAAGCCCATGGGCCTGTGGCAAACTTGCCAACGATGAATAGTTTGAAGAGTTGCTGTCAATTGTAAACATCATCATTGCCGAATGGGCTGTGCTCGCCTATACTGTTCGTTTCCAAAAACAAGCTCTAGGCACACTCACGCAGTCGATTGTAGACCTCACAAATGTATCTCTCTTCGACATCAGATAGCGATGGTGGAGACCCCTTTGACCGCTAAACACCTCCTCTTTGTGTATTTGCAGCACATCATTGCTAAAATAAAAGTATCCTTTGTGCATACTGCACTTTATTTAATTGTTCCATCAATAAGATTGGCAAAGCTGAAAAAAGCTGGTATTGGACTCACTTCACATGCATTGCTGCGTTTTCTTAATATAATGTAAAAGAAATCTGCGATCGCACACTGTTTCCCCCCCCGGCAAGGGTTTTTCCTACCTGCAAAGAATATAAAAGGCCCGTTGGTAAACACACTTTCCAAATCAAGTCGGAATGATATATAGTACGCGAAAACAATAATGCTGTCCAGGAAGAGAACTCCTTCCATGGACAAAATTCTGCAATGCTCAGTGCAGGTAAAGACTCGTCAAAAAAAGGGCATGCGATCCGCAATGTCGGCTTCTCTGCACAAAAGTGCCGACTCTGGGAAAACACCCAATGCCATCATCAAAGACATTTTCTGCAAAAAGAAGCAGGGAAGCGAGACATATGTCGAAGTAATGTGCTTCAAACCAGGCGCAGAAGACGTGCGAATTGACCACATGGTGGCATACGCTACGGGCAGGAAAGAGATAGTAGATAGCGGAGAAGAACAATCGGTGAAAATCGTTCACGTAGAAGTCTCCTTCCCCTGTGATATCAACAGGAACTAATACGACAACAAGAAACCCATGGGATTTTCAATCATGCAGGGCAGCACCGTATACTTCCAACTCAAATCCTGGCGAGAGGAGTACAGCGCCATTCGCATATACATTGACTTTGTACTATACGTAAAACTGTTTCAAACATGTGCTCTCCTCGCCCCAGAGGCCATCAAATTCGACCAAATCGCCATGTACGGCGCTGTCTTCCTCCCCACAGACGTGCTCAACATGCGGAGACGGTCCAAAAACGGCACATAATACTCCAAAATTATCACAGAAGTCCTCCAGCAATTCGGCATCGGCGGCCCTCTCCTCATGGCATCCATCCCCTATCACTCCACTCCAAGCATGCTCTACCTCCACCTCAAAAATGGCGGCGCCTTGCACGCCCCACGACTCTCTTAAACTGACAATATCGGCCATAAATCGATAGAAATCGCAAGATATGTGCGAAATTGCGATTTTGTGTTTTTGATATTCGGGTTTTTCACGAGAGCTGTGAGTTTATTGGAGCTGAAACTTTTTTGACGAGTCTCAGATTTCTTGTCAAGGAAAAATATTTCAGATCTCGCAGAGCACCTTGTGCTTGTACCAAAACACCGAAAGTCTTGAAATTGACAAAACAACGTACAAAACCAGTGAAAATCACATCATATATGATGAAAACTACATGCTTTTTAATTTTTATGTTTTTCTTGTGAGCCGTGGATTTCTTGGAGCTGAAACTTTTTTGACAACTCTCAGATTTTTTGTCAAAGAAAAATATTTCGGATCTCGCAGAGCACCTTGTGCTTGTAACAAAACATAGAAAGTCCAATTTTTTTCAAGATGACACATAAATTGATCAAATTCGTGTGATATATGATGCAAAGGATATTATTTTCAAATTTCATGTATTTCATGCGAGCAGTGGATTTCTTGGACTGTGATGTGTACTACTACTGAGAGTGTTTTGTGCTTCTATGCTTGGTATTGTCGTTGTGGGTCGGCCTAGATAGATGTCCGGGCTGACTTTTATGTTGTTGAAGGTTGTGGCAATGCGGATGTGACCTGCATCATTGCTTGTTAGTATGATGTGTTTTGTCATGCCATTTATGGTGTGTTGTCCCATGTAGATTCTTGTGAGGGCTCTTGGTCCAAACGAAAGGTCGATGCCTTGAGCTAATTGTTGCTCATGGGTGAGTAGTACGGAGTATAGGCATCCGAAGGGGAACATGTCAGAGAAGTTAGGCTTGGTGCCGTGGTAGGCTTTGTATTGTGTCATGTCTGCTTTAGGCGTCAGGCTGGTTTTGTTTTTTATGAGGTTGGCGTAAGCGAGTGCTAGGTACCAAGCTGAGGGAGGTGTTCCTGCATCAAGCATTATTATTCGTGCAATGTCTTTAATAGTTCCCCATGCTCTTTCTGCTTTTTCATTAGCGTAGGGTGTGTATGGTGGGATCGTGGTGTGGGCTATGCCGTATTTGGCGTAGAGGCTGTTGGCTGTGCTTGCGATGAATTCAGATGCGTTATCGCTTTGTAGTCTTTTAGGTGGTCCTATGATTGTAACGATTTTGTTCAGTGCCAGTGGTGTGTCGCTTTTGTGCTGTAGTCCCACTAGGATGCCGTATCCAATTCCACCGTCATCTATTATGGATCCTTTATCGTCTGTGCTTGCTGTGTGTACGGCTATTAGGCCGTTTCTGTGTCCCTCGATTGATGTATGTTTCATCAGGCCGGTGGAGTCTATGTGCATAACATTCCATATAGGGTGCTTTATTTTTTCTGTTGTGAGTTTTGGTGCAGGGCTTCTCTTTTGTTTTCCCAGCGCGCAGGCGTCGCACGTTATTAGTGCATCTGACGGATCTGGTATTGTTCGAAGGAATTCTAAGCCTGTGGCCAGATTCTTGTCTGCAATTTCTATCAGTCGTGAGAGGTTGACGTGGCCTGCAGCTCTGTGTGTTCTGTTTATGAGTATGTCGATGCTTTGAGGCAGGCACTTAAGGGGCATTTTTGGGATGCGCATTAGTGCATGTTCTCTTGATCCAGCCTGCAATTTTGTTGTGCTATTTGGTCACTGCAGATGGTAGCGTCAATTTTTGAGGAGTCCCTGTTGTGTTTTGGGATGCAAATATTGAGTTTCAAGACTCGTTCAGTAAGTGGATCGAAGGCTTTCTCGTTTGTGTTTGCCATTAGTGCGTAGAGGTGGGTGGCTATCATAGCTGCTCGGAGGGGCGTTGCGTCAGATAGCTGCACTGTCCAGTGGTCAACGTAGTCGACGTTGTCAAGGTGTGCTGTCAGTATTTTGCTGTCAGACTCGCACGCTAGGTTTTCTTGCCTGAGGGCTAGGCATCTGAGGTCTGTGTATGCTTGGTGAATTTTTTTGTTATCCCGATCTCTTTTGTCAACCTGTAGGCGTAGAAGTTCGTTTGAAGCAAGTAGGTCAGATGTGAATTTGTGTCCTGGAATTTGTAGGGTAGGTATGGGGAGACGCTTTTTTCCATTCCAGGTGTAGCACACAATTGTACCAGATGGTTGGAAGGTCTCATATGCTCCTTGCATTATAGCGTGTGTCATGCAGCAGAAGTTGTTGTAGATGTCATTGTTGAAGTTTGATGATCTTTCCGGGTCTTGGAGCTTCTTGATTTTGGCTTGACATTGGGGTAGTGCGCACGTTTGTGGTGCAGCTGGTAGTTACATCAGTGCTGTTGGCTCCTGCATTGTGCTTGTGCCGTAAATGTAGTCGAAGGTTTTGATTTTCGAATTTGTTTTGGCTCCTATCTAGTTGTCTTTGGGGGTACATTTGGTGCCATCCCAATCGTAAAGAGATTTTGGAGTTTTGTATTTGCCTCCCAGTATTGCATGCTGTAGCTTGCAGAAGTCATGGTGTGTGGCTGCGTTTTTATCAGAAATGGACGTTTTTGTTGTGCATGCTGGGAGTGCGCATTTTGGGGCTCCAGCTGCTTGTTTGGGTTTGATATATGTATCAGTGTCTAGGTCGACTTTGATTACATCTGGGTTTACGCCAGCCTCATTCTCTGAGAGTTCTCTGTCAGCCTCGTCTTGTGATGAGCTGGATTCGACAAGTTCTGGGACTCTGATGATGTCGTCTTGGTCTTTTCAAGTTTTGTTCAAGGATTTGAAGGAAGTGTTGATGGTTGAGTATCCGTAGATTCCTTTGTGTCAATGCGGTGTTGGTCCTGGAGGTCTATCCTTGTGGATTAGATTTGAGGATTGGTCTTGCGTTTTGGTTAGTGCTCTTGCTTTAAGGGGCGTCCCCTCTGTTTCAAGGAATTTTTGTGTCATGACCTCGATGTCAGCGTTGTTTTCGATTTGCAAGGCGATTGGCAGTTTGCCAGTTGGCGTGAGTTTAGTCACAGCTCGTGTAGAGAACCAGTGCAATTTTGTTGAGAGGAGGGGGCAATCCTTTATTTGGTTTGCTTCAGCTGCCAGGGCAGAGTCTTGTGAAAGTACAGCGTTGTAGTCGTTGAGGAGGATGCGAATGCCTTGTCTTGCTGGTTTGTGGAATGGAGGCTCAATAGTTCCATTTGGCATGATTGATAAGTAGCTTGCGAGATCTCCTTTGTGTGTCTCACGCAATACCTCGATGGGCATGTCTAGGAGGCGTGATAGTGAAGCTACTTCTAGCATGCAGGTTGGGTTGGGATGTGCTCGAACACAGTTGCAGTAGTGTGCGAAGGCATGGTCCTCTACGTTCTGACAGCAGGTTGATGAGTTCGTTGCTCCTATTGTGTCGCAGCTGCATCAGGGTTTTTCCATTGTCGGCGCGCAAGATCGTTATTTTTTGCTGGAAATGTTTTGGATTGAGCATCATATTGTAGATTTTGCTTACTGACGTGTGGTGATCGTCTTCTGAAAGCCATAGGGCTTGGAGTATTGCGGTGTATAGGCAGTTTTCAGAAACTGGATTCGTGAGGATGTATTCTTCATTGATCGTTCGTGCGGAGAAGAGTTTTAGGTTTTCATGTGAGCATCAACAGAGAGAAGGTGCAAAGTGAGTGTCAAGAAATTCGAACGCTTCGCAACGGTGTTGGAAGAGTCACGGTGGATTGAACTAAAAGAAACTCTCTCGAAGTTCCAAGCTGAGTGAGGTAATGAGACGTCAGACGACAGGGGGTCCGATGATATGACATCAAAAGCCGAACGCAAGCGGAAATCAGACGCAAGCCCAGTGGAGTTTTACCGCAGAAGCTTGGCGGGAGGTAACGTATGGGATTCTTTCGCCGACTTGCTAAAGACCATGAAGCTACGGGGAGCAGGTGCAGACGACGTAAAAGAGGTCTGGGATATAATACAACACCTCTTTACAAATATCGTTAAGCCTGCACGCAATAAGCGAGATAACTGACAGGCAAAGACACATGTTGCCCACCTGCTGATTCAGCTCGTTGACGAAATGCATTCCATATGGGACGCGGACTCTTTCCTGGATCAAGCCCAAGAATTAGTGAAGAAGGCAATCAATGAGCATGTAGGACATAATACTGCTGAGAGCTGGACAGGAGTCGCCCAGTCAAAAAAGGAGTGGCGACAAGAAGACGACTCGGCGAACAGGTAGCATTCAACACGCACACGATGGGCACAAGCTTCGTCGGAAAGGTAAGACACGTGCGGTGTGTGAATATATATGTGCTTGTGCATGTGTATATGTGTATATGTATATATATATATATATGTGTGTGTATGTATGTGTGTGTATATGTATGTATGTATGTGTGTAGGTGTATATGTATATGTATACGTATGTATATATGTGC
>Ga0105054_10007612_pt1 | contig 14644 bp, 11 predicted proteins | sample BON02_FD_78091 | JGI IMG/M metagenome (GOLD analysis project Ga0105054, IMG submission 78091) | Freshwater microbial communities from Lake Bonney liftoff mats and glacier meltwater in Antarctica - BON-02 (megahit assembly) | ecosystem: Environmental > Aquatic > Freshwater > Ice > Glacier...
GGACACATTTTTGAAAACTTACTGGAAGACAACAAAGACAAAGGTGCATACTACACACCTAAAGAAATTGTGCATTATATGTGCCAGGAGAGTTTAATTGAATACCTTACTACCTATTGTCTGAACCGTGATTTACCTGATTTTGGGATTAATATGATTGAATCCGAACAAAGACAATGGATTGAATCATTAATAAAGAAAAAAGAATCGAATATTGAACTGCTCAAAAAATCAGGCAAATCAAAAGAATCCCATAAATTTTGGTTCAGACAATTGAATACTGCTTTAGACAATGTAAAAATTTGCGACCCTGCCATTGGTTCGGGTGCTTTCCCTATGGGTTTGCTTCACGAAATATTTAATGCCAAACAAACGTTGCATAATTTTGATAAAGGCAACTTAATTGACTTTAAGGCTTCTGATGTAAAACTGAATATTATACAAAACAGCATTTACGGGGTTGACATTGAAAAAGGTGCCGTGGACATTGCCCGATTGCGTTTTTGGTTAAGCCTTATTGTAGATGAAGAAAAACCAAAAGCCCTGCCAAACCTCGATTATAAAATTGTAGTAGGCAATAGTTTGGTAAGCAAATTAGGCGATGATATAATTGATATTGACTGGAACTTAAACGAAACAAGCCACGGTCTTTTTGGTGCAGACTTGGCAAAACAAAAAGCCGACCTGCTTAAAAAAATAAGCAAAGAGCAAAAAGAATTTTTTAACCCTGATAGCGATAAGAAAAAATTAGCAGCTGATATACGCAAATTGAAGATTGATTTGTTGATTACGCAACTGGAGTTGATGATTACAACAAAGGGAATTGATAAAAAACCAAGTGGCACAGGAAAAGCAATAACCAAACAAACCGAAATCTATTTGCAAACTATTGGCTGGAAAAACTCAATCAAAGATTTACAAAAGTTAAAAAACAAACCTGAACAACCGCTTCATTTCTTTGATTGGAAATTAGATTTCCCGGAAATTTTAAGTGAAAATATTACAAGTAATGCAGGCTTTGATATAGTAATCGGAAACCCACCATATGGGGCAAGATTTAGTGATGGTGATAAGCAATATTTAAAAGGGAAATTCGGAAATAGAGATAGCGAGACAGAAAGCTACATATTATTTGTAGAGCAAGGGAGCAAACTGCAAAAATCAAATGGCTCATTGTGGTATATAATTCCGAGTAATATTTCTACAAATCCAAGTTATAATAGCATAAGAAAATATTCAATTGAAAATTTTTCTATCTTAATGATAATTGATTTAGGAGCAAACATTTTTGAAAGTGCATCAGTTGATTCCTGCATATTTTCTATAAAGAATTCAATAGACCCAAATAATGTAATTCGATGTGGTAAAATTTTGAGTAAAGAATTATCTGAAAACAAATTGAAACTCTTTGAACAAAAACACTTTCTAAATACTCCGCAAAACATTTTCAACTTTTACATTGATAGTTCTACATCAAATATAATTTCGAAATTCCAAAATGTAGCAAGTAATAAGCTTGAAGACTTTATTAATTTCTCAAGGGGAATAGAATTTGGATATAGTTCAGATTATGTATTTCCGTCTGCTGGTAGAAACAGAAAGCCGCTAATTGCAGGAAGATGTTTTAATAGATATGAAATAAATTTTGAAAATAAATTTGTTGAAGTTGATTTTGATGACCCTTCTAACTTTAAAACAAAGGAGATTTATGAAATACCAAAAATATTTGTTAGAAGAATTGGAAAGGAAATCATAGCATATCTTGACGAAGATAAATATTATAATGTTTGTGATGTTTATAATTTGGTTCCAATAAATCGAAAAGTAAATCTTTATGAAATACTCGGGGTAATCAATTCAAAACCTATCAATTATTACTTTAGTAATTTCTTTAAAAATGCAAAAGAATTATTCCCTAAAATTCCAATTAAGTATTTAAAACTTGTTCCAATTAAAACAACTAATGGTAAGATAGCTGATTATGCTAAGAAGATTCAACAAGCAAGAATTAAGGGCAAGAGCACAGTTGATTTAGAGCAACAAATAGACAACTTAGTTTACAAACTTTACGAGTTGAGTTATGACGAAGTAAAAGTAATAGACCCCGCCTTCACCCTGAGTGAGCAGGAGTATAAAAATATAACTCTCGATTAAGATCTTCGGACGGGCAGGCCTGAATTTGGTTTGACAAAAAAAGAATATGAAGCCATAAAATTGGAGTAAAAAAATGGAGAGTAAAATAATTTTATACAGTAACCAAGCCACCACAGTAAGCATAAATGTAACTTACCAAAATGAAAACTTTTGGTTAAGCCAAAAAGCTATTGCTCAATTATTTGATTGCAGTACAGATAATGTATCGCTGCATTTAAAAAATATTTATAATAGTGGCGAGTTAGAGCAACTTGCAGTTACCGAGGAATTCTCGGCAACTGCAAGTGATGGCAAAAACTATAAAACAAAATTTTATAACCTCGATGCCATTATTGCTGTTGGCTACAGAGTAAATTCTAAACAAGCCACACAATTTAGAATTTGGGCAACCCAAACCCTCAAAGAATATATCATTAAAGGGTTTGTGTTAAACGATGAAATGCTGAAAAATGGCAAGCCCTTTGGCAAAGATTATTTTGATGAATTGCTGGAGCGTATCCGTGAGATACGAGCCAGTGAACGCAGGTTGTATCAAAAATTAGGAGATATTTTTGAACAGTGCAGTGCCGATTATTCAAGAAATGCAAAAGAAACCAAATTGTTTTATAAAATGGTGCAAAACAAATTGCACTTTGCCATAACGGGCAAAACGGCAGCCGAAATTATATACGATAGAGCGGATAAGACGAAAGACAGTATGGGGCTAACCTCTTGGAAAAACTCTCCAGCAGGTAAAATTCTAAAAAGCGATGTAAGCATAGCAAAAAATTATTTGGCAGAAAACGAAATAGGTGATTTGAATTTATTGGTAAGTGCATTTTTAGATTTAGCAGAGTTTCAGGCTCGCAGAAACCAACTGATGAATATGAATGATTGGTTGGAGAGAACCAATAAATTTTTAGATAGCAATAGTTTGGATATTTTGCCAAATGCAGGAAACATTTCCCACGACCAAGCAGTAGAAAAAGCACATCAAGAATATGAACAGTTTAGGTTGGATCAAGATAAAAAATACATTTCGGATTTGGATAAAGAGATAAAAAAAATTAGCAACAAGTAGACAACTTAGTTTACAAACTTTACGAGTTGAGTTATGACGAAGTAAAAGTAATAGACCCCGCCTTCGCCCTGAGTGAGCAGGAGTATAAAAATATAAAACTCGATTAAGGTCTTCGGACGGGCAGGCCTGAATTTGGTTTGACAAAAAAAGAATATGAAGCAATAAAATTGGAGTAAGCCAACGACAGACAAGAACGGCAGCACCTAAAAAAATGGCAGGGGAAGTGCGAATTCAAACAGTTGTGCAACTAATAAAGTTTGGTGGGTATAGACAGTTTAGTGTTCCAAATCCGCCACTTCTTTTAGCTGCAAAACGTAGAAAATTTGTCTAAATCAACGTCGAATTGTAATTGACGAAACATTTAATTCTTCTGAAATTTCTAAAACATTCAACATTTCATTAATGTCCAAATGAAATAAAATACCCCTTTTTCTTAGTTTATTTTTGAATACTTTTGAACAAAAATATTCAAAAAAGAACATAATAGAACAAATTGATGAATGAAAGGGTAAAGATAGTAGAGCAGAAATTATTGTCTGACAATTGGTACACATTGAACAAAGTTACTTTTGATTATCAAACCAAAAGCGGTGAATGGCAACGCCAAGAAAGGGAGACTTATGACAGAGGAAATGGGGCCACCATTTTACTTTATAATAAGGAAAAGCAAACGGTAATTTTAACTAAACAATTTAGAATGCCTACTTATCTCAATGGCAATGAAGACGGTCATTTGATAGAAGCGTGTGCTGGATTATTGGATAAAAATAGCCCAGAAGAATGTATAAGAAGAGAAACTGAAGAAGAAACTGGCTATCAAATCCAGAAAGTAGAAAAGGTTTTTGAAGCCTATATGTCGCCTGGTTCGGTTACAGAAATCCTGTATTTCTTCATTGCGGAATACGCCCAAAACATGAAAGTAAGTGACGGTGGTGGCCATGAAGAAGAACAAGAAAATATTGAAGTTTTAGAGTTACCTTTTGAAAAGGCTTTAGCAATGATAGCTTTTGGGGATATTAAGGATGGGAAAACGATTATGCTTTTGTATCATTTAAGATTGCAAGGTATTCTTTAGATTATTTTTGGTAATTTTCTGTTGACAACCCTAATCACCTTATGAAAATTATACAGAAATCAGCTTTTTGGGCATTTTGCTTTTTTACTATATCACTTAGCTCTTGTAAAGAAAAGTTAACTGAAAATCAGAAACCCAATGTCATTATCATCATGACAGATGACCAAGGTTATGGCGATTTTGGTTTCACTGGTAATCCTCATGTTAAAACGCCTGTATTAGATAATCTATTTCAAAACAGTATACGTTTTAATGACTTTTATGTGTCGCCTGTATGTGCACCTACAAGAGCAAGCTTAATGACAGGTAGACAATCTTTACGAACAGGCATAAGAGATACCTATAATGGTGGTGCCATAATGCATACAGATGAAATCACGCTAGCAGAAATGCTAAATGTTGCAGACTATAGAACCGGTATTTTTGGTAAATGGCACTTGGGAGATAATTATCCTTCACGGCCAATGGATCAAGGTTTTGAAGAAACACTCACACATTTAAGTGGAGGAATGGCTCAAGTGGGCGATTTCACCACCTATTTTAAATTTGACAGTGCTTATTTCGACCCTGTTTTATGGCATAATGGTAAACAAGAGAAGTATGAAGGCTATTGTTCTGATATTTTTACGTCTAATGCCATAGACTTTATTGATAAAAACAAAGACGATCCATTTTTCTGTTATTTAGCTTTCAATGCTCCTCACACTCCTCTTCAGCTACCCCAAAAGTATTATGATATGTATAAGGATATAGATCCTTCTGCAGGTTTTGGAGATAATAAGGAGGTGAAAGCCATGTCTGAAAAAGATAAGGAGGATGCTAGAAAAGTCTACGGGATGGTGAGTAATATTGATGACAATATTGGAAGGTTACTTGAACATTTGGACGAATTGGGCATTGCTGACAATACCATTCTCATTTTCATGACGGACAATGGTCCACAACAAAAAAGATACACTGGTGGAATGCGTGGGCGTAAAGCGATGGTTTATAGAGGAGGCGTTAGAGTTCCAATGTTAATGCTTTATCCAAAAGGAATAGAAGGAAATAGAGATATTGATATCACAAGCACACACATGGATATTGTTCCGACTTTAGCAGAATTATGCAACATGAATTTACCGAAAGACAGAACCATAGATGGGAAGAGTTTAGTGCCTCTTTTAAAGAATGAAAAAGTAGATTGGCAAGAGAGGCCCTTGTTTTTTTCATGGACTAGGAGATACCCTGAATTATACAACAATGTGGCACTTCAAAAAGGGGATTTTAGGTTTGTCGGTATGACTAATTATGATTCCGAAATCCAGGATTTTGAGTTATACAATTTTAAGAATGACCCTGCCGAAGAAAATAATTTGATATCAGAAAATGAAGGTCTGGCTCTTGAACTTAAAGCGGAGTTTAATAAACAATATTACGATTTGATTTCTTCTGACCACTTAATAAATCAAGCTGAAATTAGGGTAGGAACAAAGTATGAAAATCCTGTATTCTTAAATAGAAATGATGCTGATGGTGAAAGAGGGATTTGGGCACAGGAGGAGGTTTTTGGTCAATGGCGATTAGATGTGATCAAGGGTAAATATAATGTGAAATATAAATTCACTAAGCCTGTGGAGGCGGGGAAGGCTTTTTTAGAGATTGGTCCTTTAGTGTTTCAAAAGGAAATAAAGGGTACAAATTTGGAGATTATTGAAATGAACAATATCGAATTACCCAATATAACAGCCGACCTCATACCGTTTTATATGAGCGAAGGAAAACGAATATTCCCTTTCTATGTGGAATTAGAGCGGGTGGATATTTAACCTACTTATCCATCTGCACCATTCTAATGCCTCTTATTTGATTGACGTCGTATCCTGTAGCTAAACCTTCGGAATATGTAGTTAGAGCCTTTATTTTTGATCTTACATTTGATTCCATGTTTTTATCATGACACTGCAAACACATGCCATTGTTCATAATCGGATAATAAGCCTTTACTTTTTCGCCTGCTGGGTTTAATTACCGTTTCAACGGCCCACCTTCGGTTATTTGCTTTTTGAAAAAGATGTATGTAGGACAGCTTATCTTCATTGGCTTTATTGATGGGTTTCTGGTTTTATCGCTTACTCTTTTAATACTAATTGACAATGCATTTGCACTGCTAAATGTTATAGGCATGGCTTGTACGTTGCAACATGCTAAAGCGTTTAATGGTACATTATTAGCCATTGCATTCATGAAGTTTTTACCTAATAAAACCTGTTGAGTTTGAGCGGCATGTTCTTTTCCTGTTTTACCTTAATTTTTAGGCTCCACTTAACCCATCCTTTTTTCTTGCTTATGATGCTCTTCAAACCAATCAGGGCTTTTAATGTCGTTATAATAAATAATAGCGGCTATTTGTCTTACATCTTTTTCGGAAATCAATTGAATAGGTATTAAACCAAACCTGTTAATGGCTCCTTTCATTTTAGAATTTTCCATTTTGGGCAACTACTTATTTGTTTTGAAAAAACTAAGCAGACTAACTGAAACAGCCTTATTTTAAAGTATCGCAATGCCCCTTTTTTAGTGATGAGAATTTGTAGAATCAATTAATCCCGAATAATGCATTAGGATTTTGATAATTTAGATAAACATCTGAATTATCAATACGTTTCTAATGAAAAGCATTAGAAACTATCTAACCCATAGGGTTTTATCAAAGTTCATATAATTTGTTCATTATAACAATATTACATGGTCTTGTTTTTTCTAATGCATAATTCGGGTTAATCCTTACTTGGGATGTTTTTACTTTAAATACCGTAGCAATGCATTGATTTATAATCCTACTTTCGTGGAAATAATGGTCGCACATTTGACCAATAAAGAATCAAATTGTGAAAAAAAAGGGGTTTTGGTTTCTTTTAGCTTTGTCATTTATACCTATGGCTGTTTTTGCTCAAACAGAAATCAAGCAAGATGAAAATTTGATAGATGCTTTTGATGTTTTTCATAAATTAGTTGGCCGTAAAAACAAGGTTGACACTAGTTTTACAGAGTTAGCTTTGAAAAGATCGCTAACTATGATTCCAGGATTTGGTTACAGCCAATTACGAGGAGTTTCATTAATTCTTGAGGGAAACTATTCTTTTAGAAATTCACCTGATTCTAAGGTTTCGGTTATTCGTTTCGTACCCCAGGTTACCTTTAAAGGCTTCTTGATTCCTAGAGTTACATCTAGTATTTGGTTTTATAATAATACTTTAAATCTTTCTACTGATTTGCGATATAACAAATTCATTGCCATCGATTATGGTTTGGGGAGCAATTCTTCAGAACAAGCTTTTAATAATTATAGGCAAAATTATGTCAAATTTCACCAGACACTTTCTCGCGAATTAAGGCCCGGCTTACTATTCGGAATTGGTTATTATTTCGACGAACATAACGGTATCAGTAGGCTAGAAAGTAAATTAATTACAGTAGCTAACAAGTATGATATTACTAAAAAGACGATATCATCTGGTTTGGTTGCTAATTTTTTATATGACTCCAGAGAAAACGAAAACTTCCCTTTAGGTGGGGAGTCTTTTGCTGCGGTTTCTTTTATTCAAAATCTAAAAAAACTTGGGAGCACTAGCAGTTATGAATCTGTAACTATAGATTTCAGGAAGTATTTTCGTGTATCAACAAATGATATGAATGTGCTGTGCTTTAGAAGTTTAAATTGGTTTACTTTTAATGGTCAAGCACCTTATTTTGATTTACCTTTTTCGCAAGGCGATATTATGAATTCCAGTTCTAGACCTTATGTAGAAGGCAGATATAGAGGTAAAAGCATGGTATATCTGGAGTCGGAATACAGGTTTACACTAACCAAAAATGAGTTTTTAGGAGGGGCCTTTTTTATAAATGCAAGTTCATTTGAAGAGCAAAATTCCAATCAATTTGAACATGTGAATTTCGGATATGGAGCCAGTGGCAGAATGAAAATCAATAAGAAGTCTAATGTTTATTTTGTTGGCTCGCTAGGTTTTGGGACCAGAGGGGCAAAAGGCTTATTTTTTAGTTTAGGCGATGTCTTTTAAAACGGAAATATTTAATTTGATGCCAACATGGCGTACCTATTATTTTAATAGTTTTTTGTATATATTTTGAAGTTCAATTGGTGTGGTCTTTTTCTTTAAATATTTCCTCATCACGTTAAAGTTAGCCACTTGAACTCTCCAGAAACCATTTTTAGCGTATTTTCTAGAAGAAACCACTACGTTTTTTTGTATTATTTCAAATCTATATTTGTCTTTGCTACGCAATAGAATATCATAATCTTCCATAATGCAATGCTCATTGCAAAAGCCGTTAAGTTCCTGAAAAACGTTCTTTTTTATAAACAGCGTTTGGTCCCCTCCACGGCACCATATCATAGGGAAGCGTGTAAAAAAGGAATTGATGTAAAGAATTGGATTGGGATAATGGTCAAAAACAAAGCGATAGCAGCCAATTTCTGTCCCTTTCTCTATTTTCTTAAGTATGTCTTCTTCGAAATTCGGATGTACTAATACATCGGCATGAACAAAATAGAGGATATCGCCTTTAGCAAAACTTGCCCCCTCATTCATTTGGTGATTTCTTCCTGACTTTTTTGTTTTCAAATATCTGCAACCAAAGTTTTCAGCCACTTTTTCTAGACCATCATTTGAGTCCGGAGAATCGGCTAGAATTATTTCCAAATCATCTCCTTTCAGCCTTTCTAGACAGGCTTGAATGTTTTCGGCTTCATTATATGTTGGGATGATTATGCTTATCAATAGAGTATTTTACTAATAATATGGGTTTAAACTACGTATTTAATTCAGAAATAGCCTTAAAGCAGATTGATGTTTTGCAAATAAATTTCAGCTCATATTGCAGCATAATCTATGCGATAATCCTATCACAAAGCATTATTATGTTGACAAATATACTATTTAAAGGAAAGTGCACGAATAAGGCTATAATGATGCGGAAATGTAAATTGAAAACTTTTTTTATAAAGTAAGATTTCAATGGTTTGGGATTCAATTTGGAAAAGAGGCGATATATTTTAATCGTAATCTAAAATAGAGGCGAGTATTTTACATTAGTTAATAAGGCAAATCAATAAAAGTGATTTAAGGACGAAGAATTAAGAGCTAAATCTTAAGGAACAGTATTGACTTTGGTCTATAATAATGGATTGAACCAAATTGGAATCTCACAATATTCAAGACAATAATTTGGGTATAATATCAATATGGTTTGGAGACAAATTTGTAAATTAGGCTCTTAATTAAAATCATTTGACCCATGTACAAAATCATCCTATTTTTTCTTTTTACTATTTCCAGTTTTGCCCAAAAAACAGAAAACGTCATACTGATTACTTTAGACGGCTTTAGATGGCAAGAGGTTTTTACGGGAGCAGATTCTTCGTTAATTAATGATAAGCAATATACCCATCACCCTGATCAATTAAGAGAAACGTTTTGGAATGATGATTTCAAAGAAAGGCGAAAAGCATTAATGCCATTTATGTGGAATACTATTGCTAAAAAAGGGCAACTATTTGGTAATTCGGACTTTGGGAATGACGTGATAGTTAAAAACGGCAAATTCTTTTCTTACCCGGGATACAATGAAATTCTTACAGGTTATCCAGACCCAAATGTGGATAGTAATGATAAAATCAATAATACCAATGAGACTGTTTTAGAGTTTGTAAACAAACAAAAGGGCTTTGAAGGAAAAGTAGCGGCATTTGGCTCTTGGGATGTTTTCCCATTTATCATAAATGAAGAAAGAAGTGGAGTGCCTGTAAATGCAGGTTTTGAGTCTCAACATATTACTAATTCGACACAAGAAAAATTATTAAATGAGCTACAAATGCAAGTGCCCGAACTTTGGAGTACAGTTAGGTTTGATGCTTTTACGCATCAATTTGCCAAAGAATATTTAGCAGAAAAAACGCCAAGATTGCTTTACATAGCATACGGCGAAACCGATGATTTTGCTCATGATGGTGCGTATGATTCCTATTTGAAATCTGGTCGTCAAACAGATGCCTTTATTAAAGATTTATGGGAGTGGACACAATCTCAGGAGCAATACAAAGATAAAACCACATTAATTATAGCATCAGACCACGGCCGAGGAACCATCCCAAAAGACACTTGGCGTAGTCATGGAGATGACATTGATGGTGCAGATCATATTTGGCTGGCGGCTATTGGCCCAGATGTAAAACCTTTAGGTGAATTAAAATCAAAAGGAGTTATTTATCAAAATCAGATAGCATCTACGGTCGCTAAATTGTTGGGTATGAAATTTCAGAATGGTAAAGAAATTGGAGTCCCTTTAGATTTTAAATAACTAGATTCTTATACAAAAGAAAACCCTTTAGGGGTAGAGTATCTGTTACGTGGGGTTGGTGGCAGAGCCTGACGAAGTTAAGCCCCTCGTAAATGAAATTAATGGCATAATTTATTTAGCGGTATTTTGGCTGATATAAAAAAGGTGCTTCTATCAAATCTGACAGCATCGTGATAAACCTCGCACCATAGGTTCAAGTAGAAATCTAAATCGGGATAAGCAACTAAAATACAAACTAGATGAAGCGAATCATAAACAAAAACAAATGAGAACTCACTCCAAAATATCCACAATTCACTCCAAAAAAATGGTCATTCGTCGGAAATAGCTATCCTAGAAACCCTTTAAAGGGCACATTTGTATCGTTAAAGGACTATACAAATATATGAAAAAGCTAATTTTACTATTACTTGCTATAATCACGCTTCCGGCTCTTAGCCAAATTAGCATTTCTGGAAAAGTAACCGACAAAAAAGGCGAGTCACTTGCGTTTGCTAACATTTCTTTGGTAGGCACTTATGATGGAGCTTCTTCAGAGGAGGATGGAAAGTTCAATTTCACTACAGAAGAAATAGGAATACAAACACTCCAAGTTTCCATGATTGGTTTCAATACATTAAAAGAAATTATCAGTATTTCAAAAGACGGTTTGGTTTTCGATTTCAAATTGACCGTAGCTATCAATTCTTTGAATGCCGTGGTAGTTACTGCAGGGATGTTTGAGGCGTCAGACGAAAAGAAAATGGTGATGTTAAAACCCATGGATATAGTGACCACTGCTGGTGGAGGTGCCGATATTGTGTCTGTCATGCAGTTTTTGCCAGGAGCTAATAGAGTAGGAGAGACCGAAGGGCTTTTTGTAAGAGGTGGCTCTGCCAATGAAACCAAGACAGTTATTGACGGCATGATAGTTCAAAATCCATTTTTCAGCACCACGCCAGATGTGCCACAAAGAGGTCGTTTTAGTCCTTTTCTTTTTAAAGGCACAGCATTTAGTACAGGTGGTTATTCTGCCATGTATGGTCAGGCACTTTCTTCTGTACTTTTATTGAATACGCAAGATAAACTAGGAGACAATTCTAACCTTAATCTGGGTATAAATATGGCGGGTGCTTCTGCTTCATATACACATAAGGGTTGGATTACGGGTACCGTAAATTACGCAAACCTAACGCCATTGCTGAGTCTGTTAAAAACCAATATTGATTTTGAAAAAGTACCTCAAGGGTTTGGGACATCCCTAACCATCAATGAAAACTTCAAGCATAATAACTCATTGAAAGCGATGGGTACGTATACTGATAATTCGTCAATATTGAGATTGCCAACTTATGATACAGAAAGCAGAACTTATTTATTTAGTAATTCTAACAAAAACGTTTTTACAAATGCCTCTTACAGACAAGCCTTTGATGAAGGAAACTGGGTAATGATGGCGGGAATATCTTACAGCAATAATAAAGACAAACTTTACATCGGTGCAAACAATGCCAATAGAAATGATGAACGCACACAAGCAAGGCTAGTTATGAGCAGGCTTTTCGGAAACAATCAAAGCAGTTCTTTCAATTTTGGAGCAGAATTTCACGACATCAAAATGGTGAATACCTATAGTCAGTTTGACTTAAGTTTAATAGATAAGTACAGTAGTACTTTTGTTGAATCAGAATTTTATCTTTCTTCAAAACTGGCTGGAAGATTGGGTCTTAGAGGAGAATATTCAAGTTTGATTGGCGACTATAATCTGGCTCCAAGAATCTCCTTAGCTTATAAAACGAGTAAATATGCACAGTTTTCATTAGCTGCGGGCAGATTTTATCAAAACCCAGACAAAGAATATTTATATGTAAATAAAAATTTAGGATTTGAAAATGCAGATCACGCCATCTTAAATTATCAGATCAAAAAGAATGAAAGAACTTTTCGTACAGAAGTGTTTTATAAAAAGTATAATAAGCTGGTAAGTGAAGTTTCTACCTATTTTGACCCAAATCCTTATCGTTTTCCTACTGGCGAAATAAGCAATACAGGCTCTGGATATGCTCAAGGTTTTGATGTCTTTTTTAGAGACCAAAAGTCTATTCCAAGTGGGGATTTCTGGATTACCTATTCTTACTTAGACACTAAAAGAAAATTTAGAAATTACCCGATGGAAGTGATACCATATTTTGCTACTAAGCATAATTTTTCTGCTATTTATAAGCAATTCATTAATGCCATTAATACAAATGTGGGCGTAACCTTTACTCATACTTCAGGCAGACCTGTTTATACTTTTGGTGATGATTTTAGGAATATAGAAAGGACAAAAGCTTTTCAAAACCTAAGTTTAAGTGCTAGCCATGTAAAACAAATAGGAAATCAGTTTATAGTCTTCTACGCTACTTTAGATAATGTTTTAGGCAGAAAAAACATTTTTGGGTATCGCTATTCACCAGATGGCAAAGAAAGATATGCCGTAAGACCGCCAATAAATAGAACCTTCTTTTTCGGGGTAAGCTGGACCTTCGGTCAATTAAACGGCAGGTCTCGCGAAGCAGATTTAGATTTTTAAAAACTTTTAAATAAAAAATATAAGAAACTCATAATTAAACCTTTAAAACAAATATCAAATGAAAAAAGTAACCTTATCAATCGTCCTAATAACGCTAACCGTTTTTGCGGGGAAAGCTCAAAGCAATTTTGAAAAAGCCATGCTGCCAATAGTTGCCGATATTCATAAGAATTCGCAGCAAATGCCTCTACAGCCTTTGGCTAATAAAATGGAAAGAATAGCCTCTGTAGAAAAAGAAGAGTGGTTGCCAAATTATTGGTTGGCCTATTGTTATTCACATGATTCTTTTATGAAACAAGAAGTCGGTGAAAAAGACCAATTATTAGAAATGGCAGAGGTAGCTTTAGCAAAATCTGAGGCAATTTCTGAGGAAGAAAACGCAGAAATTGCTATCTTAAAAGCCCAAATAGCTTCTGCCCGAATGTCTATAGATCCAATGAACAGATATCAGAAATACGGAGCGATATTTGGAAAAGGACTCAAAGACGCTACGAATTTTGACCCTAATAATCCAAGAATATATTATCTACAAGGTACTTCAGCTTTCTTTACACCGGAAAATTTTGGTGGAGGACAGGCTGTGGCTAAACCTTTATTTGAGAAAGCTCTTGAAAAATTTGATACCTTCGAATTGAAAAATGATATGTATCCAGCTTGGGGACTTGCGGAAACAAATTACTTCTTATCACAATGCAAGTAAATACTATGAATAATAACTCAACTGTAACGCTAGGATACGCTGAAATAATAACTATGATGGAAGCTGTACGTCGCAAAAACAGGTTTATTAAAGTTCTTTTAATTTTCCCTGCTGCATTTGTAGCCTATGCCATGTATGGTGGTGTAGGGCCTTTTCTTCAAGGTTGGTTTCAGAAATTTGATGTACTTATTACCACTTCACAAATAGCCCTTTTTCTTCATTTTCTAGGTAAAGGAAACCTTATTAGAGGTTTCAATAAAGTAGTCACTATTTTTGATGGGCAGGCGTGGCAAAAGAATAAAGTTTTGAACCATATTTCTACGGCAGTAGCAGATAATTTGATCCCTATTTTTGTCAATTTTATGATTTTTGCTGGATTGATGATAGGTTTTACTATAGGTTTAATTTTTCTAGCCAATTTTCCGGTGCTTCAATACTTTTTAGAAAATTGGAATGTGTTATATCCCGATGCAGGAGCGGCTCCATTGTATGCTTTTTGGAAGAATAGTATCATTATACCCATCGGCTTGTCATTTCTTACCGTTTTTATCAATTGGCTTCTTCTTGACAAACTGAACGAAGGAAAATGATAATAGGCTCATCATTACTTAGTAAATCGTTTTCCATTGTAAACCTTAAAACTTTAGAGCTTCAAACGTCCTGGGGTGATATAGAAATAATTGGCGGTGATTATTCGGAGTTGAAAATTGAAGTGTATCCATACAGACGTGGATTTCTGAA
>Ga0105054_10007613_pt1 | contig 14643 bp, 16 predicted proteins | sample BON02_FD_78091 | JGI IMG/M metagenome (GOLD analysis project Ga0105054, IMG submission 78091) | Freshwater microbial communities from Lake Bonney liftoff mats and glacier meltwater in Antarctica - BON-02 (megahit assembly) | ecosystem: Environmental > Aquatic > Freshwater > Ice > Glacier...
CACCCCGCAGATCACCTGCTCGCGCAGCTCGGGCGGCAGCAGGCGCAGCACACCGGTCGAGCGAGCCGAACCCACCACCGAATAGCCATCGCCCTGTGCGAAAACGCGCAGCACCGCGTTGCCCAGCATGCCAGATACGCCCAGCACCAATACTTTGGTTTTTTTGTTTGCAGTCATTGAATCAACTTCCTGTTTTCCATTCTTTTCTATGGCTTGTTTCCTGCCAAGACCTCTGAAAAAAGTTGGGCAAGCCGTGTAGCGAGCACGGCCGGGTCGTAATGCTGTTTGTAATAGACCAGACCGGCCTCGCCCATGCGCTGTAACTCATCGGACGGCATAGCTCTGAGCCGCAGCACTGCCTCGGCCAGCGCCACAGCGTCCTCGGCAGGGCACGACACGCCAGCGCCTGATTCTTCAAGCACCCGGGCACCCTCGCCATCCAGCGACGCAATGATGGACTTGCCCGCAGCCAGGTAAGCCTGCACCTTGCTGGGCACCGTCTGGCCCATGATGGGGCTGCGCACCAAGCTCACCAACAGGGCTGAAGCCTGCGCCAGAATACCCGGCATGGCCTCAGGCGCGAATCGACCAGCCAATTGCACATTACCCAGTTGCCGACGCGCCACCTCTTGCTGCAACCATTTACTGCGGCTACCGCTACCCACCAGCACGATGCGTACATCAGGGTGAGGCATAAGAAGCTCGGCGGCATCGAGCACGGTTCCCAAGGCTTGCACGGTGCCCAGATTGCCAGCAAACACCACGTTAAAACCCGGATTCAACACCAAGGCCGGCGGGCCCAGCGGCTGCGTTTGGCCGAATGCCAACTCACCCGGGTTGGGGTGGTATTGCACCGGGGTTTTGCCGGCCATGGCCTGCACCGGGGGAATGAAAGCCTGCGACTGCACTAGTAATAAATCATTGCGCTTGTAAATCCAGCGCACTAGCACAGCCACCATGGCCAGCAGACGGGGATTGCGCACAAAGCCGGTCGCTTCCAGGCTTTGCGGCCAAAGATCTTGCACCCAGGTGACCAGCTTCGCACGCTTGATGAAGGCAAGCCACACCGCAGGTATGGCCTGAATAATCGGCGAAGGGGCATAAACAAAAACAATATCGAAATGCCGGTTACGCAGCAACCACGGGCCAAGCACGCTGGCACTAAGGACAAACGAAAGATAGTTGACCACTAAACCACGTGCCCCCCCACGGCCTCGCGGCACAAGCGGGACACGGTAAATGCTGTACCCCGCTTCATGCTGCTGCGCCCCAAAACCGGCAGCCCTGTAGCCGGCAAACACCTCGCCTTGCGGATAGTTTGGTTGCCCAGTCAGAACGGTCACGTCACAACCAACTGCGATCAGTGACAGTACCACTTCATTGATGCGAAAGGCTTCTGGCCAAAAATACTGGGTAACAAATAGTACCTTCATGGGCAAACCATCAGCTCGCATAGATATCAACAACATCGGGCTTTGGTCGGGTCTGATCCAGAACCCACTCACTCACCTCACGTGCGGTAACTCCAATATTGTTCCATGAGTACTTTTCCATAACGAGTTGGCGTCCGCGCTGCCCCATCTTTTTCAACTCACTCGGTTCACACTCCATCGCTTTAATCAGCGCCCCTGATATTCCCTGAACACCTGGTGCCACCCACCAACCGCATCGATATTTCATCAAATCAGACCATGGTGCGCCCGTAGTAGTAATTACCGGCAACTCATTGGACAAGGCTTCTGCAACGGCAATACCAAAATTTTCGGAATAAGTAGGCAATATAAATATATCCGCCTGATCGAAACAGTTCTGCTTTCTCGCACCATCAACAAAGCCAGTAAATTCAAAATCCGACTCTAGCCCTTTCATCCGAATTAAGGCCTCCACCTTGGCGCGATAACCACCCTCATCACCGCCGGAAATAACAATTTTCCAGCCAATTCGTCGCACTACCGACCAAGCTTCGACTAAATCCAACAAACCCTTGATGGGATGAACGCGTGATAAAAAAAGAAACTTTTTGGTTCCATCATGTTCATTGCGCAGAGGAGACTTACCGATATCAACCCCGTTGGGTACCACCGCAACAGGCTGTCGAAATCCAAAATTCCGTATGCTTGCCAACTCTTGATCTGCTGTTGCTACAAACAAGGAAGCTGAGCGCAATGCTGCACCTTGATACGTCTTTAATGCCAGCAGCTTTTTAGTGTACTTATATTGAAGTGCCCACGGTTCCAAGCAGCCATGTGGAGAAATCACCAAGGGAATTCCTTGCCTATGTGCGAGTAGCGCAGCGACAGCCAAAAATGGAGACCACATTCCATGAAGATGGATCAAATTGACTTTCTTCTGCTCACATACTTGTTGCATAAAACCGTATTGACTGAACAGTTCGAATAGCAAATTGTGTCGCGTCGGAACGACTAATTGTGAAAATTTCCGGTCCCCCATCAATTCACCAACGGGTGTTCCCGTAATGTTTTTGGACAGCAATGTAACAACGCATCCTGCGTGCGCAATCGACTGTGCATATCGCAAGGCCGCCAAACCCTCCCCCCCGGAGGCTGGTACGGCGTTTGCAACTACATGAAGTTGATTTGCATGCTGCGAAAGAATCGCATTCATCGCGCCCCCTCACGATCACCCGTAATCTCTGTTCGCCAATAGTCTATGTAAGGAGCAAGCATGAGAGCGAAAAATAGTCCCGTCGGGAACGATTGGAATTGCATCACCACTCAAATCGCAACATAGAAAATCAACACAGCGAGCGCATAAAAACTAGGCATATTACATTTTCTTAGAAGACTAAGCCCCCCCATGACGCAAAAATTTGCATCATGGGGAGTATGCATATTAAGCAAGTAGCTACGATACTCCACGCGCAGTAGGATCAATACAATGCTCCACAAGCAGACTAGCCAACTCATCTTTATACTCCCCAAGATTCCACTTGCCTTTTACGATTGCGGTAGCAATGTAGGGATATACATCATTGTCAAAGTGATGCAATCCCCGCTTGGCACCCTGTCGGTAGGAAAACCCGGCCTTAAGGTTTAGCTTCTTGACCGCCTTCTGGCTTTTAACTTCGAAATCCCAAATATTGACATTAGGATTTGCCTTCAGAATATCCATAAGCACTGTACGTTTCCAAAATCCGGGCTGGATCGAGAAAATCCATTTCGAACGCAAATCGAGTCGAAACAGCGATGGAACACCTTGCACTTGCTCATATTTGCAATCGCCGCCCTTAATCATGCGGATATGGTCCAGCTCACGCGACGTTAAGTGGGTGTAATAGTTCATAAGCTCTTCCCGGTCTGGTTCGCCGTAGAGAAACATGTCTTCGTGGTCGAAAAACACGTATTCGAACTCGGTCAATCGATCCAGACTAGATAGCAGCCGTTGCGGATAAGGCAGTGAATCGTCATAAACAATCGAACGCACATGCGACGGAATGCCATCATGCAGTCGATTTACAGAAACTATGTGCTTCATACCAAGATCAAAGAAACGTTGCATCTGGTGGAAATACACGGGCCACACGTCGGCACAATCGGTGTGCGTGTAAGTAATATGGCAGATGCGGCTGTCGAATGTGATCATATGTAAAAGTAGGTATTTTTTGCGAAATATATCGAACAGTCGAAACGGGTTGCGCAGTAGACAAGGAGATCTAATTCGTAGTAGAAACCAATTGCCCTGATGCTATCGGACAAAAACTCGCCTGGTGGGTGCAGATGCAGGCGCGGATTTCCAGAACAGGATGATTATCTAGGAAACGACGATTTTTAAAAGAATTCGCAACTCGACTTAACATATCTCACTCTCTATACATCCAAAATATCGAGCCGTCTAATAACCGCTTGAGCTTGAAGACCGCTCTCCAGTACATACGACTTGCCACACCTTGAGGCGACATTTGATCAATCGACGTTATGTGCCTTAACCCAAAAACAGAATCCCTACCGACGAATTTTTGGTAATTGGTTATCCTGCCGGCTACTGAAGAGCTTATTTCAAATGGCCGCAATGCATCCACATCAAAAACATCAAAGTCATTTTTCATGATTGCAAACGCATCACCTTCAGAGTAATGAAGCAGGTGTTCAATTTGATACCCGCAAGCCTGAAGGTAGAATAATCCAATCTTTACCTCCGCTGGCGTTTCAGCGTTAAGAATACCCAAGGGATCCAATTGGCCGGCATTTTGCTCTATATATGACTTAAGCGAACGAAAAGCTTGCGTCAACCGATCTGTCCTGCCAACAAACAAGTGATCTGAAATATGATATGCCTTGTAGCTAACATCTCGAACAAAGATATTCGCAAAGAGCAATTTTTTGGGGTTGAAGTCATCAATCACTCGAGACAAATTAGAAAAGAATTCGTCTGACCGAAGCTTCACTACGTAGGGTGTTTCGACCTTCTCCAATCCAGCGAGGACTGTAGTTGCTTGCAGATAAATGTTTTGCGAATTGTGCAGTGAAGATAGAAACTCTGCCGTAGGCATATTGCTGGAGACGACCACGGCATGGGGGGGGGTAAGCGGGTTTCCTCCGTTTTCCCAGCGCGAAACCACCACCTCCCTTGCGACATTACCATTCATTTTGAGCAGTTTTTTTAATGAGCCATGATCTGGCCCGGCAATCAGAAAAGTAAAATTATCTCTCATGAATATTTCAGCCGACTGCCCTGATACCAAACGGAATCGCAATAATAGAACAGCAGCGCCACGATTTGCTTGCCACCAATTCCAAAATCGCCATGCCAATCCTTATTTAATTATGACAACAGCCTGCATTGTAGAGAATGCAAGGTAATCATATGAGACGTTATTTTTTTGGCAATATTCTTGCCAAGCTCTGTATTCGCTATTTCTCCAGCCCGGATAGCCTTGGTATTCATCGAATAGTATTATGCTGCCAGGCATCAATCTATCACAAAGTAAGTCAAGAACGGTTTTCGTACTCGAATACAAGTCAGCGTCAATATGCAAAAATGCAATAGAACCTTTCTTTTCACGTAGGAATTCAGGAAGGCTTTCATCAAACCACCCTTTGATTAAATATACGTTTGAATTAACCTTTGGAAGATTTCCTTTCAGTGAAAAATGGCCTTTCGAAAACTCAGACCCCCCCCAGCTTTCTGGGAGACCCTCGAATGAGTCAAATCCATGAAATTTTATTTCCGGGTGCATTGAAGAGAAGAAGTTTATCGACTCGCCTCTGAAAACACCAAACTCTAAAAATAAGCCATCCTTGCCCTTAATTAAATTAGAAACATACTCCTGAAGTTGCGGCTTATGATGAAATAATACAGCAGATTCCCCCTTGCTCAAGACATAGTCACATGAATCTTCAAGCGACCTCATACTGGCGATATCTCTTAAAGTTTTAAATTCACACGACCCAACAGATCGCTGTATTAAATCGTCATGAATTCTTCTTGACACGAACTTGATAGGTGGCATCAATAACTTTTCGATCAGTTTTTTTAACACTTCCATGCGACCATCCTTATAAATTAATTAAAACTAAATCAACGACATTCATTTAGCTCATGCCAACTGTACTTTTTCTATTATTTTCGCCCTTGGTCCCAAGGTGCATATGCTTGGCTTGCACTGAGCATATAATTCCTCTGAGTCAACTCGTGCAACAAATGGTCCAAATCAGTTTTGGCCGCGTTGCAAATAGGCCTCCAGGTCTTCCGGGGTGCCGATACCATGCATAGCTTTCGATGACACGTTGTAGATACCTATTCGCTTTCTTTCCTGGATTAGGTAATTGTAGGTAGGGCAGGTATAGTACTCGCTGTTCACCCGATCCTGCTGCAACATCATCTCAATAGCGGCCTCGACAAAGTCTGCGCCGCGCTTGAACAGATAGATGCCGACGGTGGCGATGTCTGAAATCGGCTGCTTTTCTTTCACTTCCTCCACCAATCCGTCTGACCCTATGCGGGCAAAAGACCATTTGGGATCGCGCGCCGCGTCTTCGAAGGTGAGGATTGAGCCGTCTAAGTTTCGCTTGAGGCAGTCGTCGGTGAATTCCAAGGGATTAAAATCCACTATCTGGTCTGAATTCGCAATTAGCAGGGGTATGTCATTGTTGATCAGCTTGCGAGCGTGTAGGACAGTACAGGCCGTACCTTCCGTAAGTCCATCAATCTGGACAAATGTAGCCTGGTAATTGTTCTTGATCTCACGCACTAGAGCGGCCTCGGCCTGCACGTGTTCACGACGGGCCACAAGTATGTAGCGCGCGTCTGGCAGGGCTAGGTTCTCCAGAACGCGCACGATCATGGGTTTGCCGGCGACGTCAATGAAAGGCTTGGGTTTAGTAAAACCTGCCTTACTGAACCGGCTACCAGCCCCCGCCATAGGTATCAACACATTGATCACGCCGCGCTCCCGTCGTATTTGTCGTTGATTGCCCCGGGGTACTTGACGACGGTCGTGACGGAGTCTGCGAGCGCCTCGAAATCGGTGGAATCCAGCGGCTCGATGACAACGATGTCACCCTCGCCATATTCAAGGCCGTTCATCCGCACCCTTCCGGACACAATCACGGTGATCTCAGTCGCGATCTTGTGGTAGTGGCGCCCTTCCCGATCGCCTTGACGGTAGTGCTTTACCGCCACCTCGACTTGCTGAGTCTTGAGCAGCGTTGGTTCAAAATCGCCTACAAACCAACCCTTGGTCATGTCGTCAAGTTTTGACTTTTTCATCTTATTCACCTGTTTTATATTTCAGCCACGCGAAAGCCAGCTCTCATACTCCATGATCTTTTGCGGCGTGTATAAGGTGTGATATCGATCGATATCCACTTTTCGCATTCGGATGGTTTTGTCAGCCAAGATCAACTGGTTGATTGCGGGCGATATGAAGTAGCTGCCGTTGACGCTTTCATCCTTGCGGATCATTTGCATGGCAGCGTTTACGAAGTCATGGCCGCGACGGAAATAATAGAGCCCGGCTATGGCATGGCGACTGAGGGGACGCTTCTCGGCCACCTCTACCACCTTACTATGTTCATCCAGACGGACATAGGACCAGCGCGGATGCACAGAATTAAAGGTTACAACGCCAGCATCCGCCATTTGTAAGTCAACGATCAACTCGGCGACAGAATCCTCGAATATCTGGTCGCTATTGGCAATTAGGAGTGGGGTATCGCTAGAGATATGGTCGATAGCCATCAGTGCACTGCAGGCCGAACCTTGCGTTTCCTTATCCAACCGGACGATGCGGCACTGCCCATCGGTGATGATGTTGAGTGTGCTGTCGAGGTGGAATTTGCGACAGTCGTCGTTACTGATTACAAAGATAAACTGAACTTTCTCGGCGGCCGTGGACAGGTTGTCGATCACTCGCTCGATCACGGTCTTCGAGCCAATTTCGATCAGCGGCGTCGGGAAGGGGTACTCACTCTCAGGAAAGCTGAGGCTCTTGCCAGCCATAGGGATGAGGACATTGATCATGATGTACGTTCCTCTATTTGCTGGATGTGATTCATAATGTTTGGGTAAGTCAGTTCCTCCACTTCGTTTACCTCCATCAGCCAAGCGCCACTCCCTCTGGCGGCCTGCTTACCGTTCTCGTTATCCTCCACCACTAGGCACTCCTCCGGCTGAAGCCCCATCCGTTGTATTGCCTGCTTATATATCTCCGGATCAGGCTTGCCTGTCGTCACATCCTGGCTTGATAAAAAGAAGTCCAGATAGCCTGCAAGCGCTGAGCGCTCCATCATCACCTGTACGGTATGCCGGATTGAGTTAGAGGCGACCGCTAGTCGGTAACCCTCCTTTTTCAGGTGTGATAGGGCATACTCATGATGAAAACGTGGCTTGCACTGGGCATGGACTAGTTCCATCGTGTATTGCTGCTTCATGTCGTTGATGAACTCATGAAGCCGTACCGGCAGTCCGCGTTCAGCGCTCAGCATCTCAAGTTTTTTACGGGTTGGTAGCCCATCGTAAGTGACTAGGTGGTCGTAGCGGCTTATCTCCATGCCAAACAGACCGAGTGCTCTGTTCAGGGCTTCATAATGCCAATCCTTGGCTTCGATGAGGACGCCGTCCATATCAAAAATGACAGCCTTGATCTTAGTCATTGAAAAATTCCTTTGCTTGTTCCGGTAAATCCGTGCATATCATCAATCGATCCTTTCCAAGTTTTTTCTCTAGTTCCCGATAGTGCGCCCATTCCCGGTCATACGTTCGCTTGTGTAACTCTGGAGAAACGATACAGACAGCCTTACCAGCGACGATGTGCTCTTTGATAACTTCGTCGCTCAACCAGTGCCCATTGAATTCATCTAACCAAACCCCAGGTGTTAATTCGTAATATGGAGGGATTGGCTCATATTCGCTTTGTCGGGTGTATGCAACCATACCGCGTCGCAAATAGAGCAATCCGTCTGGCACCGCCATGTCAAAGACGAAGTAGTTCTCGATTCCATAAGTAGTGAGTTGGCGCTGTAGTTCCGGCTGCAACCCGTCGGCCTTGATGTTCAGGGCTAGTGTTGGGCGGGTCGGGTACTGCAAGTACAAATGGAAAAATACCTCCAACGGCATACAATCCCGATTTGGAGGGTCGTGAGAAATAACCAGTTGACCGTCCATATCACGGATATCGGTTTCAGTTCCGAAACCCAGCGCGAAACTACGCTCAAACGCCACACGACTATTCTTTTCTGACTCGCTAAGCCAATATCCACGATGTGAAAGTACGATCAAAGTTTCTTCCGAAAATATTTTACAGATGGATTTTCATAACTCGGCCACCCTCTTCGAATCTCGCCAATTTATAAAAACCTTTGCCCATTTCGCTGGATTCAAGCGTCACCTTGAAGCAACCCCTTGCACGCGCTTGCGCCAAAAGATCGTTAAGCATCAGCCGCCCTACACCTTGGCCGCGCATGTCGGTTAGCACCACCATGTCTTCAATGATGGCCGAACGGCCACCACGTACGCGATTCATAACAAAAAGGGAACCGAAACCGACCAACCGCTCTCCATGAACAGCCACACATGCATAACTATCTCCCTGCGAGGCAAAGCTTTGGCCTAATTTGGTAACTTCGGCCGGATCTGGTCTATAGGCGCTGACGTCCTGAAGCAAGTCGATGACAGTGTAAACATCCATTGGTGCGAAACACCGTAAGGTCACGCTGGCGCTCATGCTCGCTCAAAACGCTTCAAATGGTCCACAATTCGACTAGCAGCTCTTCCATCGCCAAACGGATTGATGGCGCGGGCCATGCGTTCATATGCGGCAGTGTCACTAATTAACGTCTGTGTCTCACGGATCACAACCTGAGTATCTGTGCTGACTAACCTGGCGGTACCGGCAGTGATTGCCTCCGGACGCTCACTGGTGTCTCGCATAACCAAGACTGGCTTTCCGAGCGCCGGGGCTTCTTCCTGTATGCCACCACTGTCTGTCAGTACAAGCAAGCAATTCCGGAGCAGCCAAGCGAAATCCCCGTAGTCTTGCGGTGCGATGAGCACGATGTTGTGCACACCGGCCAGCTTGCTCTCGACGACGTCCTTGACCTTGGGGTTGAGGTGAACCGGGTAGACGAAATACAGATCGGGGTTAGTCTTCGCCAGCTCATGGATGCTGAAGCAGATATTGTCGAGTCCGGTGCCGAAGTTTTCGCGGCGATGCGCCGTGATCAGCACGAACGCTTGCGCCTCTGGGTCAAATCCAAGCTGCATGGCCATCCGGGCACGAAGCTGCTTGATTTCGTCAGGTCGACTCTCCAGTGTGCTTAGCGTGAGCAGCAGGGCATCAATAACCGTGTTGCCGGTGACGATGATGTGCTCGGGCGCCACCCCCTCGCGCTCCAGATTGGCGCGTGCCGTCTGCGTCGGCGCGAAATGGTGCCGCGTCGCGATCGCTACCGAACGTCGGTTGTATTCTTCGGGAAAGGGTGACAGCAAGTTCTGGGTACGCAGCCCGGCCTCGACATGCCCCACGTCGATCTGACGGTAGAACGCGGCCAGGGCGCCGGCCATCGCCGATGTCGTGTCCCCGTGCACCAGCACTAGGTCGGGCTGCGTCGCTTCAAGGTGTACGTCGAGCGCCAGCAGAAGGCGGCTCGTGAGTTGCGCCAACGACTGTCCGGGCTGCATGACCTCGAGCTCGACGTCCGGTCGAATACCGAACGCTGCCATCGCACCCCGAAGCATCGTCGTATGCTGCCCCGTACTACAGACGGTCACTTCGAAGTCATGGGGGTGCTCTTTTAACGCGAGCACCACGGGCGCCATCTTGATTGCTTCGGGACGCGTACCGATCACGATACAGATTTTCTTCAAGCTCTTTTCTCGCTTCATATGTGTATGTTTTTCTCTGCCAGCTTTCGCTGGACCATACGCCCCCAGGCGCCAATCGTAGGGAATTTGAGGGCCAATAGCTTGATGAAACGAATTCGCGTTACTCCAGGGCCGATCACGATCCCTGCCGAGGCAGTACCCGCCGTGTCCTTACAGAGCCTAAAGCCGCTGGATGTGCAATAACGAAGTGCAGTATCGAACTTGCGCAATGCGCCTTCCCCCTGATTGATTGCCTCATCAGATGTTCCGAGCCGCATAGCAAGCTCGGAATCGCTACCCCAGATTGAGGGATCCCCCTCGGGGTGCGGAGGAACCATGGTCCGAATGCCGAGGTGTTTTTGCAGCATAAAGGAGAAGTGCATGTCCTCGCCCACCAACCGGGACGTTCCGAGCGGCGGTAACTCCCGCCAGAATGTGCTGAGCCATTCACGCTTAAAAAACCAGGCGTGACCAACGATATCGACCACCTCGGTCTTTTCGTTGGGCGCGTCCCACCCGAACGAAACGAAGGGGTGGTAACGGGACGAGCTTAGAAAACGCAACCCCCGCGCACCCAGTAAGGCAGGCTCAAGCTCCATCTGCTGGAGGCAGCTTTCGAAAAAGCGCGGCGCGGGGAAGGTGTCGTCGTCCAACATGCAGACGTACTCGGTCTCGGCATTGATTGCGCAGGCAAAACGGGACCAGACGCCCAGGTTGTGCGAGCTGTTGGCGATCATCACCTTGTCGCCATACCCATGCAAATCGAGCTCGTCGCCGTTGTTCCAGATCAGGATACGCTCGGCAGGCACTGTCTGGGACAGGGCGCACTCGATCTGCTGCTTGAGGTATTGCTGGCGCTTGAATGCGTTCAGAATAACGGTAATCATATATTTACCATTTAAGTTGGTACTCCTTGTGGAGACGGTAGCGCAAAGCCGCGAATTTCGCGCGAAGCGTGCGCGGATTAATGAGCTTGTGATAGGCGCGCGTGCTTAGAGGGAGCCCCATCAGATCGTTCAGTACGGTGCCGATATCCAAGAAAGTCAGATCCGGACGACTCAGGCGGAGCCGGTGCCCCATGACGTTGGACAGCGACGAGGCCGAGGACAGAACCAGCGCCGACTGCGGCGCATCCTTCAGCCCAGCCAGAACCGTATCCAGTGTCTGCTGGTAGGACGAGAAGAAATCGTCTGGAATCTGAATCAACCGGCCTCTGGCCAGATAGCCCTTCAACTCGCAGCGCCAGTTCCCCACTACAAAGAGGTCGTCATAGCACGTCGTCACAAACGGGAAGAAACTCGACCGAGACCGGAGAAAGTTTGTATTCAAAAACAGATCCGAGAATGTCACCTGCTGGGTGAATCCGCCATTGAGCCGCAACATGAACTCCCGATCTTCCAGCGCGTTGTTGTGCCGGGTCGGAATACCCTTGAAATAGGCTTGTTCGCGAAACACCGCCGAAACTAGCAGGTCGCGTCGAACATCTTGTCCACGCTGCGGGTCGAAGCGCTTCTGATCGAACTCGGGAAACCGGTTGGAAAACCGCTTGCCCCGGAACTCGGTGACTCCGCTGGCGATAACCAGCTTGCGGTTACGTAGGATCTCGATCTCTCCGTCGCTGAAACGCACGAAAGTGAACGGCGTACGCTCACGAGCAAGCTGCTCGAAGCGAACCAGATCTGCTTCTCCGGTGGGCATCACGTGAGGCTGCACATCTAAATCATGCATCGGCATCGTTGATTCACTCAAAACAGGTTTTCGCCTTTCACGACTACCGGGAACTCTAGTAGCATCCGGTTGGCACGGCCACACATATCTACCAGTTCAGGGTCTGCGACAACTAGAAGCGCGCGAATGCCGGCCACGGTACCCGCAGCCATATGAAGCGAAAACGCGTCACCGCCCCGTACCACCTGAAGATCGGGAAATTCTTGGTGCGGTCTGCCGCGGCGCGCGCAGTCTAGCCCCACGTAGCCCAAGTCACTCCAGACGATGTATTTCAAAAGCGCGTTCACGTAGAACCAGTCGGCGCATCCAAGATAGCGATCCACAGTCGGCATGAGCAACGCCGGAAGTGTGCCCTCTACATGTTTATCTGCTGCATTCAGTGCACAGACCATTAGATCCCTCGGAGCACTGCTCGTCGGCTGCAGCATCTCTGTGACCCAATCGCCCCGGCCGTCAGGCACATGCTCACGGACTGCGCCCTCTGCCATCTGATAAACGGCGGCAAGCGGCAGTGGTGATTCGGCGATCAGACACGCCACCGCCGTGTCGTCCGCGTCGCTGACGAGCAGCACGATCGGTTGTGGATTGATCAACTGCCCAGATTGCGCAGTGATCTCAAAATCATCGTGGGTCAGAAAGCGCGTCCTGTCCCTCAGACCCTCCGAGAGGATGAAGTACTTGAGTAGCGCATGGATGTTCAGCGCCTGAAATGCAGGGAAGACCGTCGGCCTGGGCTCGAAATCCGGCACGCAAGAATTCTCCGCCGTGACTGGCGGCTGCACCAGGAAGCGTTGCAGCGAGCCGGTGAGCCTGCGCACGATCCGCTGCGGCAAGGCGTCCCCGCGTGCGCGACCCTGAAGGCCTCGAACGATCTTTGTAGCAACCGCGTAGACCCGCTGCCCGAGTGGATGCGACAAAACGGTCTCATAACGCGTCTTCACCCGCGCCCGTGGCCACCCCGTCTCAGTGAATAACTCCAGATAGCGATTTTGGCCAGTTAGGGCGTCAAGCACGAATGCGTCGAAACGTCCGAAACGGCGGGCTAGCTGCCACGGCGCCAGCAGCCACATGTCAGCGTAACCCTCGTCCACCTCTGAGAAATAGGACATGTAAAGGTACTCCTCTGGCAAGGCAGCATCCGCGACTAGCTGATTGACCTGCGTACTGCCTGTCTGGCCCAGATCCCAGCGGGTGATCAGGACCTGCCCCTCCCCTGCAGGCAATTCATCCATGAGCTGAATCGCTCGCGCGCGCGAACGAGCATTACCGAGCACCGACTGGATCGACACGTTCTTCCAGGTCGATTCCAAACGATTGAGGCCGTGCTCGAACCGGTCCGGTGGCTCGATCTGCTGAACGAACTCGGAATAGAAACAGACTTGGTGCTCGTGAAGTTCTGCGTGCGGTGCGTACACCACACGCGCTAGGTCGGCGAGATCCGGATTCCAACTGTGAACAACGATCTGGCTCACGAGTTTCTTGGCGGGCAGTTTCTTCTGCAACTCGATGAAACCACGCCAAAATGGGCGCAGATCTGCTGATTGCGGCCGACGCAAATGACCGGACAGAACAAGTGTGAGTTCAGCGCCCTCCATCGAGGCACTCCAGAACTCGCAGAAATTGCTTTGAAATATCAAAGCACCCAGTTCTAGCACTGCCCTCAGGACGTGGATCCGCCAGCACCGTCAGGCACACTCGGAGAGCACTCTTAATGGCCTCGAGATCATCAGCCTGGGCAGTATGACCGCCACACGATTCGATGAGCGCCCGCAATTCATCATTATTTAGCATACCAAACATCGGTAAACCGAGATTCAAGTAATCATAGGTTTTATACGGAATAGTCTCGCGACTGAGCTCGGCGGTATGCTGCACCAGCATGAGACAGGACGCCTTCCGTGCCCGCTCAAGGGCGTCGACTCGATCGAGTGCATTGAGCAACAGAAAATCCGAACGTTCCAGATAGATTGGTGCAGTTTCACAGTAAACCGCCCCGAGATTGACCACACGAACTGCTTGAGCGAGCGCAAAACCCTCCCTCCGAAGCGAATCAAGTGCCTGGAAAAACAAGTCGAGATTTCGTGATCCGTAGAGCGTTCCCAAATGAAGGAACTCAAACACGCCACATTTCTCAAGCGCAATAGGCAACACCGGAGGTGCAAATTGCCAGGCGCCGGGATACACGGCGGCAATTTGGGTTGCATACGCGGGATTCCGCTCCTGTGCAGTTAGCGCCGCCACCTTCGTCACATAGACTGCTCTAATAGAGTTCTTCACCAAAAATGTTTCGATACGCGTGGAGATACGCCTAGTCACGCTCGATCGCGTCATGGCTGCACCAAGGAGAGGATCCTGGAATTCACAGACCAGACGGCCACCCGTCAATTTGACAACTAGCCCCCCTATCATGTGAGCCGATGTCGGACCGCCAGTACAGAAGACATCTCGCACACCGTAGCGAACCTTGAGCCACATGGCAACAGGAAGAGCGGTTAGGAGCCATGGCCACCGACCTCCGCTGATGCCTCTAGTCACCTTGCGCAGGACGAAATCAATCACGCTCCCAAAAATAAAGGCAAACGGCATAAACAA
>Ga0105054_10007615_pt1 | contig 14634 bp, 7 predicted proteins | sample BON02_FD_78091 | JGI IMG/M metagenome (GOLD analysis project Ga0105054, IMG submission 78091) | Freshwater microbial communities from Lake Bonney liftoff mats and glacier meltwater in Antarctica - BON-02 (megahit assembly) | ecosystem: Environmental > Aquatic > Freshwater > Ice > Glacier...
GAGAGAGTGGATTAAGAGAGAGAGTGAGAGGGGAAAGGGTTATTTTTGTTTGTGCATACATACATCTTATACTATATCTCTGGGTCGACTGACTGTTCATGTGCGAGTTCTACGTGTGGTGTGTGTGGTGTGATTTTAAGGGGAGAGAGACAAGTGGGGGAGGGAGGGAAGAGGGGGTGGCTGTGATTCTCCAAAACAAAGAAAAGGATCACTGGTGTACATTGCTCTGTTGAGCTTCCAAAAAGGGATACTGAACGAGAAGGACGAGGTGGAGAAAGGCTTTAAAGAAGAACGGCTTCGATATATTTCTTTCGGAATCTTCACATTTCCTGTTGCTTTCATTCTTTTTTGATTTGTGTGTCTTTTGCTTTGCCTTGTTCTTTCCTACTGGTGTTTAATAAATAAATTAATCAATGACGGATAGCCTGTCTTGAAAGCAAACTAAATCTGCGTCTTCATTCCTGTCTATCTTACTATGTCTGCGCGCCTTGTACCTCTCACTCACACCAAATCCGGCTGCCGCTGATAATAAAATTGCTCCACCTCTTCATCATGATACGAAGAAGGATGCCGATACTGACCGCGCTGCTGATGCTGCTGCCCATACCCATCCTCCTGCTGCGGCTCCTCCTCCTCCCCCTCCCCCCCCTCAAAAGAGCTCTCAAGCGAGCCAAGCCCCACCTGCCCCTGCTGACCCCGAATCTCACTACCCCCCAAAACCTCCAACAAATCTTCATGTTCAACCTCCAGCTGCTTAAAAAGCGCGCGTTCCTCGCCTAAATCCTGGCGGAGCTGCAGCAGCTTCGCCTGCAAAAACCGAAGGTCCTCTTCCAAGGCATGATCAGGGGGAGGATGGGCCGCGGCCGACCGCACCGACCCCGCAGACGGCGTGCGGGAAGGCCCTCCACTCCCACCGCCACCAGCGGCAGAAAGAGCAGCGGCAGGAGCAGCTGCTCTTCGGTTACTACTGCTGGTGTTGCTTCGAGCAGGCCCAGCCCGCCCTCCTCCCTGCTGGAAAGTACCACCCGGCCCCGGCACATTCAGCGTCCCGGCCGCGGCGCGGTTCCACGTCTCCTCCAACTTGCCTCGCAGCTGATCCCGCTGCGTAGTAAGCGTAACAAGCTCGTTCTCCAAATACTTAATCTTAGCTTCGCGGTCTCGGAGTCGGTTTTCCGCCTCCCGCTGGAGTACCACCATACCCTCGTTCTTGGAAAGCTCGGCCTGCAAGGCGAGGTAATCACGACGGGTAGACTGATGCTGGAGCTCCCGTCCGTTCAATTCGAGCTGGAGCGTGGCGTTGCTTTCCAACGCTGCCGCCAACTCTCGGCGGGCCTGCTTCAAGGCCTCCGCGTGGAGCGAACGAGCCTCTTGCAAGTCATGACGCAACCGATCGCGCTCGCGCTTCAACGTCGCAAGCTGATCTTGGGCCCGAGCCAACGCATCATTGTCCTTCTCCCGCAAACTGCTGCGACCACCACGCCCGCTGCCGCTTCCTCCTACCCAACCATTACCACCACTGCTGCTAATCCCAATCGACCTCTTCTCCTGCTCCTGCTTCAGGTCCGTCACCGCCTTCTCCTTTGCCTTGAGGGTACTCGCATATTTCTCCACCAGCTCTTCCAACCTCTGAGTCAACGCATCCCTCTCCTCCTCCGTGGCCTGCAGTCGTCCTTCGATCCGTTCCATCTGCTGCTGAAACGCCCGTCGCTGCTGCATCGTCTGCCGGCTCAACGCCTCAAGCTTTTGGTCCCGATCCTCCAGCATCCCCGCCTTCAACCTCACCTCAAAATCCATCTCATTCTTCAGTCGATTATGTTCCCGGGTGACAGCCGCTACCATCTGCTCCTTCGCTTCCAACAAATCAGTCAAGCGCTCCACGCGTCCCGCAGCCTCCTCCTGAGCCAAGGCATGCTCCTGCCTCAACCCCTCAAAATCCGCCCTTAGAGCCTTTAACTCCATCGTCGACCCTTCCGACACCAAATTTCCTCCTCCGCCGCCGCCGCCGCTGGCACTCAAACTAGCAGTAGTACTCATATTTGTCGTGCTCGTCGCAGTCGCTGAACGACCTCTCCCTGAGGCCTCCACCCCCTCCTCCGCCTGCATCGCCAACGCAATCCTCAATTCATCCACCTCCGCATGTGCCGCCCTAACCTCCTCCTCCCTCCCGCCCTGCGCCGCCCGCACCTCCTCCACCAATTCCTGCAACCGCTGAACCTGCTCACACGACACTTCATGCCCCTCCTTCTCACTCCTCAACGCCGCCCTCGTCTCACCCAACTCCGAAGCCACCAAATCCACATACCACCTCAACCGCTGCAGCAAACAAACCCCCTTCGGATCATCCTTCCCACATCTCTGCATCTCCAAAGGCGGCAACGGCAACTGTCCATCCACACCCTCCCCCAAACGGGAGAACGTCGAACCAAGCACCGCCTCAACCTCCACAATCAAACTACCATGCTGCAACACCCCATCCTGGTAATACTGCAGATTCCCCTGCAATTCATCGACATACCCCCTCAAATTCTCCACCTCCTGACTCGTAGCCACAAAGCGTGTGGCGTCCTCCTCCCGGTCAGAAAGGAGGGTGGTAAGACGAGCGACTTCGTCCTGAAGGTCTTGGAATTCAGATAGGTCCATGCGGGGGTTACTGGCGTCCAGTGCCGTTAGCTCTGCTTGCAGCCGACTTAACTCTTCTTTCAGCTCGTCGATTTGCCCTTGAAGCTGGCCGACGTACTGATCTTGCTGCTGTTGGTAGTCGAGCCATTGCTGCTCTTGAGCTCGTAAGGCCTGAAGCTCTGCGGCTTGGCTCTCCAGCAGCGCGGATGCCTGAGCCTGCTGCTGCTCGTCTTTTTGCTGTTGCTGCTGCTGCTGCTGCTGCTGCTCCGGCTGCTGCTGTTGCTGCTGCTCTTCTTCTTCAACAGCTGGTGCTGGTGCTGCTTGCCGGGTGGGAGAGGTAATAGCCACAGCATCCAACAACGACAAAATCGTGCCCTGGGCCTGCGTAAACTCCTCCCTCAAATGCCCCTGCTCCTCCTTACTCCTTCTCACCGCCGCCTGGAGCTCTCGCACCTCCCCATCCTTCTCCTCCACCAAACCTTTCCACCCCACCGAGGCCTGCTGCAACTGCCCCTCCAACTCAAACACATGCTCGCGCAGCTCCTCAATCACTCCCTCCCTCGCCGCCATCTCTTCCAACAACCCAGCAGTCTCCGCCCTTCGCGCCGCCAGCGCATCATACCTCTGCTGTAATGCCGCCAATGCCTTAATCCTTACATCCCTAGCCTGCTGCGTTTTCTCCAATTCTTCCCTCGTGCCCTGCAAGGCCCCCGCCTGCTGCTTGAGCACGTCTTCAGCATACAACAGTTTCTGCAGCAGCTCATGTCGTTCCACTGCGAGGGTATCCGCCTCCTTCCTCTTTTCCGCGATGAGCACTTGGAATTCACTGGTTATATTCACCCGGTCCTCGTCGAATTGACGGGCTTCCTCCTCCCGCTCGGCCAGCGCCGCCAGCAGCTCTTCCCTCGTTGCCTCCTCCCTCTCGGTTTGCCCCCCTTCTTCTTGCGCCGCCTTCTTGTCCTTCTCAGTCTCAGCTTCCGCTTCTGCTGCTGCTGCTGCTGCGGCGGCGGCGGCTGCTGCTTCCGCCTCGGCTGCTGTTGCTGTTGCTGCGGCTTCAAGCGCCGCCGTGGCAGCAGTCGCCTCCTTCAGCTCCTTCTCCAAGCGTGCCACAAGCCCTTCATGCTCGGTCAACCGAGCATTCGCCTCAACGACCTGCACTTCCAAAAACGCAATCCGAATCTGGGCCTCCGCCAACTTCTGCTGCTGCTCCCTCTGCTCCTCCTCACCAACCACCACCTGTCGCTCCTGAGCAGCCTCAAGGTTGCCCACCTCCCGCCTCAACTCCTCAATCAGCGTTGCATTCCCTTCAATTATTCCACGATACTCCACATGCGCCTCCTGCACTCTCTCGCTCGCCATGCCCAACGCCTCATTTTGTCGCTCCACCTCCCCCCGCAACTCCTGAAGCTCCTCCCCGTCCCCTACCTCCCGACCGTGCAATTTCTCCTCAAGCTCAATCACCGCCTGCTCTTTCTCCTGGAGTGCCCGCTGGTACTCTTGCTCCGCCGTGCTGGCAGTCTGCCACGCCTCATTCAAGCGCTCCACTTCTCCCCGCAGCTGCTGAATCTCCTCTCCCTCCCTCGCTTCACGTCCCTGTAGCTGCTCCTCCAGCTCAATCACCTTTGCTGTCAGTCGCTCCGCCTCCTGCCTCTCTCCCTCCACCAACCCCTCCCTGCTCTGCATCTCCCGCGCAAGCTCCCCAAGCTGTCCCTTCTTCACAAGCAACGACTCCGCCGCTGCGTTCGCTCGTAATTCTGACGCTTCTGCTTGAGCCTGCAGTTCTTCCATCCGTTGTCGCCACTCCTCCGCGGCCGTGGCATGCGTCCGATGATAAGCCTCTGCTTCGTTCCGGAGCTCCTCTACCTCTCCAAGCAACACTTCCTTGCGTCTAGCCATCTCCTCCATCTCCCGCCGGACGCTTGCCAGCTCTTCCTCTGCTACTGCTGCCGCTGCTGCTGTTGCAGCTACTGCGCCATGGTCCACCGTCGGAGGAGGGGGAGAAGGAGAAGGGGGGGTGAAAGCTGTTGCTGCTGCAAGCTGCTGCCGCACGTCCTCCAACTCGACCTCCTTTGCCTGCAGAGCCTGACGGGCTTCCATCTCTTGTTCCTGTGCTTGGATTGCCTCCTTCCTGAACTCCTCTGCTTCCTCCCTTAGCGCTGCTGTCATCTCGGCGGCCTGTCGTCGTTCTTCTTCCTGCTGCTCTGTTGCCCGGTCTCGTTCCCATGTGAGGGTGGTGAGTCTTCGTGACTCTTCCTCCTGGGCGGCCAGCACGCGGGAGAGTTCTACTGTGGCTGCTGCTGCTGCTGCTTTGGCGTCGTGAAGCTCGACCTCGCTTTGGGATAGACGTTGACGGTGCGCCTCTGCTTCTTCTTGTTGCTGCTGGTACTGGTGCTGCTGCTGTTGCCGCTGCTGGTCAGGGTACTGCTCTGGGGTTGGGTAAGAGAAGGAAGACGCCGCCGTTGGTGGGGGCAATGGCGAGGTGGAAGGAGCAGAAGGAGGGGGAGGAGGAGGAGGAGGAGGAGGGAACATGGATGCGGCTTCTGCAGGCGCTGCACCACCAAAGAGAGAGACAACATCGAGTGTAGGTGTGGGGATGCGTGCGTCTTCTTGCGGAGGGAGGAGGGAGGGGGCCATAGGGAGGAAGAGGGAGGAGGGGTCGTTCTCCGCTCCACCGGCAGCAGGGAAAGGGAAGAGTGATGAGGCGTCCAGGGTGTCTTGGCCTTCCTGGACGGGGAAGAGGGAGGAGGCATCAGCGGGCTCGGCTTGAAAAGGAGGAGGAGTCGGGGTTCCAGCACTTGATCCGTAGGAGGCATTCATGAGCTGTTCTTGCTGCTCTTGCTGCTGCTGCTCTCGCTGCTGCTGCTCGTAGGCGTATTGTTGCTGTCGCCATTCCCGCTGCTGCTGCTCATATAATTGCTGCTGCTGCTGCATCTCTTCCGAGAGCGGCTGCTGCTGCTCCTCCTGCGGCAATGGTGCTGACTCAAACGCGGGCGATAGCGCCCCGGCCTGCTGCTCGTACTGCTGCTGCTGCTGCTGCTGGAGCTCCGCGACAAGCTGGGCTTGTCCATCCGCATACGCCCTCGTTTCTTCCACCTGTCCTTGGATCGCCTCGCTATACAAACGGTACTCCTCCAACGCCCGCTGATACTCAGGCACCTCTCCCGCCAGTGCTTGTGCCTCTTGCAGCTGCGTCTGGAGTTGCTCGATCAAGCTCTGGTTGCGTGCCTCGACCTCCGCCACCGCCGCAGCCACGACCGCTGCTGTTGCTTCGGGTGTCTCCACTTTGCTGGGTTGTGTCGGGAATAGATCCTGTTGTTGCTGCGGGGAAAACAGATCCTGCTGTTGGTGCTGCTGCTGGTGCTGCTGGAGTAATTGCTCCTGCAGCTGCTGCTGCCCTTGCTGCAGCCTGTTCAGGTCCTGAAGTAACTGTTCGTTCTCCTCCACCAGCAATCGTTCCCTCTCCACCACTTCTTGGTCTTGCTGTGGCGGAAATATATCGTGCTGTTGTTGTTCCTTATGCTGTTGCTGCTGCTGCTGCTGCTGCTGGAGTAATTGCTCCTGCAGCTGCTGCTGCTCTTGCTGCAGCTTGTTCAGGTCCTGAAGTAATCGTTCGTTCTCCTCCACCAGCAATCGTTCCCTCTCCACCACCTCTTGGTCTTGCTGAGGTAGAAATAGATCCTGCTGCTGCTGTTGTTGCTGTTGCTGCTGCTGCTGCTGCTGCTGTAAGTCCTGTACTTGCTGCTGCAGCCTGCTCATGTCCTCAAGCAATCTCTCCTTCTCCTCCACCAACAACCGTTCCCTCTCCACCACCTCTTGGTCTTGCTGCTGCTGCTGCTGCTGCTGCTGCAGCCTGCTCATGTCCTCAAGCAACCGCTCTCTCTCCTCCACCAGTACTCGTTCCTTCTCCTCTCCCTGCGCTTGGATCGCCTCGCTGTAAACACGGTACTCATCCAGAGCCCGTTGATACTCAGGCACCTCTCCTGCAAGCACCTGTGCTTCCTGCAGCTGCGCCTGGAGCTGCTCGACTAGTGCATTGGCTTCCGCTACGGCCGCCGCCACCGCCGCCGCTGTTGCTGCTGCTGCTCCTTCGGCATCAACCCCTTGCTGCGGTGTGGAAAACTGCTGCTGTTGTTGTAATTGCCCCCACAGCTGCTGCTGCTCTTCCTGCTGCTCCTGCAACTGCTGCTCCAAGTTACCCACATCCTCAAGCAAGCGCTCCTTCTCCTCTTCCGCGCGCTTCAATCGTTGATTCTCCTGATGCATCGCCTTATGAGCCCTCTCTAACTCCTGCTGCAACTCTTGATAGCTGGTTGACACAGCACTCAACTCCCCCTCCATCTCTTCCAACCTCCCTCCTATCACCACCTGCTCCTCCCCCACCTTCTTCTCCCTCGCCATTGCCTTCTGTACCTCCAACGAGAGCTTTCTCACCTCATCCTCCTTCCCGGCCAGTTGATCTTTCATCGCACTCAGCTCTCCTCGCAGCTCGAAATTTGTCGCTAGCAACGCCGCTTGTTCCTCCTCCGCCTCTGCCTGCGCACTGCTGCTGCTGCTGCTGCTGTTCACTTGCTGCTGCTGCTGCTGTTGTTGGACATACGCCGCAAGTTCTTCCTGCGCGGAGGCAAGGCGGGAGGCACGTCGTTCTAGCTCCTGCTGCAAGCTCAACACCACCGCCTCCTTCCCTGCCAGCGCCACCTCAGCTGCCTCCCGTCGCTGCTGCTCATCTCTATAAACCTCAGGTGGTATTCCTCCTCCTCCTCCTGCTGATGCTGATAGTGGTGGGCCATCAAACACAGGTTGCTGCTGCTGCTCCTCCACCTGCTGCTGCTGCTGGAGCTCCTGCATCTGCATCAACACCTTATCAATCCTGACCTTGAGGAAATCAATCTCTTTCTCCTGCTCCCCAATCACCTCTAAATACTTAGCCGCCGCCGCTTCCGCCGCTGCAGCAGCAGCCGCAGCCGCAGCCTGCTCCTCCTCCCCTCCCTCCCCTCCTCCACCCCCCAACCCCCCTCCACCACCACCGGTCAAAAGCAAACGCCGTCGCACCGCCTTGGCTTCGCGTCGGTATAACCCAACAAAACGACTATCGTAATAAGGCCACTTCCCCCCAGGCGTCCCTCCCTCAAGTGAAGGCCATTCCCCCACAAAATTCCTCCCGGGGACCAACACTCTCTCCAACCCTTCCAAAGCAGACGAAAACGGAGAAACGCCTATGCGATGCTCAATCATACCTTGCACTTCCTCCCTTGAAAATCCACTGGTCTCCTCTCTTCCTTCGCCCCAGTATTCCAGGCAGAGGCCGAGGAGGAGGGCAGTCAGGGATTTGATATCGGGGGAGGAGGAGGAGAGGGTGGAGGAGGAGGAGGAGGAGGAGGAGAAGGGGAAGGCACGGGGGGGGGCTTGGGAATGTGAATGTTTGGGTTTTGGGGCAAGGAGATCGAAGAGGAAGAGGTTGGAGGGGGAGCAGAGGATGGTCTGTGCGGCTGCTGGGCAGGATGAAGTCCACACGGCGAGCAATCGCAAAATGCCCACGGCCACGCCTTCCAGCGCTGCAGCTGACGGGCTCCGCACACATTGCTCCAAAAGATAAGTCACCCAATCAAGCAACAACCGCCTTCCTCCCCCCCCTTCTTCAACACCATTCTCCTCCTCCCCTCCACCCATCCCTCCCCCTCCCAAATCGGTCGGAATCCGCGTCGCTAGCTCTCGTGCCGCCAACCCACCCTGTCCCAACACATGCTCCAGAAGAAAACAAGCAGCCTGCGCCGCCTCCACTCCCTCCCCCCCTCCTGCTCCTGCCAAGGATTGAGTAATTGCTCTTATCAGCTCTTCGAGCAAGACCACTCCTAAAGGAGATGCTGGTGCCCAGCCTTCGTCGTCGTCGGGGAGGTCAAGGGGAGGGAGGGGGGGAGCGATGATGTGTTGACTTGTCATAATGCATGCCATCTCATTCCCGTCTAATAACCGATGGATGACCATCAGGGCCCCCGAGCGGACCAGGAAGAGAGGGGCGTGTAACGCGAGGCGGAGGAAAATGGAAGAGAGGTAGGCGCTGCCGTTTTCTCGGTCGGTGTCAAGAATGATGCTCCTTCCTTCCGAGGAGGAGGAGGAGGGAGGGTCAGCAGACGACCAGAGGTAAGGGTAGGAGGACGGATCCACACGTGCGTCAAGCAGGGCTTGTTGTGTGAGAGGATTACCTTCCACCATCTCAGCCAGCAACGCAAGTGCCTGGAATTGGACTTCGGAAACGACTTCTTCTTCCGTGAAAGGCGCGGTGGCCAGGTGGACGATCGATCGCAGCAAGCCCCCCTTCTGACACTCCACCAGACACCGCTGTCGCCGTTGCCGGTCCTGCACCAGCCGTTCATTATGCGAGCCGCTCTCTCCATGATGATCAATGTTCGTACGAGAACCCGGACCCGCCGCGACTAAATTGTGCAAAATGCGCAACGCCAGACGGAAACTCTCCCTCTGCCTATACTCCAACCGCGGAGCCCTCCCTCCCTCCCCCCCTCCCTGCTGCTGCTGCTGCTGCTGCTGCTGCTGCTGCTGCTGCTGCTGCTCCCCATCCTCATCATAATACCCCTGCTCCTCCTCCTCGACCACCAAATTAGTCACGTCCATCCAAGGCGCCATCGTGTCCAACGGCCCCAACTCACAAAACTGCCTCTGAGTCGACGCCGTCCCCTCCACCACATTCCCCAGCAACCTTAAACAATCATGGGTAATCACCCCCCCTCCCTCCAACAACCCCCCATCATCCTCAATCATCGCCAGCAAATGCTCAAACCCCTCATTGAAAGCCAAGAGCGTCTTCAAATTTTCTGCAGGCGACCCTGCAGTAAGCTTACCCAAGACAAGCAACACCTCATTTCGGACTTCCTCCCGTTCGTCACTCAAACACGCCACCAATCGCACCATCCCCTGCTGCGACCCCCCCCCTTGCAAGACACCCTCCATTTCACCAGGGCCCGCCTCGAGTGCCGCTTGCATCACTTGGAGGGTGGCGACCGTGGTAAACGTCTCGGTGCCCTCCGCCATGTCCAACAAAGCGTCCACATTCCCCGCATCCTTGAGCAGCAACAACAACACCTCCCGCCCCGCCCCTGGCGCAGGATGGGTCAGCAATGCCCTTAGCAATTCTAGCAGGCCTTGTGCCGTTCCTTCGTCGAGCTGGCCTAGTCGCCGGGCCCGCAGCAAGTCGACTACGAGAGGCACGGCCAGACGTCCCACCCGGCCAGGGTCCACTTTCCCCAGCTGCTGCAAGTGAGCCACGGCATCCGAGCGATCCTTGGGGTCACGGGCACTGCGGAGACGGTCCAGGATGACGATGACTTCATGGTCGGTAGTGCCTGGAGGGGGACTGCCTCGCCCCCCCGCGCCGCCGAGCATCATCGTGGGCGCTGGGGTTGGGGCAAGGAGAGGAGATGATGATTGGCGTCACCTCTTTGGCCCTGGCAGATTTGGGAGGGGGAGATAGAGATGCGGATGAGAACGGTGATGCTGTTGTACAAAGTGGAGGGTCAAGGCATGGTGTTGTGTGGTGTGTTGGCAAGTGGAGGGAAGGGGCAAAGAAGCAATGCAACAATTCAAATTGGCGAGAGGCCGATGACGATTCGTGTCGAGCTGCCGAGCCCCGACCACCCCGCAAGACGCAAGACCACTTTACCACCCAAAAGCAACCAAAGAAGGACAAAGCAAGACTAACACGCTTCTCTCTAGCGTTTTAGATTTACTTCTATGGTCTTTACATGTGCTTTTGGTTTGATTCTTTGCTCATTTCGTGTGTACTTTTGTTTGGGGGACTTCCCCCTCCCCCTACTCCATCTCTTTCTCCCACCCATTTTAGAAAGGCCAGGGGATGAAATGCAAGACAAAAATGCCCCCCATAAAGAGGACGAGAAGAATCAAGGGCGCAAAAAAGCCGTACACGGGCCAAAGGCTGCTCACCAACCTGTGTTTTTGATAAATGAAAAGTGATTGATTTGAGAGATGTGCGTGAGTGTGTGAGTGGATGAAGTTGAGTACGCCCCAACACCAAACCCTCCAGCCCTTCTATCCTTCGTTTTATTCTCCCCCTGCACATTTTAGTCGTGTTCATCTCTTTCCTCCCTCCATGGTACTCACGTAAACGCACACACGACCCCTGTCGCGGTCGCCGCCGGAATCATGCGCGGGCAGTAGATGGCCCATTCCAAGTCCACGCCTTTGATGAAGGGGAGATACACAATTAAGAAGGCGCCAATGCAGAGGTTGATCCCGATGCACATCATGGCCACGTGGAAGTAGCCGCTGTTTCGTGTAGTTTGCATGAGGGGAAGGTGTTGGGGTTGGAAGGGAAGGGGTGGGTGATTGGGTTTGTGGGAGGCATGTGTAGGACGCTTGAAATAGAGGTATTTGCGACTAGTGCATGAAAAAAAGAGTCGTAGCAAGCGATGCATAAATGAATTACACGCAGTAATATGTAGAAGGAGAAATGCATATCAGCACACACAGTAGATCAGAATCCACACGCAGGAGCTCCATAGAACAAATCGTACCGGTATACCCTCTCGTCGTTCAACAAGACGTGTACAAAGTCCGTGTAGTGTAGCATGGCTAAGGTTCCCAGCACCCACACCCCCGCCTGCATCTTCATCGACACCCGTTCCCACGTTTCGGCCCGTTGTCTCTTGCTTGGTGCACGCTCTCCGTCCACGACCAGGAACGACATGGAGGAGGCAGAGGAAGGGCGAGTGCTTGCGCGGCTGCTGCTCCGGCGGTGGTGTGGGTGCGAGGGCGTGAGAGGTCGATTTTGACTCGGAGTGTGTTGCGCGGAGGATGCAGAGGGTGGTGAGGGAGGCGGGGGAGGCAGGAGAGGAGAGGGCTCGACCATGATGCTTGCTTGGCGGGCTTGGTGCTGCTGCTCCCGGGAGTTGGTTGGCTTGCCCTAACTGTGCTCGCGGGTTAGTAGCTAGTTGAGTTGGTCGACGCTTGGCCCTGTGGTTGTGATTTGGGATGAATGGGTAAGAGAGAATGAGCACAATGTGTGAGACACCAAGGCATAGCTAGCTAGGAGCATATATTGTAAATTCGGCGCCAAGCAAGCAACGGCACACACGCGGACACGCTTGCACAACTGCGTCGGGGGGAAAATGCTGCGTGCCTTGACACGCTCCTTGGCCTTCTGCCCAATTTTCTCCTTCTCTTCCAGAAGTGTTTTGTCTTTCACCCTCTTTGCATTGCTAAATATGGAGGCACACAGGGTTGCGCTGGACTACTTTGCCACACAGGGACAGGGATGCGCACGACTTCTCGACGTGGACGCCGCCTTTTTTGGTGTCACGGGCGAGCTGGAAGGAAATCGAAAGCGAAGCGACCGCCGGCAGGCCGAGCTCGACAAGCTCACACGCCGGCGTCAAGACCTAGAGGGCATGCCCCAAGCCCTCCACCCCACTCTGCCAGCTTCACCCCCTCGGCCTCCCTTGTCGTGCCATCAGGCTCAGGCCATCTGCGGCACGGGCGGGCATTTCATTGAGAACCTACAGAAATTCGCTCTGCATTTTCTGTATGTATGTATGTGTACCGCGCGGCTTTCTAATGCCCGCTCCCCTCCTTACACACAACACACACACACACACACACACACATAGCACACACGATGACCAGGATAAAAGTCCCGCGGGAAGCGGGAGGTGGGGCAAGCAGGAGGCTGCTCCTTCTCCTCGCCCTCCTCTCCCATGTCAGCCTCCTCTGCCTCTTCCTAAGCCCCAGCACCGTGGAAGCATTTGCCCCCTCGGGGATCTCTTCGCATCGACGCCGCATTGCCGTGACGGCAGGCTCTGGCATTTCCGAAGACGTCCTGCCATCCGTCGCCGCCGCCTCGGCCACCATCACCCTAAGCACCACTACCCCGACGACCGCTGCTCCTGCTCCTGTTGTGCCGACCCCTACTCGGGGCATGAAAGCCCCGCGTCGCGCCAGCCTCTCCCCTCCTACCCCTTCTTCCTTCCGTGAAACCCGCCAAGTCAAAGGACCACGCCGAGTGCCTCAACCCACAAATTACGGGCTCTGGGACCTGTTAATTGGGCCAGTCGCCGCCGACTTCAAGCTGGTGGGCATGCCTTCAGAACTTGGGCCTTTGGCAAGTGATGTGCATCGTGCCACGGAGCATTTGACTCGGCCGGAGCGCTTGGCAGTGCTGCAGGCCTTGGTGAGGTCGTATCACGCGTATCGCCTTCGAGCACCCACACCTTTTGTGCCTCAAGACACGGCAGTAGCTCATCTACCTACAGAGAAGGCCAAGGCGAAGTCATTGACGGTCGGGGCGTACATGGAGCAGAATGTGGCGGTGGCGCGTTTGTTGGGTGATTCGGAAGTGGACGGAGATACGATGGTTGCTGCTTTGTTGTGCCAGGCCCCTTTGTCATTGGAGGCTGTGGAGGCTGATTTTGGGACGCCGGTCGCGGGGATTTTGAAGGGCTGGAAGGCTATGTTGGCGGTGGAGAGTCAGTTGGAGATTAAGAGTTTGATTCATCAATATGCCCATTTTTTGTGGGGCGGGCAGGGGGATAATTTGAGGAATTTGCTTTTGGTGGTTGGGAAGGATTGGAGGGCTGTGGCGCTTAGGGTGGCGTGGAAGAAGGTGGAGATGGAGACGACGGTGTTTGGGACGAAGAAGGATGAGATTGATGCGTGTTGGGCTTGTTTGAATGTGTATGCTTCTCTGGCGGAAGCGGCGGGGATGAGTCTGATTAAGAATGCATTGGAGGATCGGGCGTTTCAGTTTTTGATGCCGCAGGAGCATAGAAGGGTGGTGGCAGAGCTGGAGGCGAGGCGAGGGCACTATCAGAAGGTCTTGGGGCAGGCACGGAGGGAGGTGCTGCAGGCGTTGTTGGAAGATCCGGTGTTCATGACTAATGTGGAACGGGTTGAGGTGAGGGGGAGGATTAAGAGCCCGTATAGCATTTGGAAGAAGATGAAGAGGAAGGGACAGAGGGAGGGGGCGGGCGCGGGGGAGGGAGGGGTGGAGGGAGGGAGGGCGGCGGGGTTCGAAGGGTTGTATGATATGGTGGCTTTGCGCGTGGTGTGCACGCCGCTTTATACGGAGGAGAAGAAGAGTGTGTCCACTCGCTCTTCCTCCTCCTCCTCCTCCACCTCTTCCTCCTCCTCCCCCGCTTCTCCGCCTCCGACCCCTGTCATGCTTGAGGCGCGGGCCAGCAAAGACAAGGCCACTTGTGAGTACATCTTGAGGGAAGTCGTGCACAAGCTCCGTCCGCATTACAAGACCCGCGTCAAGGATTACATTGGCGAAGGAAAGCGGAAGGCGAATGGGTATCAGTCCCTTCATACTACCTTGGCGTATCGCATCCGAGGTGAGACCACCCCCGTGGAGGTCCAGATTAGGACAAGCGAGATGCACTCTGTGGCAGAACATGGCTTGGCTGCTCATTGTTTATATAAGGGGGATAGGAGCCTGGCGGATGTCATTGAGAGGGGACAGCAGCAGATGGATGCAGAGGTGGAGGAGGGAGGGAGGGAGGAGCAGCCTCAGAGGGGGTTTGCGGGGCCGGGGGAGTTTTTGACTTGGTGTCAACGGATGTTGGATAAGAGTCATGTGATTGTGTTTTCGCCCGATGGGAGGTTGCTGAAATTAGATCGGGGGGCGACGTTGCTTGATTTTTTGAAGGCTTCGTATGTGCAGCGGAAGGTGGGGGGTGGGACCGTGGCACGGAGCAGCAGTAGCAGCAGCAGCAGCAGCAGTGGGGGGGGAGAGCATGGTGCGAGCAATGATGTGCGGGAGCACCAGCATGAGAAGCAGCAGTTGCAGCGAAGGCGGGAGCAGGAGATGGAGGAGGTGGCGGAGGAGAGGAGGAAGAAGAAGGCGTTGGTCCAGGTTAGGAAGACGAAGAGGAGCACGCAGGGCATGTTGCTTTTGAATGGGCAGACGGCCCCGGCCTTGGATCGGGTGCTGGTCACGGGGGATGTCATCTCTTATATGTGAATTGTTGTTCACATTTGATTGAATTTGTA
>Ga0105054_10007618_pt1 | contig 14629 bp, 12 predicted proteins | sample BON02_FD_78091 | JGI IMG/M metagenome (GOLD analysis project Ga0105054, IMG submission 78091) | Freshwater microbial communities from Lake Bonney liftoff mats and glacier meltwater in Antarctica - BON-02 (megahit assembly) | ecosystem: Environmental > Aquatic > Freshwater > Ice > Glacier...
GGAGGAGGTCGGGGTACCGTTTGTAGCGCTAGGCGGCGTGACGAGGGCACCCGAGGGCGGCGTTCCAGTGGTGGGAGGCATGTGCATTTGTAGAGTGGGGTTGCTGCTGCTGCTGCTGCTGCTACTGCGGTGGGGGGGAGATTCGAGCTTTGCTTGCCGACCCTGCGGATGCTTGAATTGCCTGTAGACGTGTGTGGGGAGGGTGTGGACCTGCAAGGCGCGTGAATCCAGGGGTGTGCTTTCATGCGAGGCAAGTCCAAAATTGCGCCTTGGCGGCCTTGGCGATGCATGGCTGCATTTCAGGCCAAGATCAGGCGGAGAAGCTCGACTTCTTGGGCTGGCAAATGCACACCACCACCATAAGAACAACACGCCAGCCACATAGAAACACACTTTCACAGGCGTGCCGAGGATGTCTTGCATGCATGGGAGCTGGGCGTGGACACGCTGGTTTGGTCACGCACACAAAGCAAGCCAAGCTAAAGCCACCCACCCCGGCAGCATGCATACATCATCGAGGCCTCAGTTGTTCTTCGCACGGCCGCATATGCCCTCCTGTGGATACCAAGGCGCGCCCTTCCCAGCCACACAAGCCTTCCCAACATAGTCACAGCCAGAGAGTCTTTGCCTGCAGTGCGGCACGTGCACCGTCCCACGGTGGTCCCGCTTTTGTTGCCTAGCCGGACTCACCAACCCACCATCATCATCATCAGCCTCCTCACCAAGGGGACCCCTTGTCCTCACCCCTGCCCCATTCCCCACACCCACCCTCCTCCATCCCCTCACAGACAAGAAAATGTCATCCTCTCTGGCAGACATGATCCTGGGCAACAGGAAGCGCACCTGCGACCTGTACTCCGCCGAAACAACCAGCGGCGCCCTCCCTCCCTTCCTCCCCACGCAAAAGCTGAAGGTGGCCATTAAGGTCAACCAAGAATACAACGTTCCTCGCGCCTCCGCTTCCGCACCACCACCCTCCACTCAACACGAAGGCGAGGCCCCACCCGCCACGGCCGACGATGGCGGGCCCCTCGGCGCAGCAGCGGCGGCGGCAGCCGCGGGCAAGTCGAAGAAAGATGCCACCGACACACTCAACATCCTCAATTCTCTGCGACGCGAGGAGGAAGAACGAGAGCTGCAACAATACCGGGGCAGCAATGGCGGGTCCCGCGCGGCAAGTGGCGGGGCGTTGGTCGCGTACAAAGGCAGCAGTACAAGCGGCACCAGGGTGACAAGTACGCGTAATGCGGCTGCAGTCCCACCAGGCGCAGCAGCAGCAGCAGCAGCGGGCATTGGTACGGCGTCGTCGGCGCTGGCTTTGAAGCGTGCCCCTGCCAAGGTACCCACGCCTGCGTGGCATGCCCCTTGGAAGTTGCACTCGGTGGTGGCGGGTCATTTGGGGTGGGTGCGTGCTATAGGGTTTGATCCCGCGAATGAGTGGTTTGTCACCGGCTCGGCGGACAGGACGATCAAGGTGTGGGACCTGGCTAAGTGCGCGGCAGGGGCGGAGGGAGGGCTAAGGCTGACGTTGACGGGGCATATTTCTGCTGTTAGGGCGTTGGCGGTGTCGAATCGGCATCCGTATCTGTTTTCGGCGGCGGAGGATAAGACTGTGAAGTGTTGGGATTTGGAGCAGAATAAGGTGATTCGGCATTATCATGGTCATCTTTCGGGAGTGTATAGCTTGGCATTGCATCCGACGCTTGATATATTGGTGACGGGGGGCAGGGATTCTGTGGCGAGGGTGTGGGATATGCGGACGAAGATGCAGGTGCATGTGTTGGGGGGGCATACGAATACAGTGGGGGCTGTTGCGACGAACTCGGTTGATCCTCAGATTATTACGGGGTCGTATGATAGCACGATTAAATTGTGGGATATTGTCGCGGGGAAGAGTATGGCGACCTTGACCAATCACAAGAAGGCGGTGAGAGATTTGAAGGTGCACCCGAAGGAGTTATCCTTCGTGTCAGGAGCACAGGATAACCTCAAGAAGTGGCAAGTGAGGGATGGGAAGTTTCTGAAGAACCTAAGTGGGCATAATGCGGTGATTAATTCCTTGGCGGTGAATGAGGATAATGTGTTGGTGTCGTGTGGGGATAATGGGAGTTTGCGGTTTTGGGATTATCAGACTGGGTATTGTTTTCAGAAGCTGGAGACGATTGTGCAGCCGGGGTCATTGGATTGTGAGGCGGGGATTTATGCGTCGGCTTTTGATATGAGTGGGACGCGGTTTTTGACGTGTGAGGCAGATAAGTCGATTAAGATTTGGAAGGAGGATGCGGAGGCGACGGAGGAGACGCATCCCGTGGATATGGAGGGGTGGAAGCAGGAGTGTTTGGCGCATAAGAGGTGGTAGGGGAGGGAGGAGAGGGAGGGAGGGAGGAGGAGGTGGGGAGTGGAGAAGATATCGTGTGTAACATCTATAACGGCAAGAAAAAGAAGAAAATGGTATATCTGCGTGTCTTGTTTTCCTGCTGATTATTAAGGACAGGAATGAGAGTCGTTTTCTCTTCAAAGTTCTTTTCTCTACTAGGGAACAATTCTTTGCTTGCTTTTTGGGTTTTGTTTCTGATTTATTCAGTATTTTGTGTCGATCGATCGATGTGTACACGCATCATCATCTCAATAACAGCGACGATCTATGACTAGATTTGAGTTGGTTCGTATCTCAGTGTCTACCATAATTTACACCTCTCTTCCTTTTCCTACCCCTCCTTGCCTCCTCCTCTACTTCGATTATCTCCACCTTCCTATCCCTTCTACCTCATCCTCCATCAATCAAACACTTTCCCACCCTTATTCCTTACTACTACTACCCCCTCCTGCCTCATCCCCCCCGCGCTCCTCTCCTCCTCTCCTCTTCTCCTCTCACACCCGCTCACTACTCGACTCCATCCTCCCCCTCAACTGCGCCGCCGTCTTCCCAAACGCCTCCCGGCTCATCTCCTTCAAAAACACATACCCCACCCCCTCCCCCTCCCCCTCCCCAAACCCCTTCCTCTCCTCTTCTCCTCTCACACGCGCTTACTACTCGACTCAATCCTCCCCCTCAACTGCGCCGCCGTCTTACCAAAAGCCTCCCGGCTCATCTCCTTCAAAAACACATACCCCGTCGATTCCCTCACCTTCCTATCCGCATGCCCGGCAAAAAACTCCTCCCCCAACACCACGCCCAACTGCTGCCGTTGTGCCCGCTGGGACACCTCTGACCAATGCGAGAACGGCCCGTCGTAATCAGGCGCAGGGAAAGAAGCAGCCTTCTGAGTGGAAAAACAGGTGAGGAACGCGTCATTCATCTCGTCCAAGCCTGCATCATTAACCGGGGCCATCACTGTGGCCTCCGCCATGTGAAAGCGAAACCAGACATTACGATACCCCCACACCGTCAACCCCGAGGTCGAAGACGAGGTAGTGGTCGCTGTAGCTTCTTCCTCCACTCCCTTCGGGCCTTGATACATACGAATCGCCTGCGACACGACCTGCAGCACCTTGTAATGGGTATCAGGCCCCGTGCCTTCCGGATCAAAAGCAACAGTGACGATGTCGGGGTGGAAGTCTTCGAGAAGCTTCACCACCGGCAAGGCATCATCTTCAATCGTCGGCTGTTTTGTGTGTGTATGGGATTGTATATATATATAAAAATGCTATGTAAAATATGACCCTCCCTCCCTCCCTCCCTCACTCCCTCCCTCCCTTCCTCCGCACTGACTTACCAAGGGCGTGAAAAAATCATCCGTGTAAAACGCCGACCGCAAGTGACTTATATGCTCCGACAACACCCCCCGCAACGCCCACATCCGATCCGCCTCAGTCTCGCGCATCGCTCCTTTCAACAATTGCACTGTCGTCGGAGACTTATCTCCCGGAAGCTGAGTAGTAAAAAAATTAACCAACCCTCCCACCTCCTTCTGCAGGCCCTCCACGCTCTTCTCTCCCCAAATCACACCCATCTGCCGCAAGCACAACACAGACTCAAGCTCGGCTTCTGTGGCCGTGTCTTGACAACGGTGGGCGGCAACGAAGGCATCCATGATTTGAGCGTAAGGGGTCTCAAAAACGAGCTTGGCATGGGTAGGGAGGAAGGACGCATCCTCGTGCACGGGCTGGAGGATAGAAAGCATGTAGCCGTTCGTAACAGAATGGAAGCCCGAGGTTAGGTAGGTGAATCGGTGGGTGTTGGTCGTCATCAGGTCAGGAAGGGCCGCGTGGTAGGACAACATGATATCATCGTGATGCGGCGCCGTGTGCAAAATCTTCTTCCCCTCCGCCAAGACCTGCCCTCGGGACACCTTCTCCTGTAAATGACGGACCGTCCCTTCTACCAATGCCTGGAGCGAGGCCCGCTTTCGCTCCCTGGCCAGAGGGGCCACGAGCAGGGCGGCACGCGGGTCTCGGGCGGCGTCTTCTTCCGTGAGCTCGACCAGGCGCTTGTTCAGTCGCAAGGCCAAATCTACTAAGGTCGAATCGGCATCCGCCTCCGTCAAGGCCTTCTCGACAATCTTACGGTGCAACGTCTCGGTACGTCGTTCATCCAGCAAGCCAGCAGCGCCTTGAGAGATATAAAAACGAGCCCCCGGCAAGGACTGAAGGCATGTCGCAGGGAAATTGAGGGAGGGGGACTGCTCGATGGCATCGGCGACAACGCGGGCCTTGCCCTCCCCCGCGGCCATGACAATGAGGGTCGCGTCCTTCTTGTGCGTGATGGTGCCGAGGCCAATCGTCAAGGCTGCCTTGTTGCGCGAAAACTCGATGCCACCGAGATCCCCCGAAGCAGCAGCCGCCGTCGGGTAATTGAGAGCGACGAGCCGCGTCGGGCTATCATGGGGCGAGCCGGGCATATTGAAAGCAATGTGACCATCGGGACCAATCCCCCCCAACCAAAAGCCAATGCCGCCCCAGGCCTGAATCTTGGCTTCGTAGTCCTCTGCGAAACGCTGAGCCTTTTGCAACACGGCCAGTTGGGCGGCGCGAGTCTGCTGCTGGCTCTTGCCCGGGGCATCCTCCGCGGCGCAGTCCGGGATGTAACCGTTCGTGTGATTGTTGTTATGAGTGCCGTCTAGGCCTTCATTCTCTTCTTCATGGTGCTGCGGCTCCTTCTCCTGCAGCATGCTCAAGTCCGCAATCCCGTTCTCGAAGATGGAGGCGCACGCTTGGTGGTCGTCCGGCAGGACGCCGGCAGCCACATAATCCATGGTCAAGATGTTCTCGGGCTGCAGGTCCAACAAAGGAAAATACAACGTGCGGACGTAGTGCGTAAATGCCGTCTTGTGGTCGGAGTGCATGGGGAAAAACTCATCGAGCTGCACGAACTTGAGCTGGGACGTCTCGGGAAAGGACGGCAGGCCACACAAGCCATAATGTTTCAGCTCGGCCTGCGTGCTGGGCTCGTCCCAATGCTGGCGGTAGTGCTTGAGGTAGGCAATGAACATCTCGGGCGTGCGGCCCGTGGGCAGAGACACGACGCCCTCCGGATTGGCCGCGACCCACTCGAGGAATCGAAGGCACACGAGCTTCCCCAAGGCCCCAACATTAGCCACTTCCACCACGGCAGGCATGCGTTCGCTGCCATACCGCTCTTGCCGCGCGCTATCGCGAACAAACGCCCGCTCCACCGGCGTGAGGGACGGGTGGCGGTCTCGCATGTTTTGATGAATCAGAGGATCAGAGGGCGGGACGTAGAGGGACGCGCGGCGACTGGGGGAGAGCCCGCCGGCGGGGACGACGACGCGGGGCTGTATGTGTTTTGTGTTTGATGGGATTTAGGATTAGTGGAGGACAAGAGGGAGAATGCCAAAGTGTGTAGGACCTTGCAAGACAGGTACGCGGTGATTTTGCATGCACACGACTTTCTGACAAGCCCCCAAAGGGGAGAGGGCGATGTATCGATCGAAGATCGAAGGAACAAAGCATGGGCCGCCTTGGGTGGGGTACGTCAGCAGTTGCTTGCTGTGTGTGGGTTTCCTTTGTTTCTTTCTCTTTTGATGGTTTTATGATGGTACACTTTTACAGTTACTTCGCTTGTCATTTGTATCAGTCTTTTGTTTGCTGTACACGCTGTCCTCCTCCCCAACACAAAAGTCGCGGCCAGCCCTGGACATGGTTCCCCTATTGCTGCAGTCCTCCATCGTGGGCGCTTGCACTCTCTCCTATTCAGTTCAGGTCCTTGCTTCCCACAATCTTTCTTGCTGCTGCGCTTCGCCTCTCTTTTCCCGACCCACAAAACACTGCCGCAGACCTGACCCTCATTACTCACACCAAAGACCCCCCTCCTCCTCCTCCTCCTCCTCCTCCGCCGGGCACCGGCGACATGGACTTGCGCTTGTTGCTCCGCGTGACCATGCTCCGCTGGCTTCGCAATTCGTAATATCGCGGCAAAATTGTCTGCTGCTTCTGCTTCTGCTGGTGCTGCTGCTGGTGGTCCTGCTGCTGCGACTGCTGCTGCTGCTTGTGGAGCACACCCCGACGGCGGCCACTGCTGCTGCTCTCCGCGCCCTCCATCTGCTCCTTCTTCTTCCCACCTCCACCTCCCCTCTGTTGCTGCTGCCGCGCTCGTCCACTGTTACTCCCCCCACCACCACCATAATTGAATTGCGGCCGGGTGCTTGGCCAAAACTCCAAATGCCTTATTACCGACTCCCACTTCTCGTCCTCATCCGCCAACAGAAAAGCCCGCCGAGCATCCACATCACATCGCAATGAATACACAAAATTAGCATAAGCATACAACCTCGGCACTACATGCGCAAAAAACAACTGCCCATGCTGCAGCTGTCCTTCATCCAGAGCAACACGCGTCGTGGTCATCGTCGCAACCTCACCCCTTCCTCCCCCGGCACCTCCTCCTTCTCCACCTCGTCCACGCACCACCTGCACTAGATCTCCCCACGTTGTGCCTCCCCCTCCATTGGCACCATCTAGCATCAGCATGTATGTGAGCAATTGCAGGGTGTCGTGGAAAGGAGGGGGGTCGCGTACGTTTCGCTCGGCCACGCGGTGCTTCACCTGTTGGTGTGTTTGTGTGTGAGTGTGTGGGAAAGTGAGTAAGTAAGCAGGATAGAATAAGCAAAAATGGCAAGGATAAATCAGGAAAAGAAGAAGCTTCAAGCTTCTCCTGATTTATTCAAAAGCAGGCTGCTATACACATCTCAAGCAAGCAAGGCACAAGGCACGTACCTCCACCACCATCATCCGCATTTGCCACGCCCCCGGATCTTCATGGCTCGCGTCCAAAGCTTCCGTCAGTCCATCCACCACCCCACACACACGAAACCATGCATCGGGGCCTCGGATAGGAGGGCGGGAGGGAAGGCAAGGGGGAGGGCATTGTTGTTGTTGCTGCTCGGAGGAGGAAGACGAGACTGGTGGTGGTGGCGCCTCGGCAGAAAAAGAAGCAGCAGCAGCAGCAGGGGGTAGGTGGACTTTTATTGGCGGTTCGGCAGGGGGGGAGACGATGGTAGATGTAGTGGTGGTGATGGCGGCACTGCTGGTGGTGATGAGAGCATCCGTGGTCGTCGCCGCCGCAGGAGCATTCAAGGTGGAGGTCATCGAAGCACTAGTTGTCTCCATTGCTACCATCGTCGTCGTGCTGCAAGTGCTGCTGCTGCTGCTGCTGCTGCTGCTGCTGCTGCTGCTGCTACTACTACTTTGCTGCTCCACGCGTTGCTTCAGGGCTACCGACTCCGTCGTCATCGTCATCGATACTGCTGCTGCTGCTTCCGCCGCTGCTGCTGCTGCTGCTGTGGTCGGGTCGTCGCTCTTTTCGCCGCCCACCGCTTCTTCTTTCATATTCCCATCCTCATCCTCCACAATCACAAGACCAGGCTCCACCTCCTCCTCGCTTCGCTCTCCTCCCCCTCCTCCTCCTCGCTCCTGCCCTTCCCACTGCTCCTGTCGTTCCCGCAGCGGCTTAACCTCCAAAGACGGCGGATGGTGCAACGACACACACACCGGGTCTTGGGGGAAACACCAGGCCAACATCTTATCATTCTGACTGTGCACCCTCACACCATGCCGACTCTCGTAATATTCAATGGCTGAGCACTCGTGCCTTTTTCCAAACTCCGTCGATAATGTATGCTCCAAATGGTTCCTCAACACAGTTATACCCGCCTCCCCCACCTTCCCTCCCGCCGCCGCCAATTTCAAAGCCTTCCCCATATCCGTCTTGACTCTATCCACGTCCCCCGTCGTCTGCACCGTGGTCGAGCGACTCCCAACCTGGATCTTGCGTAACGCCGCGGCTGCTTGAGGGCCGGCCTGTTGCACTAGCTGCTCGAATTCCTGTTCTTTGCTGACGAGGACCAACCCACAGGCCGCGCAATCTTCTGCTTGTAAATGAGGGAGGTCTTGATAGATGTGTCCGACCAAGGGCTCGAGGAGATCCTTAAAGGGGTGGAAACCTGCCAGGGCTGCGATTTCCGAGGCCCGGAGCCGCAGGACTTGCTCGTGGGCTTCGAGGCGGGGCCGGCGGCGACTACTGTGGGAGTGGGTGGAGGATGGTCGTGACGATGCTGCTGCTTCACTTGAGGAGGGGGCCAGTGCTTGCGGTTGGGGTTGAGTAAGCGCTGCTTCTCCTTCTGCTGGCGGTGGTGGTGCTGGCGGGTGCTGCGTTGCTGCTGCGTCTGCCTCTGAGGGTGCCACAGGCATGGGGAGGCTGGCAGAGGGAGGGGAAGGGAGCAGCAGCGCCTGCTCGTCCTGGACAACTGCTGCGGGTGAGACGTCCATGTCATCCTGCTCGTCCTCCATCTGCTGCGGTGGTGGTGCTGCGTGGTTGTCGTTCACGGCTGTGCTGCTGGAGCTTGCTCCATGATGGCCCGGCCCGCGGGGGTCGTGGGAGAGTGCTGTTGGTCCTGCCTAAAGCCTGCCTGCGTGCGGGGACAGCTTCAGCTCTAGGCCCACGCCATGCTCTTCCTTCCTGTGGCTTGATGTTGGTGGATGGTTGTGGTGTTAGAGGTAGTCAAAGGGTCTGCGTCGTCGTTCCCAATAATAATGCCTTTGCGCCGATCGCCAGATTCTACCCAGCAGACATGTGCCACCCACCCTCCCTCCCTCCCTCAAACTCAAACCACACTAACACGCTGCACCCACTCCACCATGACATACATACAATACAGGGTCGTCTACCTCTACGATGAACCAAGCCATGCCCTTGGCGGCACCATCACAAGACAGCGGCGCCATCACAAGACGAAGAAGAAGAGGCCGCGCAGGAGCAGGAGCCCTCATGGTCAGCACCCTCTTACTTCTAGCATCACCACTTCCCACGACCGCGCATCCGTTTGGGACGGGCGAGGCCGACATGGACACTTCCGTGCGCTCGTCGTTGCACGCCGCCCTGGCCTCCTACCAGCAGCAGCAGGCAGGTGGTGGGACTCAGGCTCCCACGACGATTGCGCGCTCCAAGCTTTTACAGGACCACGTCTTTCATGGCACCACTACGTGCGCCTTTGTCTTTGACCAAGGCATTTTGGTAGCCGTGGACTCTCGGGCAAGCATGGGTAAGAATTAGTGAGGAGGGACCTGGCCATCCGCATGTGCCTTTTCTCACTTCACCCCTCCCTCCCCCACGTCTCAGGGAGCTACATTGGCTCGAGTGCCACGGAGAAGGTGCTGCCCGTGAGCCGGCACATTTTGGCAACCATGGCAGGCGGGGCTGCTGACTGTGCCTTTTGGATCCGTCACCTAGCTATGCAGGTAATAATGCGTGGCTCTTGTGTACATCTCGTTCACACCGTATTACGAGGCAGTCCCTTGTTAAAAGTGCCTTGCTCATCACATACGCTCTCCTCCCTATTTTGCAGGCGCGGTTGTACGAAGTAGAGAATGAAGGCCAGCAGCTGACAGTGAAACGGGCGTCGAAGCTACTGGCCAACAATATCGCAAGGTAAGGAGGGAGTGTGGTTGTGACGAAGGGAAGAGAGATGCTTTCTTTCTACGGTTGATGAGCAATTGTTTGCCTCTTTATTCTTCCCTTCCTTTTCATGGCACTTTGCCCGCTTACATTCACTCTATTTCGGTGTGTAACGTGCTTATTAGTTCCATGCCACGGCCTGCGAGAAATGTGTCATGCATGCATGCACGCTTGGGCAAGGCTACTTTTCAAAGCCCTCCTCCTTTTCCCAACACACCAACCTTCCTTGACCCTCGCCATCCCTCCATCCTCACCTCAACTCTCCAAACACAGATACCTAGGCAAGCTCTCAATGGGCACCATGGTCCTAGGCCACGACCCGCAAGATGGCTTCAGCATTTACTACGTCGACAACGACGGCACCCGGAGCAAAGGAAAACTTTTCGCCGTTGGCTCAGGCAGCACCTACGCGTACAGCATCCTCGACGCGGGCTATCGGGCTGATATGTCCGTGGAGGAAGCAAAGGAGCTGGGGTTGCGCGCCATTCGGCATGCGACCTACCGAGATGCGTTTTCGGGCGGCTTTGTGAATATTTACCTTGTGCAAGCGTCGGGCTGGCGGCGCATTGCCCGTGTGGATGGAGGGTTCTTGTCGCTACCACCATTGGGGGCAGGGGAGGAGGTTGGATCAAGAAAAGAAGAAGCGGGTTGATTGAAAATGTAAAGAAGAAAAAAATAATATATGAGAACTGCGGGTGTACGGTCATGTTGCTTACTCATTTCCCTCTGAATAAAGGGGGTGGGGAGGTTAGAAAGTGGCTTGGACGGAGACTGTGGTACCTAGAGCTATTTTTTGACACCGAAACCATCTTCTTAGCGTAGGAAAGCAGCTTAATGTTGTATTGCTTTGCATTCCAGGGAGAAATGCCTTGATTTCGGCCATGTGCAGATGGGAAAGAGAAGCGAAAATCCAACGGCTAAGGACAGCAAAGCTGCCGTCATCAGCTTTGCTGCGCTCTCACGCCACCGTCTCACCACGCGCGTGCCCACCGTCTCACCACAGCACACTCACTCCTTCTGCTGCACATCCTCTCACAGGTGCTGCCGCTGCTGCTGCTGGTACCGCTGCCGAAGGCATTCCTGCAGCTATCCTCCGCCTTCCTTTCCCTCTTTGCTCCACACCAGCCTCCCGCACCCACACCCCAACGCACAAGCCATGTTCTTTGGATTTGGTCGACAGAGCCTGCGGGGCTTCCGGCCCCGTTCCGAGACCAACTACATGAACATCTTTGCGGTGGTGTTGGGTGTGGCGACGGGCGTGTACATATTTGGAGAGCCATTAAAGGAAGCGGCCGTGGACGTGTCGAAGGAAAAGGGCGGGGCGGGGGCGTGCGCGGCTGGACAGCAGCCGCCGCAACCACCAGCAGGGAAGTAGACAAATGAGAAATTGGTGTGCTGGCTTGATTCGTGGTGCGACGGCAGGCGGGTTAAAGCGCTCAATGCAGCGTAGGGACGGGAGGAGCCCGAGAGCGTGGTGCTGCTGCCGCTGCTTGCCTCTCATTGCACTACTTGCCGCTGCTGCCTCTCGTTCCTGGAGGAGGGAAAAGATAAGGGAAAGCCAAAATGCTAGTGGAGAGCGTCACGATAATAAGAAATAAACACATGTACTAAAACAATATGTAAACCATCACATCGTTGCTTGCATCCTCTTTTTTACATTCTTTATCCGTTCACACAAAATCACACCCATCCCCGCACCGACAAATGCACTCTCGCCAAGCTCGTCATGTAGTCCCTCCTCACCTTCCCATACGGCGTCGCCACGCTCGCTTGAATATAATTCCGTGCCTTATCCCCCTCCCCCCTTGCCTCGGCATACAACCCCAAGTATAACAAGGCATAAAACGCAGCAGACGACGCAGGGGTCGCGCCTTCCTTGGCCAGGTCCTCCTCAGTGCACTTCCCCATGAATAGTTCATACGCCCTTCGCATATATGGTCGCTGATCAGTTTGAACGACCAGCATTTGTTTGCGTGCTTTGTCGAAGCCGTCGAGCTGCGCTTCGCAGAGGAAGGCCCAGATGGACTCTTCGGTGTCGGCCGGGTTCACCGCGACGTCCTTGCCTGTGGTGTGTGGTAGTGGAGAAGGAGAGAAAGCAGGGAGGAGGAGAAGTGAGCGACCAGAAAGAGAGGGAAGGTTTAAGCTTCACGAGACTAAAAAACACGAATACACACAAACGCAAAATAGAAAAGAAACTACGTACGGAATTGTTCGGCCCCCTCCTTGTACTTTCCAGCGTAGTAAAGTGATAATCCCCTTTGCCATAAGTAAGGCTCAATCTTGGAACCGCCAATAGCGAGGGCCTCGTCGAAATATTCGATCGACCCTTTCACGTCGCCTTGTCGGAAGACGTCCATGCCTGGAGGAAAGTGGGGGGGAAGGGAGGAGGGAGGGAGGGAGGGTTAGAAATGAAAATAGGGGGAAGGATAAAGACGTCAGAAGGACCAGGACAAAACTCAAATTGCTACCCGAAGCATGCGTTGATCCACTCGTCAGATTGTTGCTAGCCACACGACCAGGAGCCCAAAAGCGATGCCCCATCCAGTCCCTCCCGCGTATCATCAACCACATTCTTTCTTTACCTTGCCGGACCAACACTTGGGGGTCTTTGCTTTTCGAACCGTCCCCACCAAACCACGAAGACGCTGCCACCGTCGATGGCGGGCTGCGTGCCATGCCGTGTACTGGCGACGGGCGTGATGCTGGGGTCACTTCTGCGGCGCCTGATTTGGCGGCGGAGGTCGAAGCTGGGGAGGAGGAGGTTTTTGGCATCATCGTTACAAAGGCGCCAGGCAGGCTTGTGGAGACCACTGCTGCTGCGGGTGCGACGGCGACGAGCAGGAGAAGTGATGAGGCCAGGATTAGGGCTCTTGCTGGCGGTCTCATTTCCTGCCTGTTGTTGTGAAAAAATTGTACGCGCGAATGTGAGTGATGACACGTACCTATGCTCACAGATGAACTGTTGAAAAGCTCAACTTGCTTGCAAACACGACAACCACACGACGTCTCTTGCTTTGCTTTCAATACACAGACGCAGGGAGGCAGGGTCATAGCCAGAGCAAGAAGGAATCGCAAGCGAGGGCAGGCACAAAGGATCATTCTTCGCGCTTTGCCCCTAATCAACGTTGATTAACTTCTCTTCTCACGGTTGTTGGCGCTGGCGAAAGGCCGCGGGCGTGGGCGACTTCGGTGCCCCACCAGACGCGAGCGTGGCCTTTATCCGCTCCGACACTTGCGAGGACACGTCATACGATTCGCATTGTTTTTCAGGCAAGTGTGACTCGCCTTGGCCTTTTTGTTGGGACAAGGCGAGACAACGACAGGCAGCCCCAAAGTGGGTCCCCTTCTCATACGAGGAATCCCCAAAGAAACAGAATCAAAGTTTAACAGATAGCCCCGTGCACATAGGGCGTAGACCTAAACTAAGTGAGTTTGAAGTGTTGTACTGTCGAGTTAATTAAGTCGCTCCTTCTGAGAGAGACCAAAGTGGTGACCAAAGCCCCCTTGTTGGTTCTTGGTTTTCTGGTTCTGCAGCAACTCCGAACGCCCATGGTCGTCATTTGTGTCACTCAGATCACGCCGACTTGGCTGGGATGGCGAGAGCTGTGCCTGGGGTTGGGGAAAATAGCGACGCAAGCCCCTTGGCGAATATCGAGATGCTGGTGAGGGCGGCATTGCCGGTAGTCGTAAGGCTCACACGAGCTTGGACTTTAAGGGTTGGTGGTGCTGACCTCACTAATCAACGTTTCTTCCTCCCCCCCCTCGACCCCCAACTCTGTCGTCCGCTTCTTGCTCGCTTACGCCCTCCCTTGCCCTTACACATGCCCCCTCAACAGGGATGGATGCCAACGCCCTCCTTACAGGCCCAATGCGGCCAGCGGTTGCCGCTCCTTCGTCTCAGACACTAACTGAGGTACGTGCTCGACCCTGTCGACCCACCGCATGGCGGCTTAACCGGATCCCATAATCTGTCACTCAGAGCTGCTGGGGTGGGGGGGGAAGATGCATTGGCGTGCGTGCTGTTTACTGTTTGTGGGAGGATGTCATATCGCTGGCAATGGCGCGTAGCAGCCGGCCCGGCGGGCGCGGGGTGCCGTAGCTATGTCCCACGTCCACTCACTTGCACCCATAGAATACCACCGCGCGACCCGCGGCGGTTTTTCCGCGTCCCTCATCCCTCTTCCTCTACCCCCACGTACAGCTCCTTCGCCGGCAGCAGCAGCAGCAGCCCCACCAACACCAATCGTCTGCCATGCCCTTTGTCGCAGGGGGGGCAGGGGAAGAGTGGGCGGCCCGCATCCTGGCCAAAGCAGCTGTTGGGCGACTTGCAACCGCCATCCCTCCGACGCCGACTCCACCACCGCAGGCCATGTATACGGCGCCAATCAAACCCCCTTCTCTCCCCACCGCTGCTGCTGCTGCCGCCGCCGTTGCTGCCGTCGCTTATTCCGGCTACCCCGGCTATGGTGCCCCTCTTCCTCCTCCCCCCACCACATCCAGCAGCAGCAGCAGAAGCAGCAGCAGCAGTCCCTTCCCGTCCACCATGACTCCGGCATACTGGGGCCTGAACCAGCCCCCTGCCTCGGGCAGCGCCGCAGCTGGGCGACCAAGCCTGCCGTACACGGGCGTGGCACCATCGCATGTCTCTTTGTCGACCTTGAGCAGCCTGGCACAGCAATTGCAGCAGCAGCATTATGTCCCACAAGGAGTGCCGCA
>Ga0105054_10007619_pt1 | contig 14628 bp, 7 predicted proteins | sample BON02_FD_78091 | JGI IMG/M metagenome (GOLD analysis project Ga0105054, IMG submission 78091) | Freshwater microbial communities from Lake Bonney liftoff mats and glacier meltwater in Antarctica - BON-02 (megahit assembly) | ecosystem: Environmental > Aquatic > Freshwater > Ice > Glacier...
CTGCCGATGCGAACTACTGTCACTGGGCGTCTGGGTTTGGAGCAAAGAACGAGTTGCTGGTCGTCGCCAGCGGGATGGACGATGCCACGAACGCGCGGGGCCAGCGTGCTCCGAATGACGTACGTATGTTTCGCTCGACCGACGTTGGCAAGTCGTGGTCGTTCGGAGGTGAGTTCCCGAAGCGGCTACCGGGCGACTTAAAGCCGTACCCGTTCGGCAGCATCGTGCGTGGTCGCGACGAAACGCTTCGGACGATTGTCTATTCGGTCGATGAAGCGCATCAGAACATCGAGTCGGCATGGATGATGATTAGTCGCGACGCGGGGCTCACGTGGGTTGAGCCGGTCAAGATTGCCGAGGGCATCAACGAGAGCGTGTTGCTGCCACTTGCGGACCGTGACTGGCTCTGCATCGCAAGAACCTCCAACAAGCCGGCTCCGCAACTTGGGCAGGAGCTGCGACAGTTTCGTTCGACCGATGACGGGCAAACCTGGACCGATGAAGGACTCGTCACGGGCTATCACCACCACCCGCCGCACCTGCTGCGGTTGAAGGATCAGCGACTGCTGCTGACCTACGGGAATCGCCGCGACGGCAGCATCGAAGCGCGACTGAGCGAGAACAACGGGAAGGCATGGGGCGCGCCGCATAAGCTCTATACGACCGGCCCCGGCGACATGGGCTACCCCAGCACGGCCCAGCTTCCCGACGGAAAACTCGTGACCGTGTTCTACGCCGCGCAATCCCCGCTGCATGCGGGCTATCACATGGGAGCCATCGGCTGGAACGCCCCCGCCGAAGAACCAGTTGCCATCAGGTTTGACCGTCCTTGAGAGGGTGAGACATCGGGGACCGTGACCGTGTTTCAGGACGGAGACCTCTGCCGGATGTACTATCGAGGCGGTGGCGACGCTGAGCGAAAAGAAGTCGCATGTAATGTCATGAGGTCAACGGCGGGAATTTGAAGCAGTTAGGCGAACACTCCTCATCCCACGACTATGAAGAACTCAACGCTTGCGTCACATTGTATCCAATATACAATGTGACTCGAGCACGTGGTTTGGTTGGCGATTGCGCGCTGGTGGTTATTCACAAGCAGGAGGGTGATTTGGTGAGTGCAACGATGATTGCTCATACGATTGCAGAACAGGTTGGCGACGCACTGCGAGCGGAATTGCTGGCGGGCGAACATGGTGTGGGAACTCCGCTGCGCGAGGAAGAACTGGCCACTCGGTTTGGCGTGAGTCGCCATCCGATTCGCAAGGTTCTCCAGCAGTTGACGTTGGAAGGACTGCTGACATCCAAAGCAAACTGCGGCGTGGTCGTGGCGGATTCCACCGCGGAACACGTTCAAGGCTTGCTGACGCCGATGCGTCAACAGCTTGAGTTGTATGCCCTTGGACTTGCCTTACAGAAGCTGACTCCGGCACTTCGGGCGGAATGGGAGCGGGTACTCACCAAGATGCGTCATGCGGCGGAAGATCAGAATCAGCAGGAAGTGCTTCGGCAGGATACTGCGTTTCACCAGTTAATTCTGACCGCAGCGAAACTCGATGAGTTACTACCGGTATGGCAAGGCATTTACTGTCGGATGCGTGCCTATCACGCCCAAGGCAATTCTAAATTGAATGACTTGCGTGTCGTCGCCTATGTCCATGAACGACTGGTGGAGAGCTTTTTCAGCGGGGACGAGGGACAGGCGGTGGCCGATTTGAAATCGCACCTGGAGAACGGCGAGTTCAACCTCAAGGCGAGACAGGCGTGGCAACGCCAGCAACGAAGATTAAAAGGCTAACGAGGCAAGTTCATGACTATTTCCATCCATTCGCTCGGCGTGATCAATGTCGGCTGGTTCGTTCGTCCATGCTTGCTGTTGGTCGTGGCAGTCTGGCAGTTGTCGTGGGGCGGGATGCTAGCCGCAGATGAGGCTCAGTTTGAAGCGGAGGTACGGCCGGCGCTCATTGACCGCTGCTTGCGATGTCATGGGCCGGATAAGCAAGAAGGAGGACTGCGGCTCGATTCGCGGGCGGCGATGCTGACCGGCGGAGAGTCGGGGGCAGCGATTGTTCCGGGGCAAGCGGACCAGAGCGCGATCTGGGAGCGGATCGCGGCGGGTGAGATGCCGCCGGTGACCGAGCCGAAGTTGTCGGCACGGCAGAAGGAGGCAATTCGCAAGTGGTTGACCGACGGGGCGCCGATGGTCGACGAGCCAATCGATGCGGCGGCGGCTCGCGATTGGCGGCGTCACTGGGCGTTTCAAACGCCGGATCGCACGCGGGCGAAAAACACGTTGCCGGAGGGCGTCCGTCAGCAGTTCGACCAGCGACCAGCGTTGGCTGGCGTCGCGGCTGTCGAACCGAACGACGCGAGCGTTTCGACGAAGCTAGAAGTGTGGTATCGGGCGGCGGACTTGAAGCTGACCGACGACGACGATGTGAAACTCTGGCCCGATCGTTCAGGGCATCACCGCGACTTGGTTCCCACTCTCGGGGCACATCCCAATGGTACGGGATCGCCGCCGAGGTTCATCGGCACGAGCCTGATCTCCGGGCAACCGGCGGTACGGTTTTCGGAGACGGCGGGACTCGGTTCACCGGGCAACGATCCGTTGCCGATTCTCGGGGACTCGGCCTATACGATCTGCATTGTGCTGAACCTTAAGCCTCGCACCGGCGGCTATCCTCACGATCTCGTTGTCAGTTTTGGTGAATTCGGATCCTCGGGAAATCCCGGCAAGTCGCTCGCGAGTGGATTGGGAATCCGGCGTGCAGTGGGAGCCGATCATCAACTGTCGATTGTCGGTGGCTGGGGGCACGATGCGCTACTGCCGCCGGGATCGTTCGCGCCGCTGTACCTGCGGCCGAACATCATCACGATCACCAAGTCCGCTGGACCGCTAGCGACCAACTCGCGAGTCTTCCTCAATGGTCAGCCGACCGCAGCCATGCCGGGCTGGGGACCGCCGACCGGTCCGGACACCATTCCGGACTTTCAGTCACGTCAGTCGAATGACTTCAGCGTGATGTTGGGACAAGCAGTGGCTGGCGCGGGTGGCATCCTCGGTGATGTCGGCGAGTTGTTGATTTACTCGGCGGCGCTCGATGAGCAACAGCGGACGGGCGTTGAGTCACACCTCGCGCAGCGTTACGGCATCACGCTTCCGAACGCACTTGCCAGCAGCGCGACCGCCAGCAGCGAAGTTGTCCGCGAGCCTGATACAGCCGTGCATCCCATTGATGCGTTTGTTGACTCCAAGCTGCGTGAGAAGTCGTTGACTCCGGCAGCAGCGGCCCCGCGCGAGACGCTGATTCGACGTGCCTACTTCGATCTGCTCGGCCTGCCACCGACGCCGGAGCAGGTCGACAAGTTTGTCAACAATCCCTCACCGTTTGCGTGGGAAGCGGTCATCGTCGAACTGCTGTCGTCGCCGCAATACGGTGAACGCTGGGGACGGCACTGGCTGGATGTCGCACGGTACGCGGACTCGGCCGGGTTTGAGACCGAGGAGTACCACCGCAACGCTTGGCGATATCGCGATTGGGTTGTCAAAGCCTTCAATGACGACAAGCCTTATGACCGCTTCGTGCAGGAGCAGCTCGCCGCCGATGAAATCTGGCCGAGCAACATGGAAGGGAGCGGCGGCTATGCGCTGCCCGCTCGGCAAGTCGCGAACATGGAGGCTCAGTTCGGCACGGGCCTGTTCGGGCTGGGGACGCGGATCGGCGAATCACGACTCGACGCGAAGCTGTGGCGGTACGAGGAACTAACCGATTGGGTCGATACGACTGGCTCGGCGTTTCTCGGACTGACGGTCGGTTGTGCGCGATGTCACGATCACAAGTTCGATCCGCTCAGCCAGCAGGACTACTTCCGGCTGCAAGCGGTCTTCAAGAACACCAAGCTGGTCGATCGCTCGATTTTGCTCGATGTCCAGCATTCCAATTGGCACACCGACTATCCCAACGTGCTGCGTGTCACTGCGGCGCGCGAAGCGTATCGACTGTTTGAACAGTCGTTGGCGGGCAAGACCGCGACAGCCGAAGATCAGACGAAGCTAACATCGCTGCGTGAACAGATCGGCCAACGCGTGCTGGAGGTCCCCGAAGCACCGCCGGGCGAGAGTCCATTCGTCAAACGGTACGACGGACTATTCGAGATGCCGTGCGTGACGGTGCTGAGTCACGAACTTCCTCCGTTCACGCAACCAGTACGCGTGCTCAGCCGAGGCGATCTCGACCGACCGCAGGAGGAAGTCTCGCCGGGACTTCCCGTCGCGTTGGCCGAAGCGACTGCCGTGTCCCCCGACATTCCCGACGGACTGACGAGCCGCAAACAGTTGGCGTTGTGGCTAACTCGCCCCGATCATCCGTTGACCTCGCGCGTGATGGTGAACCGACTGTGGCAATGGCATTTCGGTCGCGGACTGGTGGCCACGCCGAACGACTTTGGTCGCCTCGGTCAGCCGCCATCGCATCCAGAACTACTCGATTACCTCGCGACGGAATTTGTTGCTCAAGGTTGGAGCATCAAGTCGCTGCATCGCCTGATTATGACGAGCGCCGCGTATCAGCGGTCGAGCGTCCCGGCGTCTGAAACGGTCACTGCGAGCGATCCGGACAATCAATGGCTTTCGCACTTTTCCCGCCGCCGACTGGAGAGTGAAGCGATCTGGGATTCGTTGCACGCGGTCGCTGGAACGTTGAACCTGCAAATGGGCGGCCCGCCCGTCGCACCGCCGCTATCCGCCGAGGAATCCGGCGCGCTGCGGTATCAGCATCAGTGGGTCGTGTCGCCCGATCCGCGGCAGCACACGCGGCGAGGCGTCTATTTCGTGTCGTTGCGGACTTATCGTTTTTCGCTGTTCGATGTCTTCGACGCGCCGAGCAACGGTGTCATTACGGCGGTTCGCGATGTTAGCACCGTCGCGCCTCAGTCGCTATGGCTGATGAACAATCCGCGCGTCTGGGTGCAGGCTCAACATCTGGCCGCACGGGTCGTGCGCGACACCGGCGACAACCCCCAGGCACTGGTGTTGAAACTCTGGCGGATCGCCTTGGGGAGATCGCCTTCGACGAATGAACTGACCGAAGCCGTGGCCCTGTTCGAGCAACTCGCCAAGTCGCCCACAGTGCGACCGCTGGAGAACGCTCCCCCCGAACTGGCATCGCTGACCGCCGAACGAGCCTCCGCACTGGTGACGCTGTCCGCAGCGATCTTCAATCACAACGAATTCCTGTTTATCGACTAACAACCTCTGCCGTTCCTGCAAGGCGAATGACTATGACAAACAACTCAACACACCAATCAACACACTGCGGACGAAACGCACAGCCCGGATCGCGGCGCGAGTTTTTGGCGTCATCGGCTCATGGGTTCGGCTCGTTGGCACTCGCGGGAATGCTGTCCAGAGAGGCCGCAGCCGCAGCGCCCGCAGCCGATTCACTTCGAGCACGCCAGCCCGACTTCGCGGCCAAGGCCAAGAGCGTCATCATGCTGTACATGTCTGGCGGGCCATCGCAGGTCGATACGTTTGATCACAAGCCGGAGCTGCAACGATTTGATGGACAGCCGCTGCCCGCCAGCTTTCGAGCCGACGATCTAAAATTGCAGTTCATGGGCGCCGCCGACAGCAAGTTGATGGGTTCGCCGTTCAAGTTTGAGAAGCACGGTGAGTCGGGTTTGGAAATCTCCAGCCTCTTCCCGGAACTTGCCAAGCGTGCTGATGACCTGGCGATCATCAAGTCATGCCATCACGACTCGTTCATTCATGGTCCGGCGATCAATTTCCTCTGCACCGGTTCGCCGCTGGTCGGGCATCCGAGCGTCGGCTCGTGGGTGACTTACGGCTTGGGCAGCGAGAGTGAAAACCTGCCCGCGTACATGGCGATGAGCGACGGCATTTTTCGTGGTGGCAACGGGATGTATCAGTCGGGCTACCTGCCCGCGCTGTATCAAGGAACCGTCGTTCGGACGGAAGGCTCGCCGATCAAGAATCTGGCTCGACCCGCCAATCTGGAGACGGCTCAACAGCGGGCCGTGCTCGATCAGTTGGCCAACTGGAATCGGCGTCACGCGGAAGCTCGGCCCGGCGACAGTCGGCTGGAAGCTCGCATCGCGAACTATGAGTTGGCGTTCAAGATGCAGACTTCGGCTCCCGAGTTGATGGATGTCACTGCTGAGACTGCCGCGACACAGGAACTTTACGGCGTACAGAAAGAACCGACGGCACGCTTTGGCCGAATGTGCCTGCTGGCGCGACGCATGGTGGAACGCGGCGTCCGCTGCGTACAACTCGTCAACAACGACTGGGACGGGCACGGCGAGTGTGCCGCGAATCATCAGGCCAACGCCTCACGCATCGACCAGCCGATTGCCGCGTTGCTGACGGACCTTAAGCAGCGCAGCCTGCTCGACAGCACGCTCGTTGTGTGGTGCGGTGAGTTCGGTCGCACACCGGTGTTGCAGGGCAACAAGGGCCGCGACCACAGTCCTTACGGTTTCAGCGTCTGGATGGCCGGCGGCGGCATTCGCGGCGGCCAAACCATTGGCGCGACGGATGACTTCGGCTTCCGCGCGGTGGAAGACAAAATCCACGTCCATGACCTGCACGCCACGATGCTCACACTGCTGGGCATCGACCACGAAAAACTGACGTATCTCTTTGAGGGCCGCAACCGCCGACTGACCGATGTCGGCGGCGAGAATGAGTTTACCAAGCGACTGATATCGTGAAGTCCAGCTCTGTCTCTCGCCAATGAACCTAGTGGAGTCTTATCATGCGGATCGAAGTAAATATTTCCCGGTTATTGAGCCAATGCTGCATCTACATTGCTTTACTGGTTGTCAATGTCAATGTCAATGCTGCCGATCCGGAGCCGTCTCCTCAGGTCTGGATGTCTGCGCTGCACCTGCCCATCGAAATGGCAGAACGCGAGGCGGAATGGAGCTTTGTGCTTGAGCATCTCGATGGTTTTAAATTTTGGTCTGGGCAGCTTGATTGGAATGAGAACGGAGTTCCCGGCCGGCTTGTCCAGCTTTTTGCCGCTCGTAAAATCGCAGTAGCGTCAGAGCGGATGTATTGGCCGCCAGAGAAGGTCGAGGGCGCATCCGACACCAGCCACGGACTCGCCGGGCCGCTCGATGACACTATCGGAGAACGGGCCGCCGCCAATGAAATGCAGCGCATCAAAGCCTGCGAGCAAATGGGCGGGAGCCTTGCGTTCGTGGACGTGGACGACCCGCTGCGCAATCTCATCCACCCGCACTGGCCCGCGCGCTTCGGCGGCGGACTCGGCCCCGATGACGCGGTGCGCGAAGTCGTGGACTACATGCTGGCGGTGCAACGCGAACGGCCCGATGTGGGTTTCTTCATCATCGTGAATTTCCCGCTCTGGGGCTGGAAGGGTCAGCCAAGCTATGTCGGCAATGAGTTCCTCGGCGACTACCATCCGCTCGTCGAAAAACTCATCTCGCAATCCCGCGAACGAAGAGCGCCGCTGCGGGGATGGACCGTAGATTTCCCCCGCGAATACGCGACCGGCGAACTGCGTGCAGACTGGCTAGCTGGCCCGCCCTGGAACCCGTCGAGTGTGGACTGGCTCGGACGCATTCTTGAACTGGAACAGTTTGTCAAACAGAGCGACCTCGAATTCAATCTCGTCATCAACGACGGTGCGACGGGTGAGAAATCGCAGGCAGAACACAATCGGGCCACGCTCGACATGCTTGATCGCTATCAAAAACGCGGTGGCAGCCCGCACCGCTACGTTGTGCAGAGTTGGTTTTCTCATCCGACGTCGGCGGAGGTGTTTCCCGAGACAAATCCAGATAGTCTCACCGGACTGGTTCGCGCCGTCATCGAACGCGTGAAACCTCAGCCAAATTGCACATCGGCAAAGTGACCACACCATGAACTGCACCCATAAACCCATGAATATTCTATACCGTCCCCTCATCGCCACGATCCTTCTCAGCAGCATCTGCCCAAGTTCCAATGCCGATGAAAAGCTTTTCGAAGAACACATTCGCCCTTTGCTGATCGACGATTGCATCAAGTGCCACGGTCCTGACCGGCAAGAAGGAAGCCTGCGGCTCGACTCTCGAGGCGGCTGGCAAAAAGGGGGTGACAGCGGGGCCGCCATCGTTCCTGGCGATGTTGAAAACAGCCTTTTGTTGCAAGCGGTCCGGCATACGAATCCGGATCTGCAAATGCCCCCCGAAAGCAAACTGAGTCCAGCCAAGATCGCCCAGCTGGAGCAGTGGATAAAGTCTGGCGCGGTTGATCCTCGTGATGATACTGAAACGTCCGCAAAGCATGTCGTAGCCGATCCCAAAACGTTTTGGTCTTTTCAGCCAATTCGAGTAGTGCCACCGCCTGCCGTCAGCCGTCCTGACTGGGTCCAGTCGCCCATCGATGCGTTTATCCTGGCCAAACTCGAAGCCAATAACCTCACTCCGGCTCCGCTAGCCGACCCGCGAACGCTGGTGCGTCGCGCCTACTTTGACTTGTTAGGCCTACCCCCAACACCGGCGCAGGTAGATGCCTTTGTAAAGGACAAAAGCTCCGGTGCCTGGGCACGATTGATCGACAACTTGCTTCAGTCCAAACAATACGGCGAGCGCTGGGGGCGTCACTGGCTGGACGTGGCTCGCTACGCAGACAGTGGCGGCTTTGAGACCGATGTGTACTATCGAAACGCCTGGCGATATCGCGACTACGTTGTCAAGTCATTCAACGACGACAAGCCCTACGATGTATTCGTGCAAGAGCAGGTCGCTGGTGACGAACTTTGGCCGGACGACATTACTCTCGATGGCAATTACACGATCGCTCCGGAAAAAGTACGCCATCGCGAAGCACTGACCGGCACGGGTCTATACGCCCTGGGCCCCCAAGTCCATGAATCCAACATGGATGGTAAAAAAATCCGCTACGAGACCTTCACCGATTGGGTCGATACCACGGGTGCTGCCTTCCTAGGATTGACTGTCGGTTGTGCTCGCTGTCACGACCATAAATTCGATCCCATTTCCCAGCGTGATTACTACGGGATGCAAGCTATCTTCGCTGGTAGCAAAGAAGTGGAGATTCCCATCATCGATCCGATGGGGATCACCGATTTTAAGCAGCACTATCCCCTCATCTTGGCCGTCGACGAATCGCGGCGAGCCTTGCGACTATTCGACGCTCGCACGACCGGTCGCCCTCTTACACCGCCCGAACAAGCCGAGCGAAACAACCTTCTCAATGCTATCGCTAACAATGTGCTGGCTCTTCCGGAACAAACCGCTCTTGGAATACCGCTCGTTGGTCTTATGGAGACGCCGACGATCAGCGTGCTCGGACATGAACGACCGGAACTATCGCCAACCATCTATTTGCTCAACCGAGGTGAACTGACGCGCCCACGAGAGGCAATATTGCCCGCACTTCCGGCTGCACTGAAAGACGCCAGTCACTGGACGCAGCCGATGCAGGGTCAGTTTCGCAACCGAGCCTCCCTCGCACAATGGCTCACCAGCCCACAGCATCCCTTAACCGCCCGCGTTATGGTCAATCGAATTTGGAATGGCCACTTCGGTCGCGGCATCGTCGGCAGCCTCAACGATTTCGGCCAGATGGGAGAACGACCTACCCATCCAGAATTGCTCGATTGGCTCGCCAGTACTTTCATGCAGAAGGGATGGAGCGTCAAAGAGATGCATCGCCTGATGATGCTCTCATCGACCTATCAGATGGAAAGCCGTGGCCACTACGAGCAGAACGCAAAGCTCGATCCCCAGAATCATTTCTTTTGGAAGATGAATCGCAAACGGCTTGAAGCAGAAGCGCTCTGGGATTCTCTACACTCGGTGGCTGGCAACTTGAACCTCAAGATGGGAGGCCGGCCCGTCGTTCCGCCGCTTGGCCCCGATGAAGGCGCTCCCGGATACTGGATCGTTTCGGCAGATCCCGCTGAACACACTCGCCGTGGCCTTTATATCCTTCAGCGACGCAACTACCGATTTCCGATGTTCGATGTTTTCGACCTCCCCGTCAACGCGGTTAGCGCGCCAGCCCGCGACGTTACGACCGTCGCCCCGCAGGCCTTATGGCTCATGAACAACCCAGCCGCCATTCGACAATCCAAGGCATTCGCTGCTCGCATCACCGCCGATGCAAACGCAGGCTGGAATGTGCCCGGCTTTGGCCCCGGTCAATCGGGCTGGATTGGCGAAAAATCAGGTATCCATGCGGGCTGGGCCTTGCGAGAAGAAAACGGCAATTCTACCGAATCCTATGATGACCCCGTTGGAACTGTCATCACGCACGGTTCAACGAGCGTCGCCTGGAAAGTTCCCGTAGAGGGCGCATTCGAAGGCACAGTAGAAATCCGCGGCGCCCTTTGGAATATTCGGCACCTCGGACGAAACGGACCCTGGAAGCTGTGGCATAACGATACACTGCTGTCCGAAGGAACGATCGACGACAAATCGGGCAGCTCGACCACGCCCCTAAGCCTCAGCCAGGGAACGGGCGGCGAAGCAGCTCTTCTGCGCGAAGCACAGCCTGGCGATTTGTTCCGCCTGGAAATCCTAGAGGAGGATTTTGTCGGCGTTCAGCTGTGCTTTACTTCCCAGCAAGGCGTGAGTGAAATTGGTGCCGACTTTTCCCTCGACGCCAATCCTACCGACAAGGGCTGGCAATACAGTGAATCGCTAGGCAATGGAGGAGGCCCGTTATCCCAAGCAGCAAAGACCAAGCAAATCACGGACGAAGGCACCACAATCGATCAAGCTTGGCGTTTGGCCTTGGGTCGCTTACCAACTGCCGAAGAAAGGACCGAAGCGACACAGTTACTCAAGTCACTTTCTGAAACCGACCCGCAATCTGCCCTTTCGATGTTATGCCTCGCCATCTTTAACATGCAGGAGTTTTCCTATGTCGATTAAAGCCCAGCAGTTTACTAACGCTTTCGCACCGCACATCATGCCTTCCACCCACTGCCAACGCTACCTGCCCGTGCAAGGTCGGCGTGACTTCTTGCGACATTCTGCCATGGGTTTTGGTGCCTCGATCCTGGGGCTGTTGATGGCACAGGACGCGGGTGCCGCCGATGGCAAAGCTGTCAATCCGCTTGCACCCAAGGAGCCCCATTACCCCGCCAAGGCAAAGCGAGTCATCTTCTTCTTTGCAGGTGGCGGCCCAAGCCAACTAGAAACCTTTGATCCCAAGCCCGCCCTCGCCAAATACAATGGCCAGCCCATACCAGAAAGCTTCAAAACCGAGGGCCTGTCGCTGCAATTCATGAAGGCCAGCGACGGCAAGCTCATGGCGTCATCCTTTCCATTCACCAAGCATGGCCAGTCGGGGTTAGAGATCTCGTCGTTGTTTCCACACCTTTCCCAACATGCGGACGATCTGGCGGTGATCCGTTCTTGTCATCATGACTCGTTCATCCACGGCCCTTCCTCAGCCCTCATGAACACGGGCTCTTCGATGCTTGGCCATCCCAGTTCGGGCGCTTGGGTCACGTATGGCCTCGGCAGTATGACCGAGAACCTTCCTGCCTACATGACGATGACCGATGGCGGCTTTCGTGCTGGGCCTGCGGTCAGCTATGGCAGTGGATTCTTACCAGCCATTTACCAAGGAACTGTACTGCACGCCGAAGGAACGCCGATTACCAACTTAACCGCAGCCGGCGCACCGGGGCAGCAGCGCATAATGCTCGACACCCTCAGCCGTTGGAATGGGCGTTTTGCTGCCCAGCGTCCCGAGGATTCGCGACTTGCCGCCCAGCTCGCCAACTACGAACTCGCCTACCGCATGCAAACGGCCGCGCCCGACCTCATCAACATCGCCGATGAATCCGCCATTACACGCGAACTGTACGGCGTTGACAAAGAACCCACTGCAAAGTTCGGCCGGATGTGCCTGCTGGCCCGACGCATGGCCGAAAGAGGCGTGCGATTCATCCAGCTATTCAACAATGACTGGGACGGACACGGCGAATGCGCACAAAATCACGCCGCAAACGCCTCTCGAACCGATCAACCCATTGCCGCACTTCTTACCGATTTAAAACAACGCGGCCTGCTCGACAGTACGCTCGTCGTATGGGCCGGTGAATTTGGCCGTACGCCCGTCATGCAAGGCTCCAACGGCCGCGACCATAGTCCCTACGGTTTTAGCGTTTGGATGGCAGGTGGTGGCGTCCGAGGTGGGCAAGCCATCGGGGCTACCGACGATCTCGGCTTCCGAGCCATCGAAAGAAAGGTCCATGTTCATGATCTTCATGCTACGATGCTGGCGTTGATGGGGTTGGACCACGAACGGCTTACGTACCACTTTGAGGGGCGTGCCCGTCGATTGACAGACGTCTTTGGAAATGTTGTAAAGGAGATTTTAGTATGACTTTCCGCAGTCCATTCGCGTCCGCAAGCCGTGTCCGATGGTTGAGACTGAGCTTGGTGACAGCATGGCTGTTAGCCCCGGTCGTAGGCTTGTTCGGTGCAGAGCCACCGGTCCGCATCCCTAATTGGCCAACTCAGTGGCATGTTCCACCCGATATACCACGGCAGTCGATCAAAGCGGAACTCTTGCATCCACAGGGGACGATGCGCACCGTCGAACTGCCGGATACGCTTGACCTGGCTGACCTGTGCGGGCTGTCAGTGAACGTGCTGACCGGCAATATGGACCCCCACTGGCAGGCGTTCAACTTCGATGTCGATCCGCCGCGTGGGGAATCCAGGGGAGCCGTCTTGGCGAAGCACCTCCGCACCCTGCCCCTCCTGCGCGCAGCGTCGGGCAGCACTCACGGTTTGGATCTCGAAGCAACTCAGATGCAGAACCAGTTGGAGGCACTCACCAATCAGGCCAGGACGCCAAACTCTTATTTCTTTGGGCCGGGTTATGGGCCGCATGTCCTGGCTCTGGCGAATTGGGACGAGCGGGCCAGCGAGCCGAAGTACCGCGAGTGGATCGCCTACTTGGCGCAGCTCATGCGCGAGAACGCCCTGCTCGTCGAAGACCGGGCGTACTACCCGCCGTCCTCTTTACGCGACGAGCAGGGCCGATGGTTCAATGGCGACACGCGCGGTGAGTCGCCACTGCCTTACCAGGCACCGGACGAACCGACCGCCGACCAGCAGGGATTCGAAGGCACGGTCAAGTGGGAGCAAGCGCTGGTTCTGCGTGCCTTACTGCGAGACTATCAACTCAACGGCAATCAAGACTCGCTGGCGATGGCCGGCAAGTTCGCGCGTTTCATCCTCCAGCCAGCGATGTGGCAACCCGGCGGGCCCGAAAACGGGCATTTCGCGGGCCACTTTCATGGCAATCTCTGGACGCTTCAAGCTGTGCTGGAGTACGCCCTCGTCACGAACGACGTGGCGATGCAAAGAATTGTGATGCGGGCCTACGATTATGCCCGCAGCCGAGGTGTGGTCGAGATGGGCTGGTTCCCAAGTTGGGTCGATCCCGAGACCTTTAAGCGTCCGGCCATCTTCGCCCAATTGAACGAAACATGTGGTGTCGCCGATGCCCTGATGCTGGCACTGAAACTCAGTCAGGCTGGAGTTGGCGACTACTGGGACGACGTGGACGCCATCATTCGCAACCACCTCACCCAGATGCAGTTCACCCGCCTGGATGTGATGCGACAATACAGCGGAAATCGACCTGAGAACGACCAATTACTCGCACCATTCGTGGGTGGCTTCGGGATGGGCGAGCCAGCGGCAATCAAACCCCAGGTCATCGGCTGTTGCTCCGCCAACGGCGGTCTGGCTTTGTTCCAGACTTGGCGCGGCATCATCGACCACGAACAGTCGGTTTGCTCGGTCAACCTGTTGCTGAACCGCGTCTCACCGTGGATCGACGTGGCCAGCCACTTGCCGTTTGAGGGCCGAGTGGATGTCCGGATTCACGACGCAGAACAAGTCCGCATTCGCATTCCTGGCTGGGTCGACCAAGGCACTGTTCGGGTTCAGGTGAACGCTATCGACGCCGAACCGGCGTGGTCGGGCCGTTACTTAGCCCTGGAAAAACTGCAAGCGGCGGACGTGGTTACAGTACGGTTTGATGTTCCGGAACGTCAGGTGGAACGTGATTTCGGCTGGCGAAAGTACCAATTGGAATTCCGGGGTAGTACGCTCTCCGACATCCAACCGCGTCCCCAGAACGCCATGTTGATTCCCTTGTTCCCGCCAGAGCGTACACGGGGTGATCACGCCGTGATCCGAACCGTGAAACGGTTTGTCTCTTCCCAGTTTTCGTCACCACGTGATCGTTAGAACAACTGTGCGTTTGTCTTTGAGACACTCAATTCAATTCCTTTGCTACGAAAAGTCACCCATGACTCTATCACCATTCATCACCCGAGCAATGCTGTTCCTGTTCATCGGCATGACCGCTGCCGTTTGCGCTAGGCTAGGGGTCAGGCTAGGCTAGGGGTCAGGCTAGGCTAGGGGTCAGACTTAGTTTTCGGTTTTTAGGTGCTATGCTGGTTGTCGACATTCCGATTTCGTTTATTCAGGGCCGAGAGGATGCCGAGAAAACCACGGGTACAGTTTCCCAATGCTATTTATCACATCGTGACGCGGGGTGATGGAAAGCAAAAATTATTTCACGATGATGGCCAC
>Ga0105054_10007620_pt1 | contig 14626 bp, 30 predicted proteins | sample BON02_FD_78091 | JGI IMG/M metagenome (GOLD analysis project Ga0105054, IMG submission 78091) | Freshwater microbial communities from Lake Bonney liftoff mats and glacier meltwater in Antarctica - BON-02 (megahit assembly) | ecosystem: Environmental > Aquatic > Freshwater > Ice > Glacier...
AGGTTTCTATTCCAATGAAAGAAGGTGGAAAAAGAATTAACTCTTCTTTTATAGCAATGAGAGCACTGTTTGGAATAAGAGAGAACAGTCAAGATGTAGCTGTTTTAAATGCAATTGACATGCTGGTAAAAATACTGGAACAAACAGATGCTAATTGACATTGATTATCGACAACTAAATAACACAAGATATATAAATTTTCTTGGAGAACATTTGAGAAGTGAGTTTTTTAACGAAAGAAACGAAAGTCGCGGATGTTATAATACCTTTGAGGTCAATAATCATGTTATGTCTTGTGGTGATAGAATTGTCCCTTGGGTTGACGAGAAAGCGAATCCTCCTTGCCTTCAATTCAAACCAGCGATAAACAACGATGACGAATATTATACAACATATTATATTAACTATAAAGAAAGTAGAATATATATGATGTATCACTGGGATAGAGATGGTACTCTGATTTTTGAATTACCAAACAAATTTATCTTGGTTAACTCAGATTGTAAAAAAGATAAAGACTGGACTGTGTACGCATCGTGGGAAACATATCATCATCCTGGAAATATTTAACATGTTCTATAATAGAATAATATTTGCATTAGCAATGTACTCAATAACATATGCTATTTTGGGAAATGCAAATGCTTCTCATGTATCTATTCTGTGTATGTCTGTTATGATTTTTATTTCCACTTTGAATAAAGAATAACTTGTTTTTGTCCTTGTAGCTCAGATGGATAGAGCAGCAGCCTTTGACGCCGTTATATTATATAACAACACTAGGAGCCTTCTGTGTGGAATATTCAACGTATTATAAGCAAGGGTGATTACAATTATGCTGTAGTCCCAGAACATCCTCGGTGTATAAAGTACGGGTATGTTTTGGAACATAGAGTGATAATGGAAAATCATCTTGGTAGGACGTTGAGTGCGAATGAAGTAGTGCATCATATAAACGAAGACAAGAAGGACAACCGATTAGAAAACTTACAGGTTATGACCAATGAAGAACATCATGTATTACATGCACTTCAAAAGGGATTAGTCTGTGTTGAAATGAAGTGTCCTTATTGTAATAGTTTGTTTGTTAGAGAGAAGAGAAGAACCCATTTAATAAAAAAGACCAACACTCAAACCTGTTGTTCTAAAAGATGTGGGAACCTTTTCTTTCGAGTATTATCTAAGGGAAGAACACCAGAAGTGGAGATCGCTATATCGGGGAATCTCGTAAGAGAGTTTAACTCTCTCGACAATCCCGAGGAAACCACCTTATAAGTGGGTTCCGTAGAGGCCATACGCGATCAGCCTGAAATGGCTAAGAGATGGTCCAGCCAGCAAGCCCGTAAGGGTGGTCATAGTAATGTGATGCTGGAAGCTAAGCTGCGGGTCGTTGGTTCGAGCCCAACCAGGGATATTTGTAAAAAAAGGAATTAGTATGTCAACTATAGCAATTTTATTCTCTTCTATACTTATGTTTTCAACATGTTTATTATATTATTGTTTAGTTAAGATATTTAGGGTTCGTAATTCTAAATATAAAAAAAATTGGTGCGATAGAAATTATAAATTGACGAGATTTTTTTCATACGATTGAAAGGATTTTATGCTAGCTTTAACGAGACGAACAGAAGAGGAAATTGTAATTGGAGATCCAAAAAATCCACTTGGGTCTTTTAAGATCGTTAGTGTAAAAGGAGATAAAGTAAGATTGTCATTTGATTTTCCTAAAAATATAGAAATCAATAGGAAAGAATTGGCCGAATGCAAGGCTAAGCAATAATTATACGTCCCTGTAGTTTAATTGGAGATAATACAAGAAGCCCATTGTGGATGAGTATTATCTATAAAACTTACAAAAGTAAATCTTGGTTCGAGCCCAGGCGGGGACATTTTTCTTAAAAAGAATATAGTTGACGGTGTTAGTGCGTCAGAACGGATTTTAACCTAAAGGATATGAAAATGGAAAGCATTGAATTAGATACTGAACTCAAGAGACGGTTAATTAACTCTTTGGATAAGGTCGAGGAATGGGTAAGAGCAGGAGAAAGCCTTGTTAAAGAACAAGCTCCTCTTGTTGTGCAGGACATTATTAATTGGGGAATTTTTGGTTATGGAATAAGTGCTGTGGCAAGCTTCGTATCTATTGTTATTATGATATTTCTTATTATTTCTATAGGAAAAAAAGCTCGTAGTTTGACAGAAGACAAGGACGAATGTATTGTTTTTGCTTGTGTTTTAACTATGATTGGTTGTGCTGTTGTGACTATTCTTTTAGCAATTAATTTTGTAGCAAGTTCTCCAGTTGCCTTGAAAGCTACTTTTGCTCCTAGAGTATACGTGCTTGAGCAACTTGGAATAATAAAAAATAAATAAGAATAAAAATCTATCGAAGAGACAAAAGAAATTATATGAAAAATCTTAAGATACAAATAGACTGTAGCGAAGTTCCGAAAAAAAACTACAAAACACTTCGTCAAACTAGTCCCAATGTTGCTTGTGTTGTAAGAGACAGAGGAAGCGGTCTGCCAGATCGTGTCGCATGGAGAGATCATTCTGATTGTGTTATTATGTGCGAAGAAAGTGGAGAAACTTATGTTGCAACATATCTTTCTAGAGATCTAGAAGTAATAAGAGTTCTTGGCAAACTTAGTTTAATTTTTGAACTATAAGGAATTAATATGATCATCATTATTATGCTTGTTTTTATTAGTATGTGTATCTTGATGGCTGCTGGGTATGCACTGGGGAGACTAAATAATATTAAAGACTCCTCTCTTCATATTCGACTATCTGACGAAATTAAGCAAACTTTAATCACAGCAGGATATGACCAACTGTCAGCAAATTTATTTTCAGACCATCATATTTGTAAGATTGCAGAAAAAGCTGTGTCTGAACTAGCAAAGAAAGCTAAATTGTTTGATCTCGCTAAGGATTTTATTGATAATGTGTAATATATATAAAGTAATTTGCTTGCTGGGGTTAAATAGCGAACTTAAAAATATTCATTATAAACAACTAATAACAAAGGCAAAACAAGTTATTAAAAATGCATATAAAAATGGATTTGTAAAAATATGTATCAAAGAAAAAAACACTTATTTGGTTGGCGTGGCTAAAAATTGGAAAGATTTAATTGAAGTTGCTGATAGTTTATACTAAAGGAAATAGTATGATACACGGAAAAATAGAAAGTAATATATCAGAAGGCATATTTGACGACAGAATGGCTCCATCAGAAATTAAGGCCAGAACAGAATCGGTTCCTCCTGTTCCTGTTTTTCTTTTTGAAAGAATCACTGAGTACAACTTTGAGGTAAAGCCGATTAGAGAGAAAGCAAAAAAAAGAAATGATCCATTGCAAAAATAATTTAATTAAAAAATATTCTCAAGATAATTTGCCATATATGGCTGTCAGCGGAGGAGTTGACAGCATTGCTGCTGCACATTTTTTGAGACATAGAATTAAAGGAATTTTTCATGTTAATCATAATTACATTGATCAGGACACAGAGATTAAAGACAAAGTTGTAGACTTTGCAAAATTTCTAGGATTGTATAATTCTTCAATTTTCGAAGACTATAACGGAATTAAGAAATTTGGATTAGGATCAGAGGGCGACTGCAGAAGGATTAGATTGTTAGCTATTGAAAAACACAAAATAACCCTTATTTATGGTCATCACCTAAATGATTGTGTCGAATCTTATCTAATGAATTGTTTTAATGGCAAAAATGTGTTCAATCCTATGCCGTATAAAACAAGCGTTGGTTTAGGATCTACTGTTATTAGGCCATTTTTATTAACAAAGAAGCAAGCATTCATTGATTATGTAAAAATTTATAAATTATCTGAATATGTTATTGAAGATAATATGAATGCTGACACAACAAGAAAAAGAAACTTTATTCGAAATAAGATGTTACCATGTATGAAAAATATGTTTCCTTTAGAAACTATTGTTAAAAAGAAAATCTTGCTTCAATACAAAGGAATTTTTGATGACGAAAATAATCCGCAAATTTGATGATCCTTGTTTGTCTACTCCTTGTTCTGATCTAGATTTTAAAAATGAAGACATGTCTTTTATAAAAATTATGAAAGAAGCGTTAATAATGTCTTTGTCAGGAGTCGGTATCGCTGCATCACAAATCGGTGTTCTAAAGAATGTTATTGTAGTCCGCCCATACGGAAACATTATGGAGACTATGATTAATCCTAAGATCATTAGTCATTCAGAAGAAGTTACAGAAGGAATAGAGGGATGTTTAAGCTATCCTGGTGTTTTTGGAAACGTTCAAAGATTCGCTAGAATCACTGTTTCTTTTATTAATTTCAAATTTAAAGAGCAAGTCTCAGAATTTAGTAATTTTCCCGCAATTGTGATTCAACACGAAGTCGATCACAACTTAGGAATTTGTAAAGTGGGAGACATATGGCGAAAACAACAAATCAAATAATTAAGACAGTAATTTCTACAGTTTTGATGGATGATTGTGATCTATCTTTGACTATAGACAACAACGTTCCGAAGTATTACAAAACAAAATCTTCTTTAAAAAGGGCTTTTGAAAATGCGGTTGAAAAAGTTTATAACAATATTAAAGATAAAGAAATATCGAAGAAGATTAATAAAAAACGGACTAAGCCCTGATAGAAAAATTATTGATTACTTTAGATATCTTCATGGTAATTCGATTGACTCTGTTGCAATTCTTCATAAAGCATGTGTTGATTTTGACAAAACCTTACATATAATACCTATGTAAAAAAGTTTATTAATGAAATTTTCTAAGATAAGACAAGTTAATATATTTCTTTCTACCCAATTAGATGACGAAGCATGGGGTCAAATAAATAGTAACTTTATCAAAGACGCTATGTCTCTACGTCTAAATGTTATATTGCTTCGAAACATTCGAATTCAGATGTATGATGACATGCAAGAGGTTTTTTGGAATTATATTAATGAAAAAATCTGAAACATCACGATTAATTCTTCAAATTAACCACGAATTTTTTGAAACACAAGATGAACGATTATTTGATGAAATGGACGACCAACTAAACGATCAAATATGGGACAAAATGAACACCCAGATGTACACGCTAACACGAAGCCAAATATACAGCCAAATAGACATTCCTATAGAAGAACAAATAAGGAAGTTTGTTGATGAAAACTTCTAAGACACAAGAAATTTGTGGAATGCCTACACACAGGTTGCGGTTTAGATACCACGATTATTTGCGTCAACAGTTGAAAGATCAAATGTCCGGTGAGATGCTCGACCAATTGAATAGTAGTACTCCAATTCCACGGTTAGAAATATTCTTGCATATAAATAATGCCACATGGAACCAGATAGAAGATTATATTAATGAAATCTCCTAAGACCCAACAACTGGATATTGATTTATGGCCATATGACCAGTTGAATAACCAGATGAGTAGTCAGATGAGTGGCGAGATTCGGCGGCAAATGATGCTCGCCGGGTGGGATATGATGCGTGTGCAAATATACTCTCAAATGGATGAACAGACACGACATAAAATGGAAGATATTGCCAATTAAAAACATTAAAACGAAACATGTCTATTGTATCATGGCACGATTTATTCAAAAGACAGAGGATCAATTTTACTGCGAAATGAACAACCAACTGAAGATAAGATGTGGTTGCAGATGGATAAGCATATGTCCACGCTAACGCGACAAATATACACTCAGATGGGTATTTATACAGAAGAATACACAAAAGATTATATCAATGAAAATCATTAAAATTACACGCACACGATATATGATTGATTCTTTCCGGGATGAAATAGGATACCAGACGAAGCATCAGTGTAATAATCATATACAGTGCAAATTGCTCCCGCAGATACGTGACCAGATGCGTGGTTGAATATGTGTTCACATGAGAGAACAAATTGTAAATTTGACGTGGAATTATATGAATGAAAACCATTAAAACAAAACACACCGATCGTATGGTTTATGATTTATGGAGTGGAATGGATGATTATATACAGGACCATATAAAACATCAGTTGCATGATAATATACAGCATCCATTGTGGTCGCAAATGTGTGATCAGATGAGTGACCAAATATGCGGGCAAATACAAAGAAGGGTGCAAGATTATATAGATGTTAACTACGAAATGCCTTCCTACTAGCGAATTCCTTAATGACTCAATGAATGGGCCATTATTGAACGAAGTCCGAAATAAGTTGGAATCAGAAAAATATAAATTACTAAATAATAGGTATTTTATGCCCATGTACCAGCAAATATGTGTGCAATTGAGCAGTCATATATGTAAGGAATGTAATGAAAGCTTCTTTAGATGATCTCAGGAAAACACGAATGCGACCAGTGGTATTAAGAGATAGAGATATATTCTTTGTTGCGATATGCGATAATGTTAATACACAGTTGTGCCATAACGATTGAGTCAAAAATTTATTATTATTCCTTAAGAAACTGTTAAAAAGGATAAAATTATGTTTATTTCGATTAGTGTGATTATGTCTGCTGTATTTTTTATTATTTTTATGATCATATATGTTTTAAGGATTCTATATGATAAGACTAAGCTTGTAGATAAAGTTGTCGATTTAAATCGTCAGTTGCAAAACGAAAATATTATTGTTGAGGATAAGAATATAGCTTTGCGTATATCTTACAACCAATTAGATAAAATTAAAGATATTATCAATGGAACCACCTAAGATAATAAAAACAAAGAAACTCCCAATTCAGTTATCGGTAACCGATGATATGATGTTTTATGATATGCGAGAACGCATTGATTCGGACGCCTCCTGTCGCTTCGTCAGTGCAACCGACGTTTCTGGTCTGTTTATAGCAATACGATCCATCCACAGGCAGATAGCTGTTGATCCCGGTGAATTTAATAAGTAAATAATATGATACCAAGACACCAACGAACTCTATTGACGATAGGATTCCATGAAATCTTGAATCACTCTTGCAGCGATATCTGGAACAATCCGTATTACGATGTGTATTCGGGATTTGATAGCGGTCATAATTCTCTTGATAATCTCAATGATTTTATTAATACGACTATGTTAGACGAACATAATGGGTCCATATGACTTCTCTTCATTCTATTCAACCAACTGCGATGCAATTCATTTGCCACTTCAATAGCCTATATACTATTATGTGCGACGGGATTGACATCACTTGTGTATTCTTCTGTGTGGATTCGGAATTTCTTCCTCTTTGTAGTTCTATTGTTAGTCTTAATGATCTTATTAACGCAGCTATTCTAGATGATTGCGATGTGATTTTATGACTTCTCTTTCTGCTCAGCACACAGCTATCGTTACGAGTCAAACTCTTTTGGAAATAGACGCCATATGTTGTAATGAATTTTGGAATAAGGGTCTTCCTTGGAATGATGAATATGATAAATTGATTATATTTCTTAATGAAGTTTCTTATCTTCTTAGAAGAGAAATGGATGTAGTCTGTGGATCATACGTCCGCATAGTTTAATTGGAGTAAAATAGTACACTTTATCTCCAGGATCAAAAGTGGAAATGTTTACTATAAAACTTGCGAAAGCAAATGAATGTTCGAATCATTCTGCGGACTTTTTAATATATTTGGTTATAGAAGGTGTTTTTTTTAGGATTTTTTGCAGGACAGTATTTTAACAAGCCCCTTTAGTTTAATTGGAAATTATTGCTAGCTGAATAAGCGTAAATACTTTTAAGTATTGTGTAATAAAAAACTTGTATAAAAGCAAATGAAAGTTCGAACCTTTCAAGGGGCATTTATTATGACAAATTTTAATTTTTTTCATTCTTGTGATTTAATCAATGAATCTTCTTATAAGACAAGAGAAGATGTTTTGGTGACAATTAGTAAAAATACAAAATTATCTGGAATTATAGGTTCTTGCCAAGTCTATAGTTTTGAAACAGAGGATGATTTATTAATTACAAATCTTTTTATTAGTGAGAGTTACCAAAAGAAAGGATATGGTCGATTATTAATAACTGAGATTTTAAAGTATTGTAAAAAATTCAATAAGAAAAAAATATCTATTATTGGACACAGTCATAAAAAATATTTAATTAATTTCTATAAATCTTTTGGATTTAAGTTAGATACAGAAGACAGTGTTTTGACTTGGATGAAAATGGATCTATAGATTCAGAAGAACAACATGGAACTTATTTACAAAACAGTGAAACTGAACAAAATAATAGATGCAAACTTACGTCTGCTTTTTCTGCAAAACAATGCTGATTTGTATAAAAAAATGACAAACATTTTTAATGACAGTATGTTCGACAGCGTAAACTCTTCTTTGATTTTTCAAATTAGTAATGAAATAAAGACTTATGTAGCGAGGACTTGACAAATCCAGAATCTGTATAAGATAACTCATAAGAGATACAAAATATCATGCGAATCATTGCGAATAATTACGACTACTATGATGGTGTTCAAAGACACGGACAGGATCGGTCTCTTATTTATCATCGAACTGAGAAGACGTTTGATGACCGAACGCAGCATACGTGGTTACAAAAGTACCACGATCAAATGCCTTTCGGTGGTGTTCCTAAGATTATTGGATTTTGCGGGCAAATATATGTTTGTGTACAATTTACCCATGCAGAATATGTGGGCAGAATGCATAACGTTGAACACTTTACTTGCTATACGATTGATGAGGTAGATGTTTATGTAGCAAAACACAAAGATAAAAAACAAAGAAAAGATTATTACGAAGCCCGACAACCTTACCGAAAGTGGAACAAACCAGATCGTTTTCAGTTTCAACAGTTTTTTGAGACCGCACATAAAGATTGTATTGAATTGTTTTCTAAATTTGCCTGTCCTATTTTTTTGATCGAAGATTATAGGATTACGGTCAATCCAGAGTTGAAGCGAGTGGATTTTTTCCGCGTGGTCGATCCGTATTCCGCCTTTCAGGAGCTCGAACGGTATTTGGGTAACATTGCTCAGCCGGAAAAGATTATGCCGGTGATTTCTGACGAACTCAAGGCTGAAAGTAAAGGATTTGATAAATTTTCCTTTAGAAAACAAAAGAGTTAAAATGGAAAAAATAATAATCAGCAATATAAATAGGTTCCTTGGTCAACAGGATGAAGATATTCGTCGTCAAGCAACAGACATTTTTAAAAACAACGTGTATGACGATTTGGATAGTTGGGATTTTCAATTAGCGGTAATGGCAAGGCAAATTATCTGTCGTGTCGAAGAATTTATGAATGAATAAATTAAAATATTAAATAACTGTAACAAGGTTCGCATAGTTTAATTGGGTATATCTCTCTATGGAGCTTCATTCCGAGCCGATTCGTCAAGTAGTCTTTATAGACAAAAAACTGAATCTCTAACGGTCATACTCTACTTGAGATATCATTAAAACATCAACATAGTTGATATCTTAGTTCGAATCTAAGTGCGAACATTTTTTAATCTATCGTAGGACAATAATCATATGAACATTTTTGTAACAAATTCTGACTATCTTTTATCAGCCTGTGCATTAGACGATAAAAGAGTGATCAAGATGATATTAGAGTCTACACAAATGTTATGTACTGCTACGAACGAAGCTGGATGTGAAACTCCATACAAAAGTTCTCATAAGAATCATCCGTGCAGCGTATGGGTACGTCAGAACAAAAGCAATTTCACTTGGTTGTTGCGTCATGCTTTTTCTTTATGTTCACAATATACTTTTCGATACGGAAAGACACATAAATGCAATTCGATTCTACTAGCTCTAGAAGTTGACCATGCAAGTGAAATGATGCCATCCGGGGAATTGACCGAGTTTGTTAACTGTGCATCTAACCAGAACAAGGGTGTGTGTTTTAAGCATGTAAGTAATGTGACAGAAGCATACAAGCAGTATTTGAACGCAAGATGGTCTGCAGATATTCGCAAACCTACATGGACCAATATTCTCCCCCCTCATTGGGCAAATGTGTAATCATTATTCGTCCGTTTAGTTTAATTAGTACAATCGCTAGCTGTATAAGCGTAAATATTCCTAGAATATTGTGTGATTAAAACTTACGTAAGTAAATGAAAGTTCGAATCTTTCAACGGACATTTTTTCAAGGTATTGAATGACGCCAAAAGAATTACTAGAATTCAAATATAAAAATTCCTTTAAAAAAGGAAAACAAATAAAGAAAATTCCTAAGCCTTGGTCCAAAAGCTGTGTTGTTTATCAATGCGATAACGGATACCAAATAGTAGAACTTCCAAAAGAAGATTGGGCACTAGAAGGTTATTTTATGGGGCATTGTTTAGGAGGAAAAAATAGTCCTTTTTCTGGAATATATTGGTCTCTTAGAGATGAAATACAAACTCCTCATGTTACAATATATATATCAGAAAATAGACCAACAAGACTAATAGGAAGGTGTAATAAATATCCTAATGATAAATATGTGAAAATTATTAATGAGTATTGCAAATCTCATAAGATAAACGAATTTTTGTTACACGAAAGTAACAAATGGGGCAAAGAAGGAAAAGAAGAAAATCAATATCACTTAAAAGGTATTTTAAACGACAAAGATTACAGAGATCTTGATAATGGAGAATTTTGGAGAGACAAGGAATGGAAAGAAAAACGTGGATTAATTTAATTATTGCCGATTTAGTTTAACAGGACAGATCGCTAGCTGCATAAGCATAGATACTTTTAAGTATTGTGTGATCTAAAACTTACAGTTGTAAATGAAAGTTCGAATCTTTCAATCGGCATTTCTTTTTGAAATACAGTTGTTCAAAAAAATAATATTCGTCCCCATAGTTTAATTGGAGATAACGTAGTAGCCCTATCCCGCTATATGTGGTATGCGTGAAATTTATCTATAAAACTTGCCAAGGCAAATGAGTGTTCGAATCACTCTGGGGACATTTTTGAAAAGGTTATCTATATGGGTGTATTAAGATTGTTTTTGTCAGGAGGAAAAATGAAATGCAATACAAAAAAAGGAAAATGTATTTGCAAAGAGATTTGTACTCCAGATATTAAAAATTATAAAATCATCAAAAAACACGAAGAAGGAAGGTATCTGATATTAAAAATCAATTACCCGACTTCTAAGAACTACGAAGGAAATAAAATCTTGGTTTTTGAAGATTGTACTATTGAAGAGTTAGTAAAACAAGGTTCTATTGATCCTCATTTTGGAGAGAAAAAAGCTTATAAGTATCCAATTGCTAGATTTGCTCCAACCAAAGAAGGCTGGATGAACGCATTGATATTCGCAGAAGCGTAATATATTAGTATTTATAATGGCGAATACGAGAGTTACTTCTATTTCAAAGAAGAGACGTCGGTTCGAATCCGGCAAATTAGCCTAGCTAGTTTTAGTTTAATGGCAGAACGCTAAAATCTCTTTCGTAGCTTATTCCTTTTGACTTACCGCAGGGCAAGCCCTGCGGATTCTTCATTCGTTGACCGAACTTGCTACCAACTTCTCTCTTGATAGCAGAGGTTCAATCTCCTGAAGCGTAGATTCGGGCTTGTCCAGCCCTATTTCTCTTAACAAATTCTGTTTGCTCAATGCAAACGTCTTAATGTTCACGGCAGCATTGATGTCCCGATCATGCTTTGCCCCGCATTCAGGACAAATCCACTCTCGATCTTTCAACGTCAACCACGCATTGTGACATCCACACTTTGAACAAATCTTGGTACTCGGCTCAAACCTTCCAATCCTGATAAAGTTCTTTCCGTACCAATCACATTTATACTCAAGGAAAGTAACGAACTTTCCCCAAGCAACCGAAGCAATTGAGCCAGCCAAGCAATGATTCTTCTGCATATTCTTAACTGCAAGGTCTTCAATACAGATCGTTTGGTTCTCACGAACTATCTTTGAAGACAACTTATGCAAAAAATCAGTCCTTTGGTTCTCAATTCCTTCGTATGCCCGTGCCAACTTTACACGAGTCTTCTCTCTGTTTCTTGTATGCTCTCCCTTGTTCATTAACTTCTGCTTTGCCATCTTGCGTTGCAGATTAGCAATCTTATCTTTTGCTCTTTGATTGAACCTTTGGTTCGTAATCTTCTTTCCCGTTGAGAGAATGACAAAGTGTGTCAAGCCTAAATCAATTCCAACTGTTGTTGCTTCTGTGATTGGTGCTTTCTTTGGAAGTTCAATCCCGTTATCAATAAGAATTGAGGCAAAGTATCTGTTTGCTTTTGTCTTTGAGATCGTCACCGTTTTAACTTTGCCAACAAACTGTCTGCTCAACACCGCTTTGATGTTTGGTATTTTCGGCAATGAGATGCGATTGTTCTCGAAGTCTACTTTGACTTTTTGTGGACATTGAAACGATTGGCGGTTCTTTCTGGTCTTGAACTTAGGGAAACCTACTTCTTTTGCTTTTTCTTTGACTCGACGGAAAAAGTTAGTGAAAGCATTGTCAAGATTCCTGATGGACATTTGCAATGCTTGGCTGTTTACTTATCCCAGCCACTCGTTCTCTTTCTTGAGGTCTGGTAGTCTGGTGATGAGATCGAAAGATGTCAACGACTTCTTCTCTGTGACATATGCCTTGTTTTTGGTTTCCAATGCCCAGTTGTAGACGAACCTGACACAGCCGAAGTGCTTGTTGAGAAGCACTTCTTGGCTTTGTGTGGGCATGAGTCTGTAATGGAACGCCTTGAGCATATGTTATAGTTAGTATCGTCAATTCTGAGAATTATTATGAAAAATATACTTATTATTATAGTTCTATTGTTTTTATCTGTAAAGTCTTTTGGAAAAACCGATTGTTGTGATATAAAAAAAATCACACTAGAAAAAAGCATTATTCCTATTCAAATAGAAGTAGAAATTAATAATTTCTTTTTTTATTATATCCTAGACAGATGTGACAAGAACAATCTAATGATAGACGAAAAAATAGAAAAAGAATTAAACTATTTATCCGATAGAATATATGTGTTGCAGATTAAACAACTCTTAAAATATAATATTGATGATTTGTTTAAATCTCTTCCGATTAAATTACGATTTAAGTAGTTTCGACAAACAAGACGGATCTTCAAGGACAAATTAAAATGATAAGTATAAGTTTTATATGGATTTTAGTTATTGCTGGAATTATAAACGCTCTTTTTGTGATTAGATCAGAACTAGTATCTAGATACAGAATGAAAGTTCTTTCTGTAATATTTATTGATAAAAATACTTACAAAAGAAAATTACTTCTATATCAACAAACAAGTTATCACGAAATGGTTTTTAAGTTTTGGAAACCGCTAGATTCTTTCTTTGATAAAAGAATTTTTAAATAGACATTTTTATTTGCCAATCTCTTTTGGGATCGTCTAGTAAATAATTTTTTATAGCACGATAAGTGTACGACAACAGACAGTCAAGTAACTCACAACAACAGGAGCTTTATATGTTAACTTCAGCCACAAGTATTCTTGAATCTGCTACTGTAATGCAGGGATGGAACAAATCACGTCAGTGTCAATTGCTTCTTGAATTCATTCAATTCTCACAGGAAAATCCAAACGCCTCTGTAAGAACAGGAGGGATTTTGGATTCGTTGTATTTATTCTTGAACCAACAGAAGAAAGAAGAAAGAAAAATAGAAAAGAATCGCGGAAAAACTTTGAAGATTATGGATGAATCAAAAGCCAACGGAATTGGGAAAACCTCCGACCTAAATATCACGACGGGATAATGAATTGTTTAATATCTCCTTAAGACTCACCCCTCACGCAAGGATTATAGAATGCCCACCGCTCTATATGAACTCCATGAAGGATTCTACACACAACCAACCAAAGCTGTAGACACTATCACCCTGAAGCAGTTACAGGGCTGGATGATTCGCCATCACGGGCGGTTTATCGCCGTTGGCCACATATGGGTACTTCAGCACAAACGAGTATGTCCCGGTGTGTATGAGATTCATGCCGTATTAAGACAAAGTCTTAAATGACATCGCCCACTAACGGAGTATTATCAATGTCCAAATCTAAGTCTTATCGGTCTCAGCTTCATTTTCATCGTCTGTCCGCTGTTTTTATTGATATGCATGATGTCAATTATGAGTGGTTCATCGATTCAGGCATGACATGGGGAGATGCGGAGTACACCCTATATCGGGTGGAACGGCTGAGAGATGTGATTAAGCAATTTAACACCAAGCACGAAAAAGATGGGGGAGAACTTGCCCGTAAAATGCTCATTGCCCTTGAACCTTACGATGATGATGACCTGATTGACATGGAAAGCTAAATGATTTTCTTGTGGTATAATATAGACATGAAAACACCCCTCCCCACTATCGCCGAAGGCAAAGCCTACCTAGTCTCTTGTGGTTGGTTCTTCCGTTATCGTGGCATCACCCGCCGTTATATTTTCCAAACCGTTACGTACAAAACCCTTTCGCTCACTATGAAAGAATTACGTGATGTGGTACGATTTGGCTTTTAACCCATGGAGTTTTTGTTATGACTGAACAACAGAAAGTAATTATTCGATCTGCATATGCGGATTTGGTTGGTGCGTATCAAGCACACATTGTCGGCGACCAGAATAGCACCCA
>Ga0105054_10007625_pt1 | contig 14617 bp, 17 predicted proteins | sample BON02_FD_78091 | JGI IMG/M metagenome (GOLD analysis project Ga0105054, IMG submission 78091) | Freshwater microbial communities from Lake Bonney liftoff mats and glacier meltwater in Antarctica - BON-02 (megahit assembly) | ecosystem: Environmental > Aquatic > Freshwater > Ice > Glacier...
AGAAGAAGAAGAAGAAGAAGAAGAAGAAGAAGAAGAAGAAGAAGAAGAAGAAGAAGAAGAAGAAGAAGAAGAAGAAGAAGAAGAAGAAGAAGAAGAAGAAGAAGAAGAAGAAGAAGAAATAAATCCACATCTTTTCATCATCCTCGCCGTATGTGCTCTAGCAGCAACAACCAAAAAAATGTTATTTCTGTTGTTGTTGTCGTTCGTTCGCTTCTTTCCTTTTTTTGGTTTTGGTTCTCCTCCCCTTTGATATTCATTATCGCCCCCTCCATTAAGTCATCTGCCCCCTGTGTGGAAGGCAGAATGGAGGCCACCACCACCACACACACACACACAAACACTCTCTTTCTCTCTCGCGCAGGCAAGAGAAGGAGACAACGAAAGAGGAAGAAGGAAAGTGTAGGAAAAAAGGGGGGTCACGCACTCTTGTATGTTCTTCTCCATCTTTCCAACCTCCCTCCATCCCTCCTTCCATCCATCCCTCCCTCCTCTCATCACAGTGTGTATTTAAAATGTATAAAAGAGATGCTTGTCATGTAGGTCTCCTCCCCACCCTCCTTCCCTTCCCCCCTCCCTCCAACTTATGCGGACCCATCCAGAATAGATGTCAATGTGGTCTGGTACTCCGTCCAAGCAGGGTCTTGCCCCGGCTCCGAAATCTTCAGACTGCTCTTGCGCGCCGCCAGTTCTGCCCTCCCCGCGGCCTTACGCTTCAAGATCGCCTCTCGGCTGGAGTCGAGATACAACTTGGTGATCTTCACGCTGGACGCACGGATGGGCACGGGGATAGTAGTGCTGGTCTTGCCCGCCTCCTTCGCCCCGGACTTCTCGCGGGTGATCCCCTCGACGTGGATATAGTACTTTTTACGGTCCACTCCAATGACCTTCCCCACTTTCTTCCTGTGATCTCCAGCAGTCACCACCACCTCATCCCCAGTACGCACAGGGATGGAACGCACCCCACCATGCTCGGCACGCAGCTCCTTGCTCAAGGGGGAGCTCATGATGGTGCGGCGGGTGTGGAGGGGGGCCTTGACGTGCTTCAGGAAGGAGGTGCGTCGGCGGGCGGCTTGGGAGGAACGGTGGTTGCCCATCTGGGGGAGGAAGGAGGGAGGGAAGGAGGGAGGGAGGGAGGGTTGATTAGAAGGGTGTTGCTTTTGCTATTTTAAAGAGACAGAGACATGGTACGGGATAAGTCCCATGACAAGAAGGGATAGGAAATTAGAACGATGGCCCTAGGGTTAATTTCTCTGCATTCCCAGGAGGCAACATACACGTCAAAGCACGCCCACCGCCCCGCCCACCCACCCCAACCCCCTCCCCCTCCTCTTTCTCTCCCCGATGCTTGCTGCCTCTCTATGCACGTACCACGATCGTCTCGCGTCTGCTGGTGCTGGTGACGGAGATGGCGCTGCTGGGCAAGGGAGCCCCAGGGACAAACGCGGCGCAGAGGCCCGCGCACAAGGCCGCCGCGGCCACGAAAAGAAGGGAGCGTCGTCCCATCATCTTCGACTCTGTGTGGTGGTACGTAGTAGGGGAAGTGTGCGTGAGTCGTCTGTAAGTAGTAAGTGTGTCCATTGCCATGCTGCTGAGTGAGTATCAAAACACGAACGAGGGCAACAAGGCAAGCCAGAGTCGTGGTCTCATGCCCAAGCCCGCCTGCGTCCAACCAGGGTCCTCCTTCGTCTCTCCAGGGCTTATGACAACCACAGGCATTTTACCCAGCATCTGTAGTGCCTGTCAAGTGGCCTTTGGCAGGTCGTTTTGAGTCCGAGCAGCAGCAACAAGAAGGGGGAGAGGCAAGGGCAAGGCGAGGGTTGCTGTCGGCCTCGGTGGGTGGCTCTCGAGGCCTCTGGAAAAGCCCTGTCCTCCGTCCTTTTTGACCGGCCTGGCCCCTGCCACCACACCCAGACAGGCACTCCAATGAAGTGCCACCGTTGGGAGAGGGTGGCAGAGGACAGGCACGACAAGGGTGAGGACAAAGGCCTAGGACCACCACCCGCGAGTGAGCAAGTCGAAAGGCAACATCTCGTGAGTGGTATCTTGGTGGATTGCCTTGGTGCACGCGATGGCTTCACATTGCTCCCTGATTTTATCTCGACAATACAGAGACAAAGTAAAGTGAAGTACAGCAAGCAACAGGACGTGTCAGAATTTTCAAAGGTCTTGTTTTGAAGTTGCATTTCTTCTTTTGCTTTGTACGCTCTAAGTATTTACATGTTGTTTCGTTCGTCGCTCCAACCCTACCATCACCCACCCCGCCCAACACCCACCATTCCCCTGTGCGCTTTCCACACCACCATCAGAGCCTGACACAGGCTCAAATGCTGTCTTTTCATCGCTCCCACCATCATCACACACCCCCATCAGCACATCCCTCCCCTGCGCTTCCACAACCCCAACAAAGCCTGGCACCGTGCCAAATGAAAGAACCCATCCTCCACCCCTCCCTCCTTCCCTCCCCTTCCCCCTCCTCCCCCACCACCAGCAGCACCTTCCTGCGCATCCAACAGCAATTTCAATCGTCGTTCCACCTCCTCTTTAAACAAGTCCCAAAGCGGGTCCACGGGCTGATGCAGCGTGCTTAAAGATTGCAACAAACTCCCCAGCTCAGGTGCCGTAAACGAAGGCAACCACGCCGGCAGCTGCTTACAGAGATGCGACAAGAGCTTTCTCGAAGGCAAGGACGCGGAGGAAGAGAAGAATGAGGAAGAGCCAAGAGGACCATATAAACGCGGTAATCCCCAAGCAGTCATCACTAAATCTTGTGGTGAGAATGTGGCAAGCTTCGTGCGTAAATCCTGACAAATCGCATTCAGCACCTCCTCCCTCAGTGTAAACGTCCCTCCTTCCTTCCCTCCTTCCAATACATAATTATTATTAGGAGGTAGGAGCTTCGCCAAGGCCCAAAACAACTTCACCTCCTCACTCGGCCTCATCTCTCTCAATTCCCCCTCCTTCTCCTTCACCCACCCGCCCTCCCCCTCCTCCCTCCCCTCCTCCTTCCCTTCCTCCCTCCTTCCCCCCGAAAACACCCCCAGGCACTCATAGCCCGTCAACGCAACCGCCCACAGACACATCCCTAAATCTCTCAGTGAGAAATGAGCGTGTTGTTGCTCTAGCACCATCACCACTCGATCCAAAAAAAGACTCTTGACATGATGTCCTACCGAGGCAAAAGACCACGACAAACAAGCAATCTCAGATAGAGAAAGCGAGGGAAGGTGAGCAGGAAGGAGGGAATGAGAAAGGGCTGTAAAAAGGTCAGGGTCGTAATGACCGAGCGTGGCTAGCGACCAAGCAAGTTGGACGAGGAGGGAGGGAGGGGTGGAGGACGAGGACGAGGTGGAGGGAGAAGAGATGGTCTCGAGGACGCGCACGCACGTCCGTCCCGCCAAGGCGCTGAGTAGATGTTGCTGCTGCTGGTGCTGTTGCTCTCCTGCTCCTCCTGCTCCTCCTCCACTACCCTCCATTAGAAACACATACGCCCATAACAATTTTGTCAGATCTCTTGCTAACCATTCTTCCACACCACTCTCAGCAGCAGTAGCAGCAGCAGCAGTAGTAGCAGCAGCGAAAATCTCAGGCAACTCCCTCATCATAAATGAGGTGGCGTTCCAAAATTTGTTCATCGCAAAGCAATACACCACATCCACCACCCCCCTCCCTCCCTCCCTCCCTCCCTCCCTCAACAAGTCCACCTTCTTCGCCTCCGCGCACACCAACAACTCCAACATCAACACCTCCCTCCCCCCCTCCCCCCCTCCTTCCCTCCCTCCCTCTCCCCACATCGCAAATGTCCTCGCAACCGCTGCTAGATCTCCCACCTCCAATTCAGCCAGCCTTCCACCACAGGCCTTTGCCACGCCCTCCCTCCATCCCTTCATCCCTCCCTCCCTCCCTCCACCCACCCCTAACCCTGCTAGACTACTTGCTACCATCACCAGCTCTTTGATTGAGAAATTGTGATGGTGCGCTAAAGTCACTTCGGCCATTTTATACAAGAGAGGGAGGGCGGGAGGGAGGGAGGGGTGATTCTGGAGAAGGATGCTCAAAGCCCACGAGAGACGGGAAAGATCATGAGGGGTCAAGGCTGGCACCAGCAGCAGCAGCCGGGTTTCCAGAACGGCGAGGAGGGGGGGGGAGGGAGGGATGGAGGGGGGGTGTCCTTGGAGGTGGGCGAGGGACCAGGTGAGGGTTACGAGCTCGGAGGGCTGGAGGGAGGGCCAGCGGTTGTGTTGTAGCGCAATAGTAGCAGCAGTGAATAGACGGGAGAGGAATTCAAGCTCTTGGATTTGGAGGATTGAAAAGGCATAAAAAAGATTGCTGATATCATGCACGCTCAGATTGTCTATGTGGCACGCGGCGCATTCCAACAGCTGCTCCACTCGACGGTCGCTACTTACCCTGGCGCGGACTTCTTCTACTGCTGCTGCTCCTCCTGCTCCTCCTTCGCTCCCTCCCTCCTCCCCCGCCGTGGACACGAGCCGCGCCAGTCGTACCAAGGCCATGGATGCCAAGACAGCATCACCGCGGGAGGCATGTGTTATTTTCATGTGGAAGTCAGGACAGTTGCGGATGCCTTCGATTTTCCCACAGGCATGCAAGAGCTTTTCCCAGGTGCGGGCGGTGGAGAGGGCGTCGAGGACGTCGCGTTCGTCTTCGGTAAAGGTCAGGGGAAGGATGACCTTGTTGTTGATGCTATTTTCGTCGTTGTCGCTGGTGATTTCTTCGTGGACGACGGGGAGGGAAGGAGGTTGGGGGGGTCCGGGCGCGGGAAGGGGGGCCTCCGTGGGGATGGGTGGGGGTGGTGGCGTTGCGTCGTGCGCATTCTCGTCCATGCTAGGTGGTTGCGGCAACGGTTGCTGCTCCTCGTGCTGCCCTCCCCGTACGCCCCAAAAGCTGCTGCTTTGCTTGTGTTGTGGGCTTTGTCGGTATGACGAGGAGACGAGGGAGGGATGCGGGCCCGCGGCGGCAGCGGTGGTGGGGGTTGGAAGGAGTAGGACTAGGGCCGGGATAGAGAGGAGAAGCATGACATGAGATGTTGTTGCGCGTGGTCGTCCTCTTCTCCGTGGGCTGGTCGTTGCCCTCGTGGTCGATGCCATGGTCGAGCCGCTTGTTGCTTGTTTGGTACGATCCTGTGGGGGGACGGGATGGTGGGTGGGGTAGAGGTGGGGTGGGGAGGTCAAGAAAATCGGGTGGCAAAGCAAAGCTACTAGTGCTTATCCTTGGCCTCGCTGTCAAACAAAAACGACATATAGCAAGTAGCAGCGTCTTTTGCAGCAGGAAGTGGAGGACGCAGGTCTTGTGTCCGTGCCGCGGAGTCCTAAATCCACGGCACACCTCGCAGCTCCGCAACGGCCAGCAGCAGCGTGGAGTTGGTGATTTCAGAATTGTTTGGTGGGCTGCGAACAACTTTTGGTTCTGTGGCTACCACTGAGACAGCCTCTACCAGGAGCAGCAGCACCACAACGACCACGAGCGGCCACGGGCACTATTGGCCCTGGCCTGGGTGTGGACTGGCGGTCAGGCGTGCAAGCAAAGGTGGGGAGGTTATTACCCAAATGGAGGGCTGCGAGACGCTTGGCTGCTTGCTTTTTGCTTGCTCTTGTGCTTCATGTGTGGGCGACAACGCGCGGCGCAACCAGCACCACCACCACCACCACGACCATGACGATAAGCACGACCACGAGCACGGCCTTGCGCTTGGGTAGCCGCGGCGTTGGTGTGGGGGTGGAGACGCGAGAACTGGAGCAGTATCTTTGGCCTTCTGTGGTGCGCCTTCCCCTGCCCTCTACCACTCAAGACCACGACCGCGCACGGCAAGACGCCCGGGACCACCACCACCACCACGAGCAGCTTCACGCCCTTTACCAGCGGCGCCACCCCCCGACGGAAGCGCAGGTAAGCATCAGTGTGTGCCTCCCCATTCCCCCTGCCCCCCCCTCCCTCTCCCCCTTCCACCCAACCATCCAACCCCCCGCTCGCCCTTACTTATGTCCTGTCCTGTCCTGTACTAACGCATGTTGTTCGCTGCACTTATTGTTGTGGTTTTGGTAATGATTAGACTAGATTCTTTCCCCGTAAGATCGACCATGGTTCGAAACTGAAAGAGCCCTGCTCTCTCTCAAGCCAGAGATGCGGGGTTAAAATGAAAACAAAACACACACATTCTAATGCGATGTGCATGCACGCATGATTGAGTAGATGTATTGGTGCACTGTCTTGAATGTTGCATTTATCTGGTGTTCTAATTCCATCCATCCCCTTTTCCTCTCCAGGCATGCATCAATGGCTGGGAGTCGCCCAGCGGCAGCAGCCAACACCAGCACCAGCACCAGCGCCAGCACGAACACAAGCAACATCAAGAACAACAACAGCAGCAACAACAAGAGCAACAGAAGCAGCGGCGTGGTTATGCCTCTTATCTGAAATGTTCCACGAGGTACGCATGCGTCTTCATACCAAACCAGCAGCACACCCTTCTTTGACATAACCAACGCGCGCGTGTGTGTGTGTGAACATGATGACCTGAACTACATCCTTAGGACACCAACCTAGTCTCTACTCTCTACGGAGAACGCCCAGGGACGATGCGTATAAAACTAGTTTTTCACAGTTTGCCTGAAACACAACACACACATGCGCCTTCGCTTTTTCTCCTTCCCTCCCTTTTTCGTTTACCTCCTCATGATAAAATGGCCCTTTTCTCTCTCTTGAGTTTCTCGCCATCGTATCTCCCTTCAGTGTGTCTCAGCTTCCTAGCATTGAGTCTGTGTCTCACCTCGCACATTTATTTTTTATTTCAACAACACAAACATAGGGCTCGAGCGACGTCTTCGCTGATTGCTGCTGCTGCTCTTCCTCCGCGTCCTCCACTTCGGCACCGCCTCCGCACGGGCGACAAAAATGTAAGGCCTGCCGTTTTCTTGCTCCAACCTTCTTTCTCTCCTTCTTATATGTGCGGGTGTGAATGGATGGGAAGTATAAAGACTTGAAAAGGAATGAAAAGAAGAAAAGAAAATCAGAGGATTAAGAAACTTTAAGATGACGAGTCCGACGGCCGCCTTTGTTGTCGTTGGCTTTTTCTCCCCTTGTCCTCTGGAGGGTGCAATGCGGGCACGGGCGCTTGGCGCGTTCTGCGCCTTGTGCTTGTGTTCGTGCGCTCTCAACTTAATAAAGGAGGCTTGGGGGGGGCTGGCGCGTGGCTGCTTGGGGAATAATCGAGGCATTTGTATGATGGTTTTCGCCCAAATTGAAGAACTTATTTGTGTCTCTTTTTCTCGTTTATGTTTATTTTACTGACGTTCTTTCTTTTCATTTTTTAAACACTTAGTAAAAACAGACGCGGTGTGGACATGACACATGGGAGAAGTGGCTACGACGACGACGGCGGCGGCGACGACGGGTTATAGAATAAGGTATGTTTGATTTTGATGGCTCTCCTCTCCTTCCTCCCCTCTTCCTTTCCGATCCTCTACTTTTGTCCTTCTTCTTGTCGCCTGCTGTATGCGTCTGTATGTGCGAGAGTAGTTGTGTGTTGTGCAGGCCCAATGACGAACACATGGATTCACTTTATGTGCGTCTGATTCTAAGTGAATGAACAATAAACATGTTGCCTTCCTACTGAGAGCCTCAACACCAACAACACCAACGGCTTGTAGAACTTTTCCTCTTTTTACTCATGGCTCTGGCATCTCTTTTTCCTCCGTCTCGGCGTGTCACACAAAAAAGTTGGTGCTGACTCTTTATCTCTTTTATATATCACACAGTCATCATTCAATAGCAGCAGCAGCAGCAGCAGCGAGCGACTGACCGAATCGTCTTTCCTGCCCTCTTCGCCGCGCATCCCAGGTAAGACATCGAGTCTTTATTGAAGGAAGGAGGGAAGGACGGAGGGAGGGCGAGGAAGGGAAGGAGGAAGGCCTGATGATGAAGACCAATGCACAATGGGAATCTCTCTGACTGCATTTCCTTATAAAGGAGTGTGGACCTTTGATGAGAACCGCTGTCATCCTTGAACTTAAGGCTAACGTATCGACGTTCACTCTTCTCTCTTTGTCATTAGGTGGAGAAAGGGAGGGAGGGAGGGAGGGAGGAGGGAGGAAATTAGAGTACAAAGTGTTGGCAAGTGACTCATGTTTCTCATCGTTTTTTCTTCTTTTGCCCTCCACACGACAGATTTACCGACAGCCTTTCGAGTAGCAGATGGGAATAAGTCGCCGGAAAACGTTAGCGGCTCGTGTGGGAAGGAAAGAAACGAAGGAGCAAAAATGAAGACAGAAAGAATGAAATTTTAAAATATTTTCTTGTTTGCCCCACACACAGACTCGTGTTTTGCTTCTAGATTACCCACGACATTCTTTGATATTTCCTTCTTTCTAAATGTGCTGTTTGCATTTCCTCTTCTCTTTCTCCCTCCCATTCTCCTTGTCCGTGTGTTTGTGCACTTCTTACTCTTTAACCTGTCAACAGATATCGATTCAGACATATGAATAGACGATTTCTCTCTCCCTCCCTCCCTCCATCCCTCCCTCCTGCTGCCCTCCCGGCTAGCCCCATATCAAATGCTGGAGGCGCTCTTTAAAAGGTGACCGACTCCACTGCAATTAATACTACCTTGGCTGCTGCCACCACTTTTCTCAGCTCCTCACGACTAAGCAGCCAGCCCCAGCCAAAATCAGTAAACAGAATAGGGAATAGAGGACTACTGCGTCTACTGCATCCGATGCTACGCCCGCTGCGGCCTTGCTCCATTCAATATAAGCGGTAGCCGTCTCTTTATTTTACATCCCGCCGCCAGTCCCCCCGCCTCCCCCACCATTGCCACTCCGGTTGATAGCGTGGCTCTCGAGAGCCGCCTGCATGTTCGTGTTCTGTCAGAAGGTGGGAAAATGAAGGAAAACAGAATCAGAATTGGCCGGGGTGTGTGTGGAAAAGAACGATGCCTCAAGGCCGTCACCGCTCTGCTTCAATTCCATCCCCCTACACTCCCTCCCTCCCTCCCTCCCTCTTTCTACTTCCACTTACCCCTTGCTGCGTCCGCTGCTGGTGTTCTGCCTGAGGCGGCGGCGGGGGAGGGACTCTATAGGACTGGTTGTATACGTTGGGGTTGTAGCCTTGCCCTTCTTGAAGGACTTCAGAGGCCGTGACGAGTTGGCGTCTCTGTTTGGGGTGGGGAGGAGGAGGAGGAGGCGGAGAGCACATGAGTACTTTCATGAAGGGGAAGCGTGGAATTTCTATGCATTGCGTCGCTCTTTTGAGTGAGTCCTTGTTCAGCAGCTGAATGTTCACCGAAATGGGTGTCCGCGCGTGTGATAGGGGGGTGGGACATGGCGGAGCCCCCAGAGCGGCGGGCTTCTCCTCGTCCTGTTCGCCAGCTCCCACACAAACACCCGCGAGCCAGGGGCTCAAACCCACACAAGCTCGTCCGCAGTGTCTGGCGCTAATCATGCCCAGCGCGAAACAAGCTTCCCATGCGGCTGAATCAGCAGCACTCGCAAGAGATCTGGGGCACGGCCCCAGCGCGGTGCAAATGCCCGCTGGGACATTGTTTCGGGGGTCAGAATGCCATGGCCACACACCCAAAACAAGCCAGCCCGCTAGGCCATGTCCTATCCTTTCTTAGAACATCACTATCGCATTTGACTTACCAGAACACGACGGTTGGCCGGGTTGGCATCCTGTAGTTGCGGCACCGACGTGGCCTGGCACTGCGTGGAAGAAAGGAGGACGGCGACGCCAAGGAGCAGCCAGAAAGGGGACGAACACGGGTAGGGCTTGACCATTCGAGTCTGTAAGTGTGTTGTGTGCACATTTGCGTGAGGTTTAAGTTAGTATTGGCAACAAAAGAGGCGAGACAGGCCAGCCAAGGCAGAGGCGCGTGGCTGCTCGTTTGGGTTTCATCGGGCTTGTTGAGTTTTGCAGTTGCCGCTGATGCCATTTGGCTGATGCCGGTTGACGATCGTCGAGAAAGGAAAGAGCCGAAAGTTTTCAACCGCCGCTTTCTTTTTTGCCAAAAGGAAAAAGGGATGAACAATGGCAATAACACGAAGAGCTCATCTCAAAAGCGCTACATCTAGGTACATTTTTGGGCTTTATTTGTTGTGCAAAGCACATTGTGCAAAGCACAGGGTTTTCAAGCAGCTTCATCGTGTTTCACCTTCCCACCCCAAAACCTCCCCCACCCCCCACCCTTCCTCCCTCCCTCCCTCCCCCCCTGCCCTCCCTCCCTTTCAAGCCTAATTTAAACAAACTTTGTCATCTTGACGCGGAACTTGCCCTTGCTCGTCGTCTCCACCTCGGTGACTTCCAACCGGCCTTTGCCACGGATGGTCACAATGTCCCCGCCTTTCAAGAGGGAGTTGGCGGATTTCATTTCTTTCCAATTTACTAGGACGTCGCCGCCTTCAATCATCTCCTGCGAGAAAGGAGGGAGAGAGGGAGGAAAGGAGGGAGGGAGTGTGAGTTTAAAGGCATTTTTCTGTGTAATGCAAGCGCTCTTTCTGTCTTCTGTTGTGGAAAAGGGGGCATTATTATATGCCTCTCGACCGACGAAACAAAACATTTTTATCTCCTCCGCTTGTTCAGAGAAAGGGAAGGAGGAAGCGAAAAAGTGACGGAAGGAAGAATGATAAATGGTCTAGGAACCGTACCTTGAGCTTGCTCCGGCTCATGCCCATCCCGGCGCTGGCCACGGCATCCAGGCGCATGGAGGCCTCCACTGATTGCATCTGTGTGTATGAGTGGAGAGGGGCGTGCGTGTGTATTTGTATGTTTGTGAGCGACGGGCAAGCATCTATATATAAGTGTTAAAGATAAGCGTGTGACAAGAGTAAGTGAGTATTGCTCTCTACTGCTCCTCCTCTTTCTCGCCTCGAAAACAGTGACGCCTGCTTCCCCCCTCTCCCACATCCCTCCTTCCTCCCCTCCCTCCTTCCCTCCTTCCCTCCTTTTCCACCTACCCTTAGTCACCGGCGGCCGCATGCCCACCTCCGTCAATGGCATAGCCGTCTTCTTCACCGGCACACCCCGCACAGACGCCAAAAACAGAGTGTTGCTCTCTACATTTTCTCCATATTTTTCTCACCATCTCGAGCGCACACTCACACCTACTTCCCTCCCTCCCTCCCTCCCTCCTCCACCTACCCTTTGTCACCGGTGGCCGCACCCCCAGCTTCGTCAATGGAAGCCGTATTCCTCACAGGCACACTCCACCCATCCCCACTCCTCGCCCTCCCTCTCCTCCCCTCCCTCCCTCCCTCCTCCACCTACCTCTTTAGTCACCGGCGGCCTCACCCCCAACTCCGTCAATGGAATAGCCGTGTTTTTCACAGGTACACTCCGCACGGACGCTAGGGAGGTCATCACATATTCAGCTACTTCTGGGGCAACGATTATGTGAGCGCCGCGTTCGCCTTGTGGGAGAATGTCCCCTACCTATGTGTGTATGTGTGTGAGTGTGTGTGTGCAAATAGATAAATGGAGTGAGTGAAAAGCTGAGAATGAGCGCCTGCCTTTACATTGGATAAGAATTCTCTTCTCTCCCTCCATTCCTCTCTCATTTACTTCCTTTCCCTTCTCTTACCTTCTCCCTCGTGATCCCCGTCCCCAGCAAAGCCCCCAAAAAATCCCGATGACTGGCCTTATCGAAAATGAAATTACCCTCCACCGACACCGAGGTAAAGTACGCTTCCCTCTCCTTGCGTTCCTGCTCCTGGTCGAGCTCATAATCAACTGCCCTGGAGAAAAACACACGTTGACGCTCCGCTTGCGGGAAACCCCCATCAGGCGTGATAGCCAAGTCAGCCACTCGTTCTAATACCCTCTTGATCGTCGCTACTTCAGGGGGACGACAAAACTCGAGGACTTGCGTCTCCCAATTCGTCAGGGCTTTATCGGCTGCTTCGACGGCGCGGGCAGCGAGGATGTCTTCGACCCCTTCTGCGACGAGAGATTTGCGGAGTTCTTCGCGGTTGAGGCTGTTGCCCCCGCCGGCGTGGAGACGGGTAGTGGAGCTGCTGCTGGAGCAGGAGGGGGAGGAGGGGAGGAGAAAGGCGTGTGTCTTTGTAATGGTGGTGGCGAAGAGGAGAAAGAGGGGAAGGAAGGGGAGGAGACTGGAAGTGCTGGCATTGGCTGGTGCTGCTCTTCTTCTTCTTGTTGGGTTGGACATTGGTCGAGGTGTGCTGTGGTGTGTGTGCGGTGGCGGGGAGAGTGAGATTGTGAGGGCTGGTTTTTGTGACCTGCGTCCATGATGCCCATAACTACAGCAGTAAAAACCCGGCAATGATTGTCTTTGTTGTGATTGTGATGCTGCCTTGTCTGTCTGTCCTGGGTGTGCTGTGGACGTGGTCGTGGCAAGCGACGCTCCCCAACTTGCATCATCAGAAATCGCCGTTGCAGAGGGCAACGAACGCGAACGCCTCACTTCCAAACCCCACGCACAACCACACAGTCACGCCAGCAGCAACCATGCCTTGACGACGACAACGCCCCCGCCCCCCTCCTCCCCCACTCCCAAAAATGCTGCCGGCGTCCCTTCTTCTTCTCCTCCTCCTCCTCCTCCTTCTCCCTCCATCCCAGTCCTTCCTCCTCCCCCCATCCCTCCCCTCCCCCTCCTCCACCAGCACCGACACCCGCCTGCACGCCGGCCTCTCCTGGCGCACCGACGAGATCTACCACTCCCAACCAGACTTCCCCGTCCTTTTTCTCGCCACGCGCAACGAGACCTATGCCCGTGAAGTCGAACGGCACTTCGGGGGGCAAGGTCACTTTGTGCGTTCCTGTCGGACCCTTACCAGGCTAGCTAAGATGGTTAAGACTACGAGGCCGGAAGGTATTTTGATAAGTAATCATTTGTCTACGTCGCATATCTTGGGTTTCTTGGCTAGCTTGAAGGAGTTGCCTGACTCGTGGTTGATTCCTATTTTGATCGTGCATGACCCTCCTCCATTGACACCTACTACTGCTGCTGCTGCTGCTGGTGGTGCTGCTGGAAGTGGTGTTGATGGTGAGGGAGGGGGTGAGGAAGAGGTGGATAGTGGTAGCGGCAAGACTGGCCGGCATCGGATACGCAAGAAAAAGGCCCTCGAAGACGATGATGCGACAGACGGAGGTGATACCCCTCCTTCCCTCCCTTCCTCTTCCTCCACCCTCCTCCTCCAACAACAACAACAACAACAATACCACCTCGAAATGCTCCGTCTCGGCGTCCGTTGCATCATCACCCCCTCCTCCCCCTCCTTCCCTGAACTCCAAGCCCTGCTCGACGGCGCCAAACTCACCCGTGGACAAGTCGAGAACCTAGTCTCTTCCCTCCAAGGGGCAGTCCTCCACCTCTCCCAACACCGGAAGCGGCTCCTCCCCTCTACGATTACTATAGAGGGACCTCCTCCTGTCTTAAGCGGGACGGAGCAGGAGGTATTGAATTTATTGAGTCGGGGGATGACTGATCAGCAAATTGCTTACTCTTTGGGCTGTACTAGTGCGACGGTAGGGAATGCAGTGAGGGGGCTATTGGAGAAGCTTGGGGTGGATTTGAGGGGCGAGTTGATACGGGTGGCGTTAGATAATGATTTGCTGACGGAGTAGTCGGATTTCGTCCTCCTTCTCTCCCTCTCTCCCTCCTCTGTTCCACTCTTCTTGTGAGAACAGAGCACACACACGAAAAGTATCTTCGCACGGAACATAACATGTAAAATGATTCAAAATCAATCAAGCAAAGAAGAAGAAGAAGTAGATTAGCTAGGAGGGAAGGAGGGGGAAGCGGTGGAGGTGGAGGTGGAGATGTTAACGAGTGTCCTCTAATTGCTGCTTGTTTTTGTTTGGGCTGACAGCTTTGAGACTTCTTGTCTTTACTTACATCGAGCTATCTACATCGCTCTCCCTCCCTCCCTCCCTCCCTCCCTACTGCTGCAAATCCACAATCAACACCCCAATATTATCCGTACTTCCTCTCACGTACGCCTCCCACGTCAGGGCCCTGGCCAGCGCATGCCAATCCACCCGTCGGCGCCTCCCTCCCTCCCTCCCTCCCTCCACCACCTCCTCCTCCTCCTCCATCTCTCCCTTCCCCACTTCCTCCTTCTCCTCCTCCTCCTCCTCCTCCTCCTCCTCCTCCATCTTCATTTTCAAAAAAGCAACCACCTCCTCATTACTCATCACATCCCACAGTCCATCCGAGGCCAACACCAAATACCTACACCTCGCCCTCCCTCCCTCCCTCCCTCCCTCACTCCCCCCTCCTCCTAGCGATAAGAGAGAAATGTGCGGTTCTCGTGATAAGAGACCATCATAGAGAAAATCGCCCATGGAACGAGATAAGGCCAATTGACCCTCTACACGCCAGATGTCATTTCCCACAACACCAGCATCATCACCACAACTGCTACTGCGGCAACTACTACTGCTGCTACTGCTGCTGCTACTGCTCATACTGCTGCTGCTCTCATGAAAAGAAGGCGCCTCATTCCCCCTCCTCCCCCCTCCCTGCCTCCAGACCCTTGCCCCCCTCGCTTCCAGCGCTCGTCTCTCCTCCGGGTTCGACGCCGTATGATCCACCGTCATCTCCACCGGCCTCCCCCTCCCTCCCTCCCTCCCTCCCTCCCTCCCTCCCTCC
>Ga0105054_10007629_pt1 | contig 14614 bp, 9 predicted proteins | sample BON02_FD_78091 | JGI IMG/M metagenome (GOLD analysis project Ga0105054, IMG submission 78091) | Freshwater microbial communities from Lake Bonney liftoff mats and glacier meltwater in Antarctica - BON-02 (megahit assembly) | ecosystem: Environmental > Aquatic > Freshwater > Ice > Glacier...
CCTTGCACTACCGGAATCAACACCTGAACTCTTTGCTCGCCGTTCGACGTTGCACATAACCTCATTGCCGGTGGTATCACCACTAATGCTTTCTCTCTATAACTCTTCTGAATTCTAGGCAAGCCGGAAATACTCTCGTATCCAGCTTGCCTTAGAGCGGGAATGCTCTTTCGCATGGCTGCTTCTCCCGCCCACATCAGCTCCCATGTTGTTTGATCGAAACCCCAGACCTCTAAATCTGTATCTAGGCGCAACCCTCCGATTCTTTCAATCCTCATTTTGCATACAATGTTTGCAAATCCAAACTTAATTTACTGTGATGCATTTGTGTTTTGTTCTATTCCTCGTTTGTTTGTGTGTCTGCGTATGCGAATGTCTACTTCAAAACAATATGCAAATGTATACGTCAAATCAATATTCATGGTCCGAGGTCCATTGCGGGAGTGCCTTTGAGCCAGGCGGCTCCGGCCTACCTTCTTACTGCACACCACCTGTGTGCGTTTCTGATGTATTTGGCACGCTAGCTGTGTGGCAGCTTTCAAAAACAAAAATCCAAAAAATCGAAAGACGTACAACCGATTTCACGACAAAATCGACCAGCGTATGGACATTTGATAAAATAAATCTCCCCAATCGTTGGGTTATTTCTGTATAAAGAGACATCAAAAACCTCCCCGAAAACTAGAAAATGAGAATGTTGCCAAAGGCCAAAAAAAAAGTCGCCAAAAACATGGCGGGAGAACGACACCGGACAATTTTTTTGAGAAAAACTCTACTCTCAAAAAAATTCTACTCTTCAAGTGTCTTGGCTAGAAGATTCGGAGAACAACCACAAAAACAGACAAAGAATTATTTTCTAGAAAAACAATACTGGTACCCCCGACCCTCGGACTGGTACTCATCAGTGGACCTCATGTGACACTAGACTCGCCCACGTGACACAAGACCACATCATACACCTGTGTTAACAAGTGTGTATGTGTGTACAAATGTAATCACACACTCGAAAAGGAACGCCAAACTCAACAAACACAAAGACAGTACAAGCGACTGACATAGAACCACGTCTACAGAAAATTATTCAAGTTTTACTACTCCATCAAATCTACCAATTAATCTGTGTCTTCCGAGAAATTTAACAGGGAATATGCCCGGTCTGTGTGCATGTGTACATCAGTATGACATTGAGGGGATTTTGAACTTCGCGTTAGGCGATTTGGAGGGAACTTGAGTTCATGGCACAAACTCACGCGAAGAGACCAAGCAGGCCTGCCCCAGCCTGCCAGGGCCGGTCTGCTGGCATCATCTGGCAGAGCTCGAGAAACGCATGCCGCACGAGAGACCATGGCGGCTGGTACGCCCTTCTTCGCCTTCCTTTCACACATCGCCCGCTCCCAGCACAAAAGGCGCATTTCACACCAAACGAGTGACAGGAACCGCAGCACGTCAGCGGGGGACTGGCAGTGGCGCGTGTACACGAACAACGTAGCCACAACTACCACGACCGGAGTTGACCCATCGGGCAAATTTATCATTCACACTTACATCTGGTGCCTCCTACCCCAGCTCTTGTGGTGCACGCCACTGCATGTGATGTTTCCTCTGCCCACCACCTCCTTGCACCTTGTTCGCCCCACTCTGTGCTGCATGTGATGGTTCCGTACAATATGCACAGCGATCTTGGCTAAATACATGTATACTTGTGCATACCCAACATAGATTCCTAGTGTTGGCGGAAAAAATTACGCTTGTTATTGCTGGTGCATGCGTACATGGGAGTGCGTCCGGGCTGATTGGTGGGTGTGCACATGCGCTTCTAAGCATGTGGGTACATGCATACTTCTGCGATATGCAACGAACGATGGGTACTGATGAGTTTCGGTGATATTTGTGGGCCTCATTGTCATTATCATTGCACTTGCGGTTATACTCTCACCATTTCCCCTTCCCATACCCTCCCCTACTACCCTGGAACCAACATCCCCCGTGTCCTCTTTCCCAGTTGAAGACCACTGGTTGAAGACCATTTGGTTGGGACTCCCACCCTCGATCATAATGGGCGCGCAGCGGCGAAATCTACGACTGGCGCGCGGCAGCGCCGAATCTGTTCGTCTGCGTGCTCACTGCTACCTGCACCATGCGCTGTCAAGACCTCACACCCGGCCTCGCACCCTCACAACACTCTTGAATTCAACCATACTTCACACTTCTCTCCCACGTGCTCCCCGCCCACACCCCTGCACCCCATAACCATCTGTATTTTGGCTATAAACTGCCTGTCCGGCACGTGCCGCAGGGACTCGACTCAGTAGCCGCTAAGGACAGAGCTACCCTCCACATTCACTCACACCTTGGCAAAGTATACAAAAGAGCCTTGGTTGTACCCCCCTCCTCCCCACACCAAAGAGCGTTCGTGTGTGGGGCGTGCATAGGCACCGCACAGGTTGGCGTCTCGTTGGTGTCCCTTTTCGATCCACTCTTCAAACAGCCTAGGTTGCATTGTTAACATGTATGTTTGACGTGACACTTGTGACACATAAAAGTATGATGATGATACCTACACCGCCAGTGACGACACCACCCTGGTACGCTGTCATACCCGACTTGTTGTGTGTACTTGCTGTGTCTGTTTTGTAAAAAATATGATGATGATGTATCAACAATTCCCCCGAATCTGGTACGCGAGTCAGGTCTCAGTCATTAGTTTTGTTGAATTGTCGGGCAGTTCGCGATCTCTACCCACCAAATAGTTAATCTCTCCCCCTGTCCAAAACCAATATGTCATACAAGGCATGAGGGAACGCTGTTCTGTGGTCAAGACGCATCTTGTATGGGGCTTACGTAAGTCCAGTGATGCGATCCAGCCCGTCAACTTGTAGAGTGATAACCATAGAATGACAAGTACGTGGTTTGTGCCACTGTCTTTGGTATGCACGTCGTGGTTTGTGCCTCTGCCCGTGTGTGACCACTCCCAGGGGGTTTACTTCCCTCCCAACAAGAGGCGGAGTATAGTTTTTCGGGGTTTATTCCAAACAAGCAAACAAGCAAACAAACATTGGCGCGCTAGCTGGGTGGATTCAAACCCAAAAAAAAGGTCGAAAGAGTTGTCTGAAAGTGACAGTGAAAGAGTCGTTCCCTTGAGAATATTGTCTAGACACGCAGCTCTAGGTAGCCAGGTCCTGTCAGATTTTCAAGTAATATGCTGCGTTTGAAACACAGCCTCTGCCTGGAAACGCAGCCTATATGGACCTCTTTTCAAGTCTTTTGGGAAAGAGACCCACCGATTTTGCTGCTTGAATCTCGCTCTCGAAGGAACACCTCCAGGCACACGCACGTCGTGTGGTTCCTTGAGGTGTTCCTTCGAGAGCGAGATTCAAGCAGCAAAATCGGTGGGTTTCTTTCCCAAAAGACTTGAAAAGAGGCCCATATAGGCTGCGTTTCCAGGCAGAGGCTGCGTTTCAAACGCAGCATATTACTTGAAAATCTGATAGGACCTGGCTACCTAGAGCTGCGTGTCTAGCCCCCACTCAATGGCGACTCTGACAGCAGTGTTGGCTCTATCCTTGGCGTGTGTCTGGATGGATTCAATGGAGACGCTTGGATGTGGGATGCAGAAGGAGCGCAAGACGACATTCAGGTAGGTACAGCCGCAGGGGTCAATGACCCCGGTGACATTCCGTGGCGCACGACAACCTGGAGTGCTGGGGACGAAGATGCAGGGTCAGTCAAGGCAACAAAAAGGGCAGGTGAGGGTCGCAAGCAGCCTTCCTCAGTGCTGAGTGGGAAAGCAGTCACGTCTGACCTGCAGAGAGTTTCTCTGTGTGAACATGGAGATGGAGATGGGGGAGCTCAGGGTGGGTTCTTAATTAGGGGAGGTAAACTAGATCCTGAAATTGCGGAGAAACACGGGGTGGAGGTCCACGCGAGCAGTGATCCTGCGGAGTGGGTGGTGTTGACAGCTGAGGAGAGAAAGGAGCAGAAAAAGCTGAAACAGGCCAGGCGAAAACAGACAACACCAGCTCATAAGGCATACGGAGGATTTGAACAGAGACACGACAACGCCGCAAGAACTGGCAGACACCTTGCGTCTCTAACACGCCTGTGAGACACAGCCCTGTTACATTGCCGCTTTATAAATTCGCGGGGGTATCCAGATATGACAATAACATCTTTTATACCAACCTGATGTTGTCCCCTTATATTCCTCTTAGAGTCGGGCCCGCACCAGACTAACCGTTGAGTGGGATCTTCGAAGTGTGAATCCCCAACCTTGGCGCTTTACCAATAATAGCCTCAGTCTCCCTCACGCATCTTCCTTGTCTGTTTGCCTGTTTCTATGAGTCTGTGTTGTGTGTGTATGCTTTCTTCTCCACCTGTCTTTCTACCTGTGTTGCGCTCGCTGCGTGTTCTGTGTTCTGTTCTATGTTTCTAACCACCTTTTTGTTTTCTTTCTTCTTTTTCTACAAATTTAATAGACACCTTTGTCACGGTGCCTATTGCTGTACGCGTAACCCTGCTCATATGCCTATACTCCTTTTCACTCTACATCTTTATTTCTCTAATTCCTGCGTATGTGTACCTAAACATGTTTACGCATTTCCCTCCTCTTCCATATTCATACACATCTATCGCCATTTTCATATGTATGTTTTGTGTTCTGTTTTATATTGATAACCATCTTTTTGTTTTCTTTCTTCTTTTTTTTACAAATTTTATAGACACCTATGTCACGGTGCCTATTGATGTACTCATAACCTTGCTGATAAACTTATCCTCCGCTTCCTTCTGCATTTCCATTTGTGTAATTCATACGTAGGTGTATGTCAACTTGTATACGCACTTCCCTCCTCTTCCATATTCATACACATTTATCGCCATTTTTATTCTAGTATGTATATATGTTTCGACTATTATGTAATGACCCCTTATATCTTATATATTCCAATTATAATACGTTTCTGTATACCTGCTCCTAGAGGCTGGGCCCCATGTTGACACACTTGTGAATTGTGTTCAAGGGTCTGTATTTCTCTAATCATCCGTGTCTACGCTTCCTATGAATACACACACACCATGTTCAGAATAAAAATGTTCAATTCTGTGTCCACCTACCCCTCCCTTATGTGCGTTGTTCAACCATGTCTTCATCCGTATCTATTCCACTCACCTGCAAACGTGCTCACGTAAAAAAATTTACACCAAGACTGTTCACAACACATAAAAAGAATACATGTAAACAAATGAATGCGAAATAAAATGTATATTTATGCCTACATACATATGCATATACAATGAAAATAAACCACTAAAAATGATTAAATTCACATATCAATAATTTTTCAAAAAAAATACATATATACATATATATACAAAAAATCAAAATAAGTAAATACAAAGAAACGTAAATAAATAAACGAATCATACATAAATATGTATACATATACATGTATAAACATACATAAAACAAAATAAGACAAAAAAACAAAACTAGAATGATATTTGTTCAACATAAAAAAAAGAAAATCTGAACCAGGCAAATAAAATAAATGAATACATAAAATAATATTAATGCTAATATATGAAATAAAGAATGAAATAAATAACAAAAAAATTCAACAAATAAGTCAAAATAGAAAATTGATTGCTGTCCCGGGTGTGTGATGTCCATCCATGTTGCGACTTTATGGATGTGTGTTTTGTTTTATTTCTCTTTAGTCTGTTTACGTGTGTGTGCATATGCCTCTAAGTTTAAGGTCCATTGCGGGAGTACCTTCGAGCAAGGCGCTTCCGGGCTACCTTATTACTGCACACCACCTGTGTGCGTTCCTGCAATACTTGGCGCGCTAGCTGTGTGGCGGCATAACACCAAAACAAAAAAAGACGTAAACGTTTTACGTACTTTCTTGCCAATCATTAGCCTGCCTCTCTTCCAGACCTGCCGGGCGCTGCGGTCTGAGTTCGCCCTCTGGAAGACGCTTCAACAGATTGCGATATTTGACGCGCGCCCGCAGGTCACCAAGTAACGGTAAGGTTCAGCTTGTCTGACTGAGCACCTGATCACTCGGTGTAGGTTGCAATTGCGCGCAAGCGCTTTGTGCGGTAAGCACTGGCCTTGTTCGAGATAACGCCGTTGGCATCTTCAGCATCGATACGAAGAGCAAGGTGTCGGGGGGGAGAGGCAGTAGGCGCGGCAGCAGCCTCTGCGAGCACCAGCGGCAGAGAAGCCAGTGAGGCCAGTGTAGGGACTGTTGCGGTGCAAATTTCTGTGAGCACCAGCGGTTAAGATACACGTGTAAAGATTGCGGCGGCAGCGGCATCTGCCAACATCAGCGCCCCAGGAGCAGCTGCAAGGAGCGCGGGGGCGCTGGCCTATGCGAGCACCAGCGCCAAAGGAGCCGGTGCAAGGAGCGCGGGGTTGCAGGAATATGTGTGCACCAGCGTGTCAGGAGACAGTGCAAAGACTGTGGTGGTGGTGGGTCGAGCGTTTGCGAGCACCAGCGCATGCGGGCGCAATGAATGCATCTGCAAGCACTAGCGCATGTGGGCTCAGTGCAAGGAGTGCAACCCCAAGAATGTCTGCGAGCACCATCGCGAAAGGAGCTGGTGTAAAGAATGCGGGGGACAAGGTCTCTGTGAACATCAGTGACAAAGGAGCAGGTGCAAAGAGTGTGGGGGCGTAAGCATCTGTCAGCATCAGTGCAGAAGGAGCAAATGTAAAGAGTGTGGTGGCACGGAAATTTGCAAGCACCAGCGGGTGAGAAGTGTAAAGACTGCCGAGAGGTCAAGGACAAGGATGGCAAGGCGGTGGCCACTGCGAGCAATAAGAGAGAGTCTAACGAGCGCATAGACGGTGGGGGGGCAGGTGAAAAACGACGCAAGCAAGAAGACGGTCGTGAAGATACGTCCAGTACAGTAGACCAGGCTGCATCCCAACAAGACCCACACAAGACCCTGAAACTTTGATGACTGTGCGAGCACCACCTGCAGAGGAGCCGGTTTAAAGGACTGCAGCAGCAGCAAGATCTGTGAGCTCTTTTTGCATTTGTGAGTCTCTGTGTATGTGTGTTGGCCTGTTTCAAGTTGTATATGTGTGGGTCTCTGATCACATGTGATTCAGATGTAATTGGGTCTCACGTGTGACCTGTACATGTGATTAGGGTCTCTTTTCATAAGGGTACAAGTCGGTATCCTCTATAATCGCATGTCATTCAAATGTGACCCTAATCACATGTGAGACCCTCTTCACATGTAAAGGTCTCTTTTCATAAGGGTACCAGTCCGTACTCTCGAATCACATGTGATTCACATGTGAATCACATGTGATTCGAGAGTACGGACTGGTACCCTTATGAAAAGAGACCTTTACATGTGAAGAGGGTCTCACATGTGATTAGGGTCACATTTGAATGACATGCGATTATAGAGGATACCGACTTGTACCCTTATGAAAAGAGACCCTAATCACATGTACAGGTCACACGTGAGACCCAATTACATCTGAATCACATGTGATCAGAGACCCACACATATACAACTTGAAACAGGCCAACACACATACACAGAGACTCACAAATGCAAAAAGAGCTCACAGATCTTGCTGCTGCTGCAGTCCTTTAAACCGGCTCCTCTGCAGGTGGTGCTCGCACAGTCATCAAAGTTTCAGGGTCTTGTGTGGGTCTTGTTGGGATGCAGCCTGGTCTACTGTACTGGACGTATCTTCACGACCGTCTTCTTGCTTGCGTCGTTTTTCACCTGCCCCCCCACCGTCTATGCGCTCGTTAGACTCTCTCTTATTGCTCGCAGTGGCCACCGCCTTGCCATCCTTGTCCTTGACCTCTCGGCAGTCTTTACACTTCTCACCCGCTGGTGCTTGCAAATTTCCGTGCCACCACACTCTTTACATTTGCTCCTTCTGCACTGATGCTGACAGATGCTTACGCCCCCACACTCTTTGCACCTGCTCCTTTGTCACTGATGTTCACAGAGACCTTGTCCCCCGCATTCTTTACACCAGCTCCTTTCGCGATGGTGCTCGCAGACATTCTTGGGGTTGCACTCCTTGCACTGAGCCCACATGCGCTAGTGCTTGCAGATGCATTCATTGCGCCCGCATGCGCTGGTGCTCGCAAACGCTCGACCCACCACCACCACAGTCTTTGCACTGTCTCCTGACACGCTGGTGCACACATATTCCTGCAACCCCGCGCTCCTTGCACCGGCTCCTTTGGCGCTGGTGCTCGCATAGGCCAGCGCCCCCGCGCTCCTTGCAGCTGCTCCTGGGGCGCTGATGTTGGCAGATGCCGCTGCCGCCGCAATCTTTACACGTGTATCTTAACCGCTGGTGCTCACAGAAATTTGCACCGCAACAGTCCCTACACTGGCCTCACTGGCTTCTCTGCCGCTGGTGCTCGCAGAGGCTGCTGCCGCGCCTACTGCCTCTCCCCCCCGACACCTTGCTCTTCGTATCGATGCTGAAGATGCCAACGGCGTTATCTCGAACAAGGCCAGTGCTTACCGCACAAAGCGCTTGCGCGCAATTGCAACCTACACCGAGTGATCAGGTGCTCAGTCAGACAAGCTGAACCTTACCGTTACTTGGTGACCTGCGGGCGCGCGTCAAATATCGCAATCTGTTGAAGCGTCTTCCAGAGGGCGAACTCAGACCGCAGCGCCCGGCAGGTCTGGAAGAGAGGCAGGCTAATGATTGGCAAGAAAGTACGTAAAACGTTTACGTCTTTTTTTGTTTTGGTGTTATGCCGCCACACAGCTAGCGCGCCAAGTATTGCAGGAACGCACACAGGTGGTGTGCAGTAATAAGGTAGCCCGGAAGCGCCTTGCTCGAAGGTACTCCCGCAATGGACCTTAAACTTAGAGGCATATGCACACACACGTAAACAGACTAAAGAGAAATAAAACAAAACACACATCCATAAAGTCGCAACATGGATGGACATCACACACCCGGGACAGCAATCAATTTTCTATTTTGACTTATTTGTTGAATTTTTTTGTTATTTATTTCATTCTTTATTTCATATATTAGCATTAATATTATTTTATGTATTCATTTATTTTATTTGCCTGGTTCAGATTTTCTTTTTTTTATGTTGAACAAATATCATTCTAGTTTTGTTTTTTTGTCTTATTTTGTTTTATGTATGTTTATACATGTATATGTATACATATTTATGTATGATTCGTTTATTTATTTACGTTTCTTTGTATTTACTTATTTTGATTTTTTGTATATATATGTATATATGTATTTTTTTTGAAAAATTATTGATATGTGAATTTAATCATTTTTAGTGGTTTATTTTCATTGTATATGCATATGTATGTAGGCATAAATATACATTTTATTTCGCATTCATTTGTTTACATGTATTCTTTTTATGTGTTGTGAACAGTCTTGGTGTAAATTTTTTTACGTGAGCACGTTTGCAGGTGAGTGGAATAGATACGGATGAAGACATGGTTGAACAACGCACATAAGGGAGGGGTAGGTGGACACAGAATTGAACATTTTTATTCTGAACATGGTGTGTGTGTATTCATAGGAAGCGTAGACACGGATGATTAGAGAAATACAGACCCTTGAACACAATTCACAAGTGTGTCAACATGGGGCCCAGCCTCTAGGAGCAGGTATACAGAAACGTATTATAATTGGAATATATAAGATATAAGGGGTCATTACATAATAGTCGAAACATATATACATACTAGAATAAAAATGGCGATAAATGTGTATGAATATGGAAGAGGAGGGAAGTGCGTATACAAGTTGACATACACCTACGTATGAATTACACAAATGGAAATGCAGAAGGAAGCGGAGGATAAGTTTATCAGCAAGGTTATGAGTACATCAATAGGCACCGTGACATAGGTGTCTATAAAATTTGTAAAAAAAAGAAGAAAGAAAACAAAAAGATGGTTATCAATATAAAACAGAACACAAAACATACATATGAAAATGGCGATAGATGTGTATGAATATGGAAGAGGAGGGAAATGCGTAAACATGTTTAGGTACACATACGCAGGAATTAGAGAAATAAAGATGTAGAGTGAAAAGGAGTATAGGCATATGAGCAGGGTTACGCGTACAGCAATAGGCACCGTGACAAAGGTGTCTATTAAATTTGTAGAAAAAGAAGAAAGAAAACAAAAAGGTGGTTAGAAACATAGAACAGAACACAGAACACGCAGCGAGCGCAACACAGGTAGAAAGACAGGTGGAGAAGAAAGCATACACACACAACACAGACTCATAGAAACAGGCAAACAGACAAGGAAGATGCGTGAGGGAGACTGAGGCTATTATTGGTAAAGCGCCAAGGTTGGGGATTCACACTTCGAAGATCCCACTCAACGGTTAGTCTGGTGCGGGCCCGACTCTAAGAGGAATATAAGGGGACAACATCAGGTTGGTATAAAAGATGTTATTGTCATATCTGGATACCCCCGCGAATTTATAAAGCGGCAATGTAACAGGGCTGTGTCTCACAGGCGTGTTAGAGACGCAAGGTGTCTGCCAGTTCTTGCGGCGTTGTCGTGTCTCTGTTCAAATCCTCCGTATGCCTTATGAGCTGGTGTTGTCTGTTTTCGCCTGGCCTGTTTCAGCTTTTTCTGCTCCTTTCTCTCCTCAGCTGTCAACACCACCCACTCCGCAGGATCACTGCTCGCGTGGACCTCCACCCCGTGTTTCTCCGCAATTTCAGGATCTAGTTTACCTCCCCTAATTAAGAACCCACCCTGAGCTCCCCCATCTCCATCTCCATGTTCACACAGAGAAACTCTCTGCAGGTCAGACGTGACTGCTTTCCCACTCAGCACTGAGGAAGGCTGCTTGCGACCCTCACCTGCCCTTTTTGTTGCCTTGACTGACCCTGCATCTTCGTCCCCAGCACTCCAGGTTGTCGTGCGCCACGGAATGTCACCGGGGTCATTGACCCCTGCGGCTGTACCTACCTGAATGTCGTCTTGCGCTCCTTCTGCATCCCACATCCAAGCGTCTCCATTGAATCCATCCAGACACACGCCAAGGATAGAGCCAACACTGCTGTCAGAGTCGCCATTGAGTGGGGGCTAGACACGCAGCTCTAGGTAGCCAGGTCCTATCAGATTTTCAAGTAATATGCTGCGTTTGAAACGCAGCCTCTGCCTGGAAACGCAGCCTATATGGGCCTCTTTTCAAGTCTTTTGGGAAAGAAACCCACCGATTTTGCTGCTTGAATCTCGCTCTCGAAGGAACACCTCAAGGAACCACACGACGTGCGTGTGCCTGGAGGTGTTCCTTCGAGAGCGAGATTCAAGCAGCAAAATCGGTGGGTCTCTTTCCCAAAAGACTTGAAAAGAGGTCCATATAGGCTGCGTTTCCAGGCAGAGGCTGTGTTTCAAACGCAGCATATTACTTGAAAATCTGACAGGACCTGGCTACCTAGAGCTGCGTGTCTAGACAATATTCTCAAGGGAACGACTCTTTCACTGTCACTTTCAGACAACTCTTTCGACCTTTTTTTTGGGTTTGAATCCACCCAGCTAGCGCGCCAATGTTTGTTTGCTTGTTTGCTTGTTTGGAATAAACCCCGAAAAACTATACTCCGCCTCTTGTTGGGAGGGAAGTAAACCCCCTGGGAGTGGTCACACACGGGCAGAGGCACAAACCACGACGTGCATACCAAAGACAGTGGCACAAACCACGTACTTGTCATTCTATGGTTATCACTCTACAAGTTGACGGGCTGGATCGCATCACTGGACTTACGTAAGCCCCATACAAGATGCGTCTTGACCACAGAACAGCGTTCCCTCATGCCTTGTATGACATATTGGTTTTGGACAGGGGGAGAGATTAACTATTTGGTGGGTAGAGATCGCGAACTGCCCGACAATTCAACAAAACTAATGACTGAGACCTGACTCGCGTACCAGATTCGGGGGAATTGTTGATACATCATCATCATATTTTTTACAAAACAGACACAGCAAGTACACACAACAAGTCGGGTATGACAGCGTACCAGGGTGGTGTCGTCACTGGCGGTGTAGGTATCATCATCATACTTTTATGTGTCACAAGTGTCACGTCAAACATACATGTTAACAATGCAACCTAGGCTGTTTGAAGAGTGGATCGAAAAGGGACACCAACGAGACGCCAACCTGTGCGGTGCCTATGCACGCCCCACACACGAACGCTCTTTGGTGTGGGGAGGAGGGGGGTACAACCAAGGCTCTTTTGTATACTTTGCCAAGGTGTGAGTGAATGTGGAGGGTAGCTCTGTCCTTAGCGGCTACTGAGTCGAGTCCCTGCGGCACGTGCCGGACAGGCAGTTTATAGCCAAAATACAGATGGTTATGGGGTGCAGGGGTGTGGGCGGGGAGCACGTGGGAGAGAAGTGTGAAGTATGGTTGAATTCAAGAGTGTTGTGAGGGTGCGAGGCCGGGTGTGAGGTCTTGACAGCGCATGGTGCAGGTAGCAGTGAGCACGCAGACGAACAGATTCGGCGCTGCCGCGCGCCAGTCGTAGATTTCGCCGCTGCGCGCCCATTATGATCGAGGGTGGGAGTCCCAACCAAATGGTCTTCAACCAGTGGTCTTCAACTGGGAAAGAGGACACGGGGGATGTTGGTTCCAGGGTAGTAGGGGAGGGTATGGGAAGGGGAAATGGTGAGAGTATAACCGCAAGTGCAATGATAATGACAATGAGGCCCACAAATATCACCGAAACTCATCAGTACCCATCGTTCGTTGCATATCGCAGAAGTATGCATGTACCCACATGCTTAGAAGCGCATGTGCACACCCACCAATCAGCCCGGACGCACTCCCATGTACGCATGCACCAGCAATAACAAGCGTAATTTTTTCCGCCAACACTAGGAATCTATGTTGGGTATGCACAAGTATACATGTATTTAGCCAAGATCGCTGTGCATATTGTACGGAACCATCACATGCAGCACAGAGTGGGGCGAACAAGGTGCAAGGAGGTGGTGGGCAGAGGAAACATCACATGCAGTGGCGTGCACCACAAGAGCTGGGGTAGGAGGCACCAGATGTAAGTGTGAATGATAAATTTGCCCGATGGGTCAACTCCGGTCGTGGTAGTTGTGGCTACGTTGTTCGTGTACACGCGCCACTGCCAGTCCCCCGCTGACGTGCTGCGGTTCCTGTCACTCGTTTGGTGTGAAATGCGCCTTTTGTGCTGGGAGCGGGCGATGTGTGAAAGGAAGGCGAAGAAGGGCGTACCAGCCGCCATGGTCTCTCGTGCGGCATGCGTTTCTCGAGCTCTGCCAGATGATGCCAGCAGACCGGCCCTGGCAGGCTGGGGCAGGCCTGCTTGGTCTCTTCGCGTGAGTTTGTGCCATGAACTCAAGTTCCCTCCAAATCGCCTAACGCGAAGTTCAAAATCCCCTCAATGTCATACTGATGTACACATGCACACAGACCGGGCATATTCCCTGTTAAATTTCTCGGAAGACACAGATTAATTGGTAGATTTGATGGAGTAGTAAAACTTGAATAATTTTCTGTAGACGTGGTTCTATGTCAGTCGCTTGTACTGTCTTTGTGTTTGTTGAGTTTGGCGTTCCTTTTCGAGTGTGTGATTACATTTGTACACACATACACACTTGTTAACACAGGTGTATGATGTGGTCTTGTGTCACGTGGGCGAGTCTAGTGTCACATGAGGTCCACTGATGAGTACCAGTCCGAGGGTCGGGGGTACCAGTATTGTTTTTCTAGAAAATAATTCTTTGTCTGTTTTTGTGGTTGTTCTCCGAATCTTCTAGCCAAGACACTTGAAGAGTAGAATTTTTTTGAGAGTAGAGTTTTTCTCAAAAAAATTGTCCGGTGTCGTTCTCCCGCCATGTTTTTGGCGACTTTTTTTTTGGCCTTTGGCAACATTCTCATTTTCTAGTTTTCGGGGAGGTTTTTGATGTCTCTTTATACAGAAATAACCCAACGATTGGGGAGATTTATTTTATCAAATGTCCATACGCTGGTCGATTTTGTCGTGAAATCGGTTGTACGTCTTTCGATTTTTTGGATTTTTGTTTTTGAAAGCTGCCACACAGCTAGCGTGCCAAATACATCAGAAACGCACACAGGTGGTGTGCAGTAAGAAGGTAGGCCGGAGCCGCCTGGCTCAAAGGCACTCCCGCAATGGACCTCGGACCATGAATATTGATTTGACGTATACATTTGCATATTGTTTTGAAGTAGACATTCGCATACGCAGACACACAAACAAACGAGGAATAGAACAAAACACAAATGCATCACAGTAAATTAAGTTTGGATTTGCAAACATTGTATGCAAAATGAGGATTGAAAGAATCGGAGGGTTGCGCCTAGATACAGATTTAGAGGTCTGGGGTTTCGATCAAACAACATGGGAGCTGATGTGGGCGGGAGAAGCAGCCATGCGAAAGAGCATTCCCGCTCTAAGGCAAGCTGGATACGAGAGTATTTCCGGCTTGCCTAGAATTCAGAAGAGTTATAGAGAGAAAGCATTAGTGGTGATACCACCGGCAATGAGGTTATGTGCAACGTCGAACGGCGAGCAAAGAGTTCAGGTGTTGATTCCGGTAGTGCAAGG
>Ga0105054_10007632_pt1 | contig 14610 bp, 6 predicted proteins | sample BON02_FD_78091 | JGI IMG/M metagenome (GOLD analysis project Ga0105054, IMG submission 78091) | Freshwater microbial communities from Lake Bonney liftoff mats and glacier meltwater in Antarctica - BON-02 (megahit assembly) | ecosystem: Environmental > Aquatic > Freshwater > Ice > Glacier...
CCCCCCCCCCCCCCCCCCCCGTGCTCCAAGGCCACGGTGATGGAGATAGAGGGCGTCGGCCAGCCGGCGCGCGCCGCCCAATGTCTCCGCAGCATTTCGCGCGCCCCCCAACGCCCTTTTTTTTTTTTTTTTCATCTGGTGTGTCCGTCCCCCCAGTCTCGAAATTCCCTGCTTCGCCCCATGCCTCCTCCCGTGCCTGCCCATCAACAAGATATGATCCCATGTTCCGAGCACGCGCGAGATAATCTCCGACAAAGAGGCAAAACGCGGATTGCAGCGAGAGAAAAAAAAAGCACGCGCCGCGCCAATTCGTCGCGGTGCACGTCTCATATTTTATCCTTCTCGCTATTGTTTCGTGTTTTGCCCCCTCACATTGCTGTTTTCGTTCGTTTGATCAGTGTTCCCCTTTTCCCCCTCGCCCCCGCTGCTTCAATTTGTGGCCTCGTTCCGCAAGCGCCGTCTGATCGACCGTCGTAAAGACCCACACAAAGCAGAAAACGCCGTAAAGACGAAAAATGGGAGGTGCCTGCCTCACGCGGCCTCGTCAACGACCGCCGCCGGCGCAAAGCCAAACGCGACGGCTCCTCCGTCGCCCGCGCCCGCGCCGAGGAAGCCGCCGCCGGCCAGCACGGGGCGCGGGGAGCCGCCCGCCGAGGGCGCCGCCTCGCGCTCGCCCTCCTGCTCGGGCCGCACGGGCGGCGAGCGCGGGCGGGACTCGGGGACGGGCGCGCAGAGCAGCGCGGGCAGCGGCGGCGGGCGGGCGGCCTCGTCGTCGTCGCGCTCGTTGTTCTCAGCCCCTGCGGCGGCGGCGGCGGGGGGCTCGAGCGCGGCACACGTGCCCTCGGCGTCGACCGGGGTAGGGAGGTATGCGTCGCCCAGGTCCTCGACCTCCTCCTCCTCCTGCTGGACCGGCAGCAGCGGCGGCTCCTCCTCTTGTTTGTGGGGCCCGTCGGCGGCGGCGATGGAGGCGCAGGCGTCGTCGGCGTCGGCGTCGGCGTCGGCAGCGGCGTCGGCGTCGGCGTCGGCAGCGGCGTCGGCGTCGGCAGCGGCGTCAGCGTCGGCAGCGGGGAGCTCGGGAACGGCGGCGACAGCAAAAACGGCCGCCTCGTCGCCGTCCGAGGGCGGGAGCGGCGGCCGCTGCTGCTCCTCCTCCTCGCCCTCCGGCAGCGCCTCCGAGGGCCCCTCGGCCTCGTCGGGCGCGGCGGCAGGCTCCGGGGCGGCGGCGTCGTCCTCCTCACCCGCCGTGAGCTCGTCGGCGGGTGCGAGCTCGGCCAAGGCAGAGGCGGCGGTCGACAGGGCGGGGGCGACGGCGAGGGCATCGGCGCCGAGGGCATCAGCGGCGGGGGCATCGGCACCAGCGGCGGCGGCGGCGGCGGCGGCGGCGGGCGACTCGCCTTCGCACTCGTCGCCCTCCTCGCAGGAAGTCAGCGAGTGCTGCGGCGGCGCCTCGTCCTCGTCCTCGTCCTCCTCCTCTGCCTCGGGCGCGGGTGCGGCGTCGGCGGCGACGGCGGCGGCGGCCCCGCACCCCGGCGCTGGCTCCTCCTCCCGGTGCTCCTGCTGCTGCTGCTGCTGGGGCGGCGGCTGCTCCTCCGCCTCGTCCTCAAGCGGGGCCTCGACGATCTCGCACGGAAACGGCGCCGGGGGAGCGGTCACTGCCGCGCCCGCCTCGAGCTCGTCGTGGGCCGAGGGCAGCCGTCGCGGCGCCTCGGCGTCGTCGGCAGCGGCAGCGGCGTCGTTGGCAGCGGCAGCGGCGGCAGCGGCAGCGGCGGCGGCGGCGGCGTCGGCGGCGGCCTCCTCCTCGGCCTCGCCCGCGGCCGCCGCCGCCTCGACGGTATCCGGGGCCTCGTCGGCGCCGGCCTCGTCCTCCGCGGCGTAAGTTGCGGCGGTGGTGGCGACGACGAAAGCAGTGGCGTCGAAGATGGCGGCGTCCTCGCCGCCGGCCGCCGCCTCGCCCTCGGCGCGCGCCTCCTCCTCCTCCCGCTCGCGCTCGCCGCCGCCTTCCTCGTCGTTGCCGTCGCCGTCGGGCGCAAACGCGGCCGGGGCCGCGACAGACGCGGCAGCGGCGGCGGCGAGGACGGCCGCGGCGATCGCGGCAGCCTCGACCGTCTCCGCCGGCTCGAGCAGCGCCGCGGGGGCGGGCGGGCCCACGATCTCGAACGCGTCCTCGCCGTCGCAGAACGGCGGGGCCAGCAGCGCCGCCTTGCCCGCAAACGACGACGTGCCCCTGCCGCCAAAGCTGCCGCCGCCGCCGCCAAAGCCGCTGCCGCCGCCGCCGCCGCCGCCGCCGCCCTCCGAGGGCGAGCCGGCGAGCGCGACCGCGCCCAGCGTGCCTCCTGCGCCGTCCGAAGACGTCAGGTGGCCCGCGCCGCTGCTGGCGTAGCAGTCGCTGGCCTCGACCGACTCGAGCTCGTGCGCGCGCAGGGCCTCGGCCGCGCCGGCCGCCGCAGTGGCCGCGCCGCCGTCGTTCTCGCCGCGGTCGCCGCCGGCCGCCGCCGCGAGGCCGGCCGCCTCGTCCTCCTCCTCCTCCGCCTCCTCCTGCTGCCGCTCCTCGCCCACCGCCGCGAGCTCCGCAAAGCTGTCCACGCCGGGGAAGGCGCCCTTGGGGCCGACGACGACCGCGTCGCCGTCGCTGGCGCTCGCGCGCGCCGAGGCCGCAGCCAGGAGCGCGGCGGCGTCAGCTTCGTCGCCGGCAGCGTCGGCGTCGGCGGCGGCGGCGGCGGGGGCAGCGGCATCCTCGGCGACCGCGGGCGCGCCGCCGCCCTCGGCGGCGTCGTCCTCGACGCCGGCCGGCGCCGACGCGCGGCGCAGCTCCTCGAGGGCCGCGGCCACCTCGGCCTCGAAAGCCGGGTCTTTGCCCTCCCCCGCGGCCTCCGCCTCCTCCTCGGGGAGCGCGGCGGCGTCGGCCTCGGCCGCCACGGAAAAGGAGGCGTCGGCAGCAGCAGCGGCGGCCGCAGCAGCAGCGGCCGCAGCGGCGGCGGCGGCGGCGGAAGCGGCAGCCGCAGCGGCAGCGCTGTCGTTGGCGTCGCCAGCGCCGGCGGCGACCGCGGCCACCGCGCTGCCGCCGTCGCCGCTGTCGACAAAGGCGTCCGAGGACAGGGCGCGCGCGACGGGCGGCCGCTGCTCCTCGCCGACAGCGGCAGAGGCGGCAGAAGCGCACGGCGGCACAGGGGCGGCGCCAGCGCCGGCGCCTGCGTCAGAGTCGGCGGCGCGGTCGGCGTCGGCGCCCGCCTCGTCGGCGTCGCCGTCCGCCGCCGCCGCCGCCGCCAACGACTTGCTGGCCCACGCAGCCGCGGCGATGGTGGCGGCCGACGCGCGGCCCGCGGCGGCCGCGCCCGCGGCCGCGGCAGCAGCGGCGGCCGCCACGACCGCCGCCCTGGTGCCGGCTGCCAGCGCGCGCGCCGCCGCACGCGCCGCGGGCCCGCTGCTGCTGCCGCCGCCGCCGCCGCCGCCGCCGCCGCCGCCGCCGCCGCCGCCGCCGCCGCCGCTCAACGAAAAGACGCCGCCGCCACCGCTCAGGCTCCCCGGCACGCGCGCCATCCCCCCGCCCGCGCTGCTCCCGCCCCCCGCCGACGGCCCCCCCGAGGTCGCCCCCGGCAGACGCCGCGGCGCCTCCAGCGAAAACCCGGCCGGCAGCTCGGCGCCCGTGTACGGCCGGTCGCTGAAAAAGACGCGGCGCAAGCGGCAGCTCGCGCCGACCTCCACACGGAGCGCCTCGACGAAGCGGGTGCCGTGCGCGCGGCGGACGAAATCGGCCAGGTCGATCCGCACCTCGTTCCAGCCCGGGTCGAGGCGCACGGGCATGGCGCAGATGGACGCGGAGACGCGCGCGGCCCGCGAGAAGGTGGCGGCGCGGAAGCGGCGCTTGATCCCGGCGTCGTCGCGGACGGTCACCTCGAAGGAAAAGGGCAGCAGCGCGGCGTTGGCGGCGGCCGCGGCGGCGGCGGTGGCGGCGGCCGAGGCGGCGGCCGCGGCGGCGCCCGTGCGGCCGGCGGCGGCGGTCGCGGCGAGGCGCGCGTTCGTGCCGCCGCCGCCGCCGCTGCCGCCCGTCGCGGTGGGGCTGGGCGGGGCGGGCAGGGCCTTGACGATCAGGACGAGGTAGGGCATGCGGATGCCGAGCGTGGCGTTGGGGTCGGCCGGGCAAGAGATGCGGCTGTGTTTTGGGGTTGGTTTGGGCGAGGGGCGGCGGCGAGCGTGTGAGCGCGCGGTTTTTTTTCCTGCGAATGCGAGCCGAAACGCAAGAGAGAAGAAAACTCAACGTCGAAGACGAGTTGGACGACACGATCTCGATCACGCCCGAGCCGATGTCGCCGTCCGTGACGCGCTCGATGTGGCCGTTGTGCACCTCGCTGCCCCAGATCTGCAGCGGCTTGGCGCCCACCGAGTAGAGGATGGACAAGAAGCCCTTTTGGTAAGCGGTCGAAAACATTTTTCGTTCGGGTCGCGTTCTTTTTTTGGGCACGGCGGCGGCGGCGCGGGCGCAACAGACGGGACGGGCGGAACGGGCGCCGTCTCTTTCTTGTTCTCTTTTTGCGTCGCGCGCTATGTTTCCCTTGGCGCGCGCAAACTCCGCGGCGTCGGGTCCTCTGAAGTGCGACGGTCGCCCGGGTTGCAAGGGGCGGGTCGGGCGCGCGCGCGCGACAAGGGGGCGGCCCGCACAAGTCAAGGGGGCGCGCCGTAGTTTTTTTTTCCCCTTTCGAAACCGGCGGCGGCGGGCGTGCGCGGGCACAAGGCGGAGTTGTCGTTCGTCAGGGGGTCCGTTTGGTCCTTTTCTTGAGCCGTCAAAAGCCAAGCGCGCGGGGCAGGATGGACGTCAGGTTCTCTCGCAGTTTGTGAAAGAGAGGTGTGGAGGGGGGCCGGGGCGCAAGGGCAGGGGACGTGAGGTTTTGGGAAGCGGCGCCGACCGCGACAAACAGCCGAGCGGACCGCCCGCACGAGCCGCTCGCCCGCTGGCGCGGGAAGGGCCGCCGCGCACCAAAAACCGCCGTTCCTGCTCGGGCGTCTCTCACTCTCCCCGCACTCCGTCAACTCGTTCAATCGGGGCACCCTACACATTCTCCGCCTGGCGACGAAGCTCTGCCAAGCCTGTCGAGAGTTGCTAAAGAGAGAAACAAAGGCGTTTCACTCCTCTTGGATACGTTTTCCCTTCTCCCAAGAGGAAGTAGGTGAGTCCCGACATCGAGCGTTCGCCATTGACAGGACAGCGCGCGCGATCGGCGGGCCGGGGGAGAGAGGGATGCGGGGGAAAGGGGAGGGAGGGAGGGCGGAGCAACCAAAACCCCATCATGTTTCGTTCTTTGTGCTGCGTCGTGCTTTGTTCCCCCTGTCCCCCCGCTCCCGCCCTCCTTCAATCGCGCCTTGGCCTCGTACGGGTCCATAGGAGGCACCCCAAGCGCCCGCGAGCGTCATCCGGGTTGCATGCGCCGCTGCCAGCGACACAGACATCCATCTCTTTGGGATTCGCAAAAGAGAGAAGCGGAAAGTTCTCGTCCGTCGCCGACGCCGACGCTCACGTTCTTGACGCCCGCGCCCTCGCCCCCCCAAAAACAGAGAGAAAACAACACCGCCCACCAAAACAATCATGGCCGACATGAAGCTCAACCCTCACCCGACCATCCCCCCGCCCGACGGCCCCGTGCTCGTCGCCATCCTCGACGGCTGGGGCGCCAACGTGGAGGACGAGTTCAACGCCGTGGCCTCTGCCGACACCCCCGTCACCGACGCGCTCAAAGCGCGAGGCGCCGCGCACGCCCGGACGGTCTACGCGCACGGCACGTGGGTGGGCCTGCCGTCGGACGCCGACATGGGCAACAGCGAGGTCGGGCACAACGCCCTGGGCAGCGGGCAGGTGATCGATCAGGGCGCGCGCCTGGTCGACCTGGCCTTATCGGAAGGCCACATGTTCACGGGAGACGGCTGGAGGCGGATCTCGCGGTCTTTCGCGGACCACGCGGTCCACTTCATCGGCCTGCTGTCGGACGGCGGCGTGCACTCGCGCTACGACCAGCTGGTCGCGTGCGTCCGCGGCGCCGCGGAGCGCGGCGCGAAGAAGGTGCGCGTGCACGCGCTCGCGGACGGGCGCGACGTGCCGGACGGCAGCTCGCTCGACTTTTTCGCGCAGCTGCAGACCGACCTCGCCGCCATGAGCAGCCTGGGATGCGACGCGCGCATCGCGTCGGGCGGCGGGCGCATGGTGGTCTCCATGGACCGGTACGAGGCCGACTGGGAGATGGTCGAGCGCGGCTGGCGCGCGCACGTGCTGGGCAAGGCGCCGCACACCTTCACCGACGCGGTCGAGGCCGTCCGCACTTTGCGCGGCGCCGAGGACGCGCCCGGCGGCCTGACGACCGACCAGTACCTGCCGCCCTTTGTGATCGTGGGCGCCGACGACGACAAACCCGTCGGCACGGTCGAGGACGGCGACGCCGTGGTGCTGTTCAACTTTCGCGCGGACCGCATGGTCGAGCTGAGCAAGGCGTTCGAGTACGAATCTTTCGATAAGTTTGACCGCGAGCGCTGGCCAAAAGATCTCAACTTTGTCGGAATGATGCAGTACGACGGAGATCTCCTGCTGCCCAAGCGCTTCCTGGTGCCGCCGCCCGAGATCCGCGGCACCTCGGGCGAGTACCTGGCGCGCAACGGCGTCGCCACCTTTGCCTGCAGCGAGACGCAGAAGTTCGGGCACGTCACGTTCTTCTGGAACGGGAACCGCAGCGGCTTTTTCGACGAGAAGCTCGAGACCTTCGTCGAGGTCCCCTCCGACAACATCCCCTTCAACCTGCGCCCGCGCATGAAGGCGGCCGAGATCACCGAGGCCGGCATCGCCGCCTTGCGGAGCGGCAAGTACAAGATGGTGCGCATCAACTACGCCAACCCCGACATGGTCGGGCACACGGGTGATCTAAAGGCCGCAAAAGAAGCGTGCGCCTTCACGGACGCGTGCCTCGGCCGCTTGCTGGCGGCCTGCGACGAGGTCGGCGGCCGCTTTCTGGTCACGAGCGACCACGGCAACGCGGACGACATGGTCCAGCGCGACAAGAAGACCCACAAGCCCCTGACGGACGCCAAGACGGGCAGGAACCTGGCGCTCACGAGCCACACGCTCGCGCCCGTCCCTGTCTACTTGGGCGGCGCCGGCCTGCCCGCCTCGGTGGTGTTTCGGGACGACCTGCCCGAGGCGGGGCTGGCAAACTTGACGGCCACGTACATCAACCTGCTCGGACTGGAGGCGCCCGCGGAGTACAAGCCGAGCCTGGTCGCGAGCAAGTGATTTCTTTGATTGAGGTTGTTGTTGTGGAGAGGCGGGTCTTTTTTTGCGGCGCGTGCTTCGTTTTTGCTTTCCTCCTTTTTTGCGCCGCGCGCCCTTTCTCTCTCTTTCCGGAGGAACGCGCGACGGCGGCGGCGACGACCCCGAAACCCGCTGCAGCCGCCGCTGCTGCTGCTGCTGCTGCTTTCCGAGTGTGTAACAAAGACAACCACGACAAACAACCACGACGACCGGTCATCATGTTGACTAACCCCTTAATCAGCCCCCCCCTCCGCCTCCCCCTCCTCCGATATATTCCAGCACCGCGACGGCCTGCGCGAGCGGGTCTGTCCCCGGCGGCACGGGCGGCCCGCCCTGCAGCGCGGCCGGGCCGAACAAAAAGATGCCGTTCCACCCGCCCGCGAGCCGCGCCTCCAGCACCACCTCATTCCCGCCCGCGCGCGCGTGCAGCTGGCGCAGCACGGCAAAGGCGGCGTGCGCGGCCGTCACGCGCAGGTGCACCTTTTGGTAGGGCTTTCTGCCGGCGGCGAAGAGCGCGCGCGCAGAGGCGGTGGCGCCGTCGCCGCTGACGACGACGGCGGCCGGCGAGCGCACGGCGGCCAGCCTGGCGCGCGCGCTGGCGCGGTCGAGCACCAGCGCCAGGACGAAGCTGCCCACGCCCTCGAGGGCCGGGATGGCCCCGGCCGACAGCAGCTGGGGGTCGCGCGTCAGCACGGCGGCGTCGGCGAGCGCGGCCGGCGCCGCCTGCGTCGACGTGCCCGGCAGCTGCGCGAACACGGCGCCCTGCCAGACGGTATAATACTGCTTGGGCGGCTGCTGCTGACCTCCCGGGGCGGCCGCCGTCGCGGAGGGGATGGAGGGCTGAGCGGCCGGGCGGGAGGAGGCGGTGAGGCCGCCGGCGCCGCCGCCGGCGGTCGAGGCGGCCGGGGCGCCGCCGGCCGACGCGACGGACGAGGCGGCGGCGGCGGCGGCGGCGGCGGCGGCGGCGGCAACGTTTTGCTGCTGCTGCTGCTGCTGCTGCTGCTGCTGCTGCTGCTGTTGCTGCTGCTGCTGCTGGTGCTGCAGCTGCTGCTGCTGGTACTGCTGCTGCTGCTGCAGCAGCAGCAGCTGCTGCTTCTGCTGCTGTTGTTGTTGCTGCTGGTGCTGGTGCTGCTGGTGGGCGTGGGGCGGCAGGGGCTGCTGGGGCGGCGGGGGCTGCTGGGCGTAGGGCGGCTGCTGCTGCTGCTGGGGCTGCTGCTGCGGCGGCGGCTGCATGGTGCTCCAGCCGTTGTGAGCGGGGGCCTGGGCGGGCAGCGGCGGCGCGGGCGCGGGCGGCGGCGGCGCGGGTGCGGGCGGCGGCGGCGGCGTGTGTTGGTGCTGCGGCTGAGGCGACTGCGGCAGCGGCGGCTGCGCCTGCTGTTGCTGCTGCTGCTGCCCCGGCTCCGTCGCCCGCTCCGCCTCCGTCTGCGCCTGCTCCCTCCGCCGCCGCAGGTGCTCCATCGCGGGCGCGTACCATCCGGCCGCCTCGCGGAACCGCGGGGACACGCGCAGGCTCGCGCGGCCGCCGCCGCTGCCGCCGCCGCCCCGCCCCCCCATTAGGTGCGCCTGCCGCGCGCCAAATTTAATCTTTCCGCCCTCGACGAGCGCCCGGCAGAAGCCCCCGACGCCTCCCTCGCGCGCGTCGCCCGCCATCGCTCGGCACAGGCGGTCGGCCAGCTCGAAAGAGCAGCGCTCGGGACTCGCGCGCGAGAGGGGGAGGTGCGACGAAGACGGGCCGCCGTCCCCCGCCGCCGCCGCCTGCGCGGCGGCGGCGGCCGCGCAGGCGGCGGCGAGGTCGGCGACGCCCATAAAAAACAGGCGCGCGTAGGCCTCCGACTCGGGCGCGCACACGGAGAGGGAGGCGCCCCGCGCCCCCAGGGACAGGGCGAGGTCCCAGGCGTCGGCGCGCCGCGGACCGCGCTCGCCCGGCGCGGACGACGACCGCGCCGTCACCGCCTCGTCCCCGTCCTCCTCCCCTTTGGGCGGCCTGGGGGGCCCCGGCGGCCCGTCGGAAAAGCCGGCGCGGCGCAGGTCTGCGGCCACTTTGTCATACGACTCTCGGCGATCCGGCAAGCTCTCGCTAAATAAGGGAACGGGCGCTCGGTGCGGCGGGGAAAAGGCGACCATCAGGACGTGCGTGTCAAAGGCCGGCGGCAGCGGGAGCGGCGGCGGCTGCCGCTGCGGTTGCTCCTGCTGCTGCTGCTGCCGCTCCGACGCCGCGGCGAACGCGCGCACCGCCGACGCCGCCCACTGGTCCCGCCCCGCGTCCTGTTCCCGCGGCGACCGCGACACCAGGCGAAGCGCCTCGGCCAGGGCCTCTGCAACGGCCGCGCCGCAGCCGCCGCCGCCGCCGCTGCCGCTGCAGCCGCCGCCGCCGCCCCGAAACTCAAGCGCGTCGACCATCTCGCGCAGCGCGTCCGGGTCGGACGTGAAGCCCGTCGACTCGACCGCGGCAGGAGACCCGTCGGCGGGCGCGCGGAAGGCCACCAGCGCGTACTCGGGCGCTGCGGGGGGGGGCTGGGGGCCGCCGGCGCCGGCGCCGGCGCCGGCGCTGCGGGGGCCCGGCGGCTGCCCCGGCTGCCCCTGCTGTTGCTGTTGCTGCTGCCTCTGCCGCTCAGCGTGGTTCCGCTGCATGCCGCGCAGGACGACGTCCACGCAGTACCGCCGCGCCTGCGGCCAGAACGCGGCGGCGGGGCCCGTCGCCTCGACCAGGAGGATGAGGCGGCGCGGCGGCGGCGGCGGCGGCGGATTCGGCACGGATCCCACCAACATTGCTCCGAGGGCGGGCATCCGCGCGCCCTCCGTCATCGCCGCTCGTTGCTTCGTCGCCAAGATGGGCGGCGGCGGCGGCGGCGGCGGGAAAATAGAGAGAGAGAGTGTCTCGCCCCAACCGCCGCCAGGGTTTTCCCGCGCCGCGGTCGCCGTCCGCCGGTCGCGAGCGTCGCTCGTCGTCGGCGCTGGCGCGATGGCGTTGTTCTTCGCCCCAGAATGGGGACGCTGGGGTGACCCCCCCCCACGCGAAGCTGGCGCGCTGCCGGGCACGGATCAAGAACGGTTTGAACCGCTGGGCCCTGCCGGGCGCTCGGCTCGATCGGGGCGCTGCACGGAAGAGAGGAGTGCGGCTGTTTAGGGGATTGGGTTCGCGACGATGGGAAGCTTTAGGGGCGCTGTCTAAACAGTTCGGGGAACAAACACTAGGTAGGAAAGGCAAACCGAGAACGTGTAGCTCGCCATGGCAGAGGATGGGGCGGCGTAGTATGAGACACTCACACGCGCCGACGCCGCCGGTCGCCGACGACCGGCCACTGCGCCTTTCCTCCGCTGAAAAAGGCACAGCTCGGAAACGCTCAGAATACAACTCACTAAGGGGCAAAAAAGGTACGCACGGGCCTCTGCTCAGGCGACAAACAGTCGCCACCCTCAAGCCGCGGCAGCGTCCGACACCACCTTGCCCGCGCAGGCGGCCAGCCGCGAGCGCGCGGCCGCCGCCAGCGCCGCGACCCGCCGCCGCTCGGCCGGCGCGAGCGCCGTGCGGCCGCCGCCGACGCCCTTGCCGCCGCCGCCCCCGCCCGGCGTCGGCAGCCCCGGCCAGTCTGCCAACAGGAACACCAGCAGCTCCTCGCAGAGCGCGTACCCGGCGGCCGCGCGGGCCCAGTCCTCGGCGATCTCGGCCGCGGCGCCGTCCCGGCCGGACCGGAGGGCGCGGCGGAACAGGGCGTCGGCGGCGGCAGAGTCGTCGGCGGCCGCGTCGCCGTCCTCGTCGGCGGCGGCGGCGGCGGCGGCGTCGCCGGCCCCCCCGCTGTCGTCCTCCTGCTCTTCGTCGTCCTCGTCGTCCGTGGGCGGGGCGTCGTCCAGCGCGGCATCGTCATCGGCCGCCGCTGCTGCCGCCGCTCCCCGCAGGATGGCCGCCGCGCTCGCGCGCGCGCGCGCCGCGTCCTCGGGCGCCCCGCCCTCCAGCACCCAGGCCCCCGGCGGGGCGGCGGCGGCGGCGGCAGAGGCGGCGGCGTCCGCGGCCTCGCTCCCGGCGGCGCCAAGGCCCTGCTGCTGCTCGGCCGAGGGCGCGCAGCACAGCGCGTCGACCAGGCGCAGGCCCAGCAGCTGCAGCGCGACGCGCGCGTGGCGCGCGCCGGCGGGGTTTCCGCCGCGCGGCTGCAGCAGCGCCCCATCGCCGCCGCCGCCGCTTTGGTCGCCGCCGCCGCCCTCGCCGCCCGAGGACGACGCGCCCGAGTCCCCCCCCCCCGCTCCTCCTCCGAAGGCGCAACCGGCCGCCGCCGCCGCCGCCGCCGCCGCCGCCGCCGCCGCCGCCGCCGCGGCAATGACACCAAGCACGGCCGCGACGGCGCGCGCACGTGCGGGCGCGTCCGGGGCGGCGGGCGGGGCGCCGTGCGCCTCGTCGGAAGGGCCAGGCCTCAGCGCCGCCGCAGCCGCGGCCGCGGCCGCGGCCGCCACGTGCGACGGCACGGCCGCGCCGCCCGGCCCCCGCGCTTCCCGCCGCCCGCTTTGCGCCGCCGCCGCTGCCGCCTCCTCGGCGGACGAGGCCGCGGCCGCCGCCGCGGCCGCCGCAGCGGACGACGGCGCGCCCCTGCCGGCCCTGCTCGCGCCCCCGTCGGCGGCGGTCATCGCGCACGGGTCGGGGATCAGGACGTAGCCGCTCTCGAGCGAGCCGGACGAAGACAGCCGGCCGCTCGCCGCCAATGCGGCCGCTGCCGCTGCCGCTGCCGCTGCCGCTGCCGCCGCTGCAGCGACCATCGACGGCGGCAGCGGCAGCAGCAGCCGCGGCGACGACGGCCGGCCGTCGTCCTCCGGCCCGGAGGCCGGGGCGGGCAGCGGCTGCGGCGGGGCGGGCGGATGCGGCGGGGGCGGAGGCGCGGCAGAGGGCCATCTGAGGTCGGCGCAAGGCGCCCCCGCCGCCTGCGCCGCCACCGCCTCGGCGGGCGCGGCGCCGGGCGGGATGCCCCCCATCCCGCCGCCGCCGCCGCCGCCGCCGCCGCCGCCGCCGCCGCCGCTGCCCGCGTACCCGTCGCCTTCCTCGCCCCCCTCGCCGCCCGGATCGTCGGCCCGCAGCCACGGGTGCGCGAAGAACTCGTCAAAGGTCATGCGCGCGACGGGATCCCGCTGCAGCAGCCCCTCCAACAAGGCGCGCGCGCCCTCGCCGCACCGCGCGGCCACGGGCCGCGGCAGCCGCGCGGGCGCGGCGTCGATCGCGCGCAGCAGCGCCACGTGGTTGGCCCCGGCGTAGGGCGGCCGCCCGGCCAGGAGCTCGAACAGCACCGCGCCCACGGACCACAGGTCGGCCTTGGCGTCGTAGCGCGTGAAGCGCAGGATCTCCGGCGCCATGTAGAGCGGGCTGCCACAGAGCGTCTCCGCCAGCCCCCCGCGCGGCAGCGGGCGCGCAAACCCAAAGTCGGCGATCTTGAGGACGGGGCGCGCGGACGCGTCCGACAGCAGCAGGTTCTGGGGCTTGAGGTCGCGGTGCACCACGTGGTGGCGGCGGAGCTCGCCCAGGCCCGCGGCCAGCTGCCGCAGCAGGTACCGCGCGGCGCCGGGCGGCGCGCGGCCGTGCCGGCGGAGCCAGTGAGACAAATCGCCACCGGAACAATACTCCATAACGAGGTAGAGGCAGGGGCCGCCGGAGGAGGCGGCGGTCGCCGGCCCCCGTGCCTGGCCGGTGCCGGGGGTGGCGGTGGCTGCTGGATCGGGGGGCGGCGCGCCGTCGGGCGGGTCCTGCGCGTGTTTTTTTTGTTTTTTTTGCGTCGTTGGTTTGCGAGAGGCAAAAGTGCGCGCGTTTCGTTGCGCGGCGCCGTCCGTCCGCCGTGTCAGAGCCTCTCGCCCGCCTCTCTTTTCGCGCCCCCATCCGCCGGAAACAACACCCAGCGACTGCCCCAGCGCATGCGCCCGAGCGAGCGAATAGGACAGGGCGCTGAACCAAAACCGAAAACCAAAACCGAAAACCAAAACCAAAACCGAAAACCAAAACCAACGCAACCTGTATCAGGTCGAGCAGGCGGACCACGTTGGCGTGCCGCGCCGCTCGCAGCACCGCCACCTCGCCCGCCAGCGCCTCTCTGAGCTTGGCGCCCAGCCGCCCTGTTTGCACGGCTTTGACGGCGGCCTGCTGGCCCGTGAGCTCGTGGCGGGCGCGCCAGACGGTGGCGAAGCTTCCCGCCCCGATCTGGCGCTCGAGGACCCAGGGGCCGACGCGGGCGGGCGGCGGGGGGGCGGGGCCGGGGGCGGGCGCGGCGGCGGCGGGTGGCGTCGGCGCTCCGGGCGTCGGCGTCGGCGTCGGCGCTCCGGGCGTCGCTTGGTCGGCCATCTCGGCCGAATCTTTCGATGTTTTGTGGAGCTGGGCAGCAAGCGCGTCGCTCAGCTCGGCGCCGCCCGTGTGGCGCGCGACGCCATCGCCGCCCGCGTCGAGGATTAGGGGAGGGGGCGCGCGCGTGAAGAGGGGGCCTCTCTTTTTGCCCGAGAGGAGGGGAGGTCGAATCCTCGGAACGCGGGGACGCGGCTCGATGCGCAGAAGCGGGGAGTCGGTGGGTGAAGACGACGCGTCGATGCTGGCGTGGAGTTTTTTTGGTGTACTGAAGCGTTGTTGCGGGCAAAGGGGTGCAGCGCCCCGTCCCTGTCTTGTTCGACTCCTCGCTCGACGCTGACGCCGACGCCGACGCCGACGCCGACGACGGAGCGGCTTCGCGCGGCGTTCGGGTAAACGAGGTCGGCGGGTGCATCAACATGTGCTCTCTTTCCTCCTCACACACACACACACACACACACTCCCCTCCGCGACAACCCTCTCCCTCGCAAGACCCTCTGCATCCGGTGCATCAAGCGCGCGCGTGTCACACACCTTTCTCCTCCTCCTCCTCCCAACCACCTCTTCCCTTAAACGCCCCCGTTAAAAAAAGGACGACACAATGGTCGAGGGCAACGGCGCCGCCAAGGAGCCGGTGAGTCCGACCGCGCACGTGTGTGGGGCCGCGCATCGCGGGGGCTTGGCGCACGGAGAAGAGGGCGCGAGCTAGAAGGACTGGACTCCTCCTTTGGCCCGTCTGTTCCCGGGCCCCCTCTGCTTGTTTGCATCCCCTCTGCCCTCTTCTTGTGCGCGCGCGCGCCCCATGCCGCAATCATCACGCGCCGCAGCGTCTAGCCCTTGATCGATCGCAACGATCACAACGCGCTCGCGAAGTGCGCTGCACCCGCATCGACGCTCTGTGCGCGTGCCGCCGCCGCCACTCACCGCTCACCGCGCGCGCCGCCGCCCGCCGCCGCCGATCGTTCTTGCTCGTCGTCGTCGCCCCCAATCGCCCCCCCCCCTCCCCCCCCCACCACCG